>Ga0098060_1000946_pt1 | contig 12158 bp, 6 predicted proteins | sample 21_taG_FD_77063 | JGI IMG/M metagenome (GOLD analysis project Ga0098060, IMG submission 77063) | Marine viral communities from the Subarctic Pacific Ocean - 21_ETSP_OMZ_AT15319 metaG | ecosystem: Environmental > Aquatic > Marine > Oceanic | place: Pacific Ocean | collected 2015-01-19 | reverse complement strand
TAAATCACCATTTTATCAGACAGGAACTCCAAATACCAGCATACTCGTCTCTGCCACCGCCGTCGCCCCCACAGAATCGGTAATGGTGCATTGTAAAGTATAGATAGCCGTACTTGGGTGCAAAGCAGGAATTACACAAGTTATTTCTAAATCATCCCAAGTGCTAACATTAGTTGTTCCTAAGTCAGTAACACTATTATTGCCATCGGGGTCATCATCTTCTGTTACTGCCCAAGAAAAAGAATAAGGGCCAGTACCGCCAGTAGGGGAACAAGTAATATCAATATCTCCCGGCCCACTTACCCTAGTTGAGCCACCAGCACCTGCTAATTCTAGTATTAGTTCCTCGGCAGGTTCGTTTGCTGCTGTTAGTGCAGCAGCACCGCCAAAAAAATTAATGACAATGACTCCCATAATATCAAGTCCTATATCCGTATAATGTAACTTTTAATCCTTTACCAGCAGTTGAAGAACCCACTTGGTCTATATCAAAGAATAAAGCCGCATTATCCGCTAAAGCGGTATCGGTAATATTTGCGATTTTAGTACCCGTAGCAGTTGTTGAAGTCATTTCATTAGCCACAATTGTAAGTTTGTAATTGCTGGCGTGAGTATTCATAATTGTTGAAGTGCTACCTGTTTCGTTAATATCAACTATTATATCCGCACCTTGAGGCGCAGTATTTACGGAGGCTTTAACCCCTGTTAATGTCATAGCAAAAGGCATGTGCATTACCACTTTACCTGTGCCTGTTGTTAAATCAGTGGTTTCATCTGATAAAGCAACAATAATAACTTCTTCGACTCCTTTAAGCACTAATCTATCATCAGCAATACCCGCAGTAGCGGCAGTTTGACAAGTTAATGTTGCCGTTGAGTCATTTCCGCTAGCATCATTCACTACAAATTTAATATCTTTATCATTGACAGTATTAGTGAATATAACATCATCAGAAGATTCTGTAATAGTTAATTCGCCAGCAGTTCCTACACTTAAAGAACGAATATTAGTTACTTCTGTGCCAGCATCAACAGTAAATATATTATCGTTAGTATCTCCCATAATAGCAAAATTAATATCTATCTTTTCGTGATTAAAAATAACTCCTTCTGAACCGGATATTCTTAAAAACTCACTTGTACCTGCGGTAAACCCATCTGAACCAGCCCTTGCTACTGTAAGTCTAAGTCTTCCATCTTCCGAAGGATGGGTTTCATCTAATGCTTCTCCATGAAGAACTACATAATCTTGTACTGCACCACCACTTTCTTTTCCTCTCCAAACTATTTGTCCTAAATCTCCACTTGTTGAAGAATCAGAAGTACCTGTTCTATCAAAAATTATTTGTGGTTCATAAGCCGCAGAAGCAACTGACGCAGTATTTTCTAAAGTTAGAGTAGGCTTACCACTAGCACTTGCAGTTAGTTTTGTAGCATCTGCATCCAAAGTTAATGTTCCAATACTCTCTATTGTTGTTCCTGTGGTTAGACCTGTAATTAACCCTGCTTCATTATAACCATTATCATCATAACCCACACTTAGATTTTTAACTGTTTGTTCAGTAGTTAAGTATTGTACCAATCTATCTGAAGTAGCCACCGAATCATCAGCAGAACCAGCAGTTACTTTAATTAAAGCAATAGGAACATCAAATTGAGCATAGTCAGGAACTCTTCCTGTTACTGCATTAGAACCTCTTAATACCATAGTATCATTACCGCTTCCATTATGTTTAGCAACTAACAATAAATAGAAATCTTGAGTTGCATGGGGAGTAATATCAACTGCGCCTGTTCCCGGATTATAAGAGGTGTCCATTGGTTCTGCGCTTAAAGCGTCAACTGTCTTAACCGAACCATTTCTAAATACATCTCCCCCTACAACAGCAATAGTAGTGAATCCACCTGCTTGTGCAAAAGTAATATCAAAACAAGTATGGCTGCTTTTAATTACATAATTACCTCTAATACCTAGACTTAATGATTTAATTAATCCAGAATGAGGATAATCTATTGTATCTGTTATTTGCGCTGATGTTGTTGCACCGGTTGTTGTACTAAATTGGTGCGGATTAGTTATTGTTCCCATATTACTCTACCTCCACGATAAAAATTATTTCTAAATCACTTGTGTTTGCAACAGGCCCGATTCCATCGAAACTAAGCCTTGTTAGCATATTACTTTGAGCATCAAAAAAGCCAGCCTCTCTGACTACTTTGCCATTTAAATTACTATTAGACCCTGCTATTCTTAATGAAAATTCAACTACATTGTCATCTGATTTAATAGCATTAACAGTATAAGCAGATGAAGCGGCCCCAATATCCACATCTAACGCAGTAGAGGCAGGACTTGTTGAATTACCTCCTTGTCCCACTTTAGCCGTTCCAGCAATCATTGTTCCTGTATCGTTCGATACTCCATTTAAAGCCTCCGCACTTTGAGTATGTGTACCGCCTTTTAATAACAATACTGCATAATCAGCCAATAATTCTTTAAACTTATCAGTTATCAATATTCTTCCTCCAATAAAGTTGAATGTACTACGCCACTGTCTCCGAATCCAAGAGGACTGTTGCCCGTATTTAGAGTTGTCCCAAATCCAAGAACCCTGCCACCACTACTTGCTCTTTCTCTAATAATTAATTTTACAGGTTTAATTTTTATATCATCAATAGAAGTATAAAATACACTACTATTATTGAATTTAGAATCTCTTGTTTTTGCTCTAAGGTTTTTGGTTTCTATGGCTATTTCAGCAAATCTATCTTCTAAACCTTTACTATACCTTCCTAGTTCTAAACGCATATTCCCCGTTAATAGATGTTCAACTTGTAAAACAACATATTGATTTCTAGGTAAATTTTCTCTAACGATTTCTAATTCAATGATGTCTCCTGCTTTCAGTTGAGAAACTTGCTTATGTCCAATTTCTACGGTAATTTTAGTATTGTTAGAAGTGTGTAATTTTAGTAATTCATAACTTTTTCCATCGCATTCTTCTTGAGTTTTTAATTTATCATCATAAAATTCTAATGTTTTTACTCCGATTGATTTAATACTTCTTAAATCTTTTCTTTGGGATTTATGCTTAAACCCATAGACAATTATTTCATTATAGAAATCAAACATATTTTCACTTTTATCATAATCATATAAATCTGTATCAGTAGAATCGTTAATAAATATTCCTGTAGAGAAATACGAATCATCTTTATCTTTTATCTTAAAAGAATCATTATCATAATATAATATTTTGTTTTTCTTAGAAAGTATGTATTGAACACTATTATATAAATCAGACCCTTTAAATTCGGGAGAAATAAATAATGGATAATCAGCCTCAGAAATAGTAAAGTTAATATCATGGTCTTCTAACAATTGATTAACTAAATCATCTGCTTCTTGACATATAGTTACTTGTGAACCAATCATACCTCTTTTTACATCGCTATCAATATCTCCACTAACCTTTATTGTAAATGGTTCACTTGCTGAAACTACTCCTATCATTTCCTTCATCATGGAAAATTTCAAATAATGCCCTAAATCATCTTTATTATTTTCATAAGTTACAGAAACTTTATGTCCATCTTCGCCATCTGATAAATACATTTGTTTTGTTTCACTTGGTAAAATACTACTAAGGTAAGAAGTATGGGCGGCAGTAGTTGTTCCATCTGTTCTAACTACCATAAAATCTGAAGTTGATTGATTATCTATATCAACAATAACATACATTGACATTATAGCCTCTTGTCCACCAGCATTATTTTTTCGCCCATCTAAGTCTTCTCCCCATCTTCTCGGCCCTGCTGAATTATAAATCATATAATCATTTATTTGACTATAACATTGGTTTTGTCCTGTTAATTTAGTATATTTTGAATTCATATTGTATAATTGGATTGTAGTAGGAGTAAATTGGTGAAAACAAGTATGGTTGGGTTGCATTATTCTAAAGAAATGACATCCTCTATTTGTGGCAGCATCTAATTTAGCATCTAATATTAAAGTATGGGTTTCAGTAGTATTAGAAGTATCTATTTCATGTGAAATAACATAAGCAATATTTGTTGGCATAGAATCATTGATAGAAGGACAATCAACTATTTTATTATCATTAGAACTAATTTCAGTGCTACCATCTACTTTATAATGTAAGTTATTTTCAGAAACTAAATAGGAACCTGTTAAATCATTCATCAATTTTAAAGCAGTTCTATTCACTTTATTGAAATTTTCTGTATCACCGGAAGCATCGTCATCAAAATAATCTATATCAGTAATATCAGTATCAACTACAATAGTATAAACATACTGAATAGTGCCTCCAACATCTGTTGTGGCAGAAGCAACTAAAGTATCGGGAGTTTGGCTTGTATCAATGTATAATTTAGGCTTAAAAGCCAACATTACTCCATCAGCGTCTTCATCATAGGTTCTAGCAGTTTCTTCAATATCTTCATATTGAGCAAAATCCTGATGTAAAGACACTCCAAAGATAGTAGTATTGTTAGAACCATCATCAAATTGCATAGCAGCCAAACTTCTAATAGGGCCGCCAACAGTGCCTTTAGTAACATTAGCACCATCGGCATTTTCAATTTGGAATCTATCCAAAAATACCGGAAAATAACCTGTTAAAGTGGCTTCTTGTCCAGAAGGAAAATGAGGGTCGCTTGTTTGAACAGACCTTAAAGCATCTAACATAGCAAATACTTTAGAAGGATGATTAGTTAAAGTAGTTGCATTATCAGCATCTCCTAAAATACTATCTGCTTCAACTGCTATTGGTAAAAATGTATTTGGTTCCCTTGTAGAATCAGCATTTACTCCTAATGTTTCTCCATAATTAGTGTGCCATTTTGAGCCGCTTTCTCCATAAGAATTACTGCCCACATCTTCAACTACGGCAGACCTTAACATGTGAATAGAACTTTCAAAATTAACAAAGGAATCTCTATCTCCATGCCCTTTAACCGTTGTTGTTCTATTTGCGGTTAATGGTCTAACTCTAAATAATGTTCCTGTATAGAAATCAGTTCCGTTAGTTTTTCTAACATCAGCACCTTGAAACTTTATTCTTCTATTAGAATCTTCTAAAGGAGTTGCATGCACTTTGCCAAGTATTCTTCCTTCTGAATCAACAATATAATCATTAGCAGCAACAATGCCAGCCATACTACTAGTTCCTTGTAATGTGTTGTTTGTTGTGTTATAATCGGCTGCGTCAAGGCTGCTAAAATAAGAAGCCAATGAAACAGGTAAAGTAGCAGTATAGGTAAATTCTGGAATAGTTGTTTTACCATCAGGAATATTTTCAGGGTCTATTTGATTAAAGGCCCAATCAAAACAAATTTCAGTTAATCTCATTATTGAAAACCTGCTAAGAGAAGAAGGTGTTTTGTCAGCAGACAGTATTCTACCTGTACTATAAGAAGAATCTACTAAATTAAGTGAATTAGTTACACCTAGTATTCTTGCTTCTTTAGTATCTCCTTCGCCAGTAATAATAGGTTGTTTTAGTCCGAAAAAGGAATAGTTAGAAATATCTCTAGTTGTACTATTCATTAAACTATCAAATCTTCTAGAAGAATAAGGGGTAATATCTGAAGTAGTAAATAAAAACATTCTGCTTATTTTAGGGTCTATTAAATCCATAGAATTTTTAATAGTATAGGGATTAGTATAGTTATAATTCTGCGCCCCATTTTGTGAAAATATTACAGGGTCATAAGTTCCATCTTTTTTATGAACAGTAGTGTCAAAAAATCTAGAGCCGCTAACAGGAACTAATCCTCTAGATTCCGGTAATTTATGATTATAAACTACCCCTCCCCCTGTAGATAATCCAGTTTTTCCGACACCAACAATATGATTATCTGATGTACCTGATATAAGAGTATAGCCCGGATTAAATCTATAAGCAGTAGCATAATATGGTATTTTACTTAGAGTAGCCGCATAGTATTCTTTATTAAAAGCAGTTCCTCCATTGGTTAGAGTAGCGGAACCTGTTGCTTTAGAATCGTAAAACATACTAGGAAGATAATTATTATAATTGCCTTTTTCTAAATTAAATATTCTATAATAGGCAGGGCCATATTTTTCTGAATAACTTACTGCACTACTAGGAGTTGAGTAATATAACTTATGATTAAATACCATAGACAGACTATCATCAGTTGCTCTTGAATCTAATAAACTAATAATTTTCCCACCATGTAAATGTGCGCCATTTAAGAAATTTAATTCATGGGTCAATTTAGTAGTTTCTCCATAATTACCAGAAGGTTTAATGCTTTGTATAGCAGAACCATCAGGAATTGCTTCAGTAATTACCCTATCAAAGTAAAAAGGATGAGCGGTACTAGAAGCATTTGGAATTGCTTCAGTAAGTAAGCCTTTAAATAATCCATTAATATAAATAGGTTCACCATGATATTTTCTAGGACTAGCAATCGAAGATAAAACTTCGTCACTAGAATTACCCAATATGGTATTATAAAGACCTAAGTAACTTGCAAAATCGTCAGAAAGAGTTCCTAATCCGGTTCCATTAAAAGTAGTATCTCTAACATTACCGTAGTTAATATCTACCCTTCCTAATGTTAATGGCATATAAGGTGCTATTTCAACCAAACTAACTCCATCATCTTCACTTATAGATAATACTTCAAAATCAATAAGAGTATTAATGGTATCAATGCTTTCATAAGTTTTAGAAGCAGCATTGTCATCTATTCTTCCTTGGAAAATAGAATCACTTTTCATATTCCTAGTATCGCTAATATAATAACCTACTGCTTTAGCATCATTAGCAGTTGAAACAGTAGTATTAACTAAAGTAGTGCTTTCTGCACCAGCACTTGTTAAAGATACACCGCTATTAAAATACATTCCTTTTCCAGATACTCCATTTAAGGAGGCCGCACTATCTAAAGTAGCATTAGAAGATAGTGCTTTATTGAATATAATTTGTTTTGAATCACTAATATATCCATAATCATTACTACTTGCTGTACTACTAATACTATATGGTTTATCTTCTAAAGTAAATACATCATTATTTGTTCTGGCTGCAATTTTTCCAACATAAGAGATAGTGCCGTGTTCAGCATGTTTCAAAAATACATGCTTGCCCGCATCAGTTTCAGTTGTTAGGCCATGATTAGTTAAAGTAACACTTACATTAGCCAAATTAACTGCCATATTTGTTTCAGTTCCGGTAATAGGAGTAATTTTATTATATGGACTACTTGTGGAGTAAATTATATCTTCTGAATGAACAGTATTTTTATTAATAACTGGCCCAAGTAATTTCCTTATTTCTGAACGGCCCGCAAACTCCATAATTGTCTGTCCATTCTTTTTATAATTTGAAAGTTTTTCAATGTTACCTGTGAATTTTTCAACTTCTATATAGTAAGAACCCTCCATATAATCTAAAGCAGAATGAGTGGTGCTTTGACTTGTTGTAGGAAAACTTAGCGTTAAAGTCTGTTGTATTTTATTAGACCCTGTAACTGTTGCTTCTAAAAAACCAAACTCCTTAGAAATTAATTTAATATATATGGTTTCATTTCTATTTTCTAATATGTCAAAAGTAGTTAATAGCGTCTTATCAGTATTATTCCATGCTCTTCTATAAATAACTGCATCTTCATCTAAAGTATAAGAGGCAGAAACAAATATTGCATCTGTTTCTGCTCTCCTTTCTGCTCTAAAAGTTATATCTTGTTCTTTACCGCTTGGTGCTGAATTGTTAATGCCATCAATATTGTCAACAATATAAATATAAGAACCTATTTTGACTTCATCCCCTTCATTTAACATATTGTCTAAATCATATTCAGTAGTAAAGGTGTATTCATTACTTGTACTAGTTTTGGTTCTTATTGTTGCTTTTAGTGCAAACCAATCATTAAAATTTGCTCGGAATAACCTATGTCTAATTCTTAAATTATCAAAATTTGAGATTTTCTTTCCAAGTATTCTATTACTATCTATAACTTTTCCTTCTGTATAAGTTCCTCTAGTACCAATAGATTCTTCTAATGTTAAGTCTATAAGACTATCTATTTTATTTGCTTTATTTGGGGAATAGTCATAATGAGTATATCTTATTGGGCCTCTATATTCTATTGTACTTTCAGCAGCAGTAATTTGTGCATCTGTATCTCTTCTTGCATTAGGAAAACATTCTTCGTAATCTGTAAAATCAACAGGAAGAACTGCGTTAAGGCCCGTAGATGAAGCAGCATATTCATTAGTTAGAGAGTATGCTGCACTCCCACCACCTCCGCTTTCAGTATAAGCGGGATAATCTAAATCTTTTAAATTATCAGTTAATTTAACACTTAATGAAAACTTACTATAGTCTATTATTTTCTTACTATAGTCTTCTTTAGTTAAAAAGGTATTAGTAGTATCATTTAAAGTAACTGTTCCTGTTCCTGCTTGTTCTTCAAAAACCATAAAATATTTAGTATTATGGTCTAATTCATTTTTTTTATCTAAATTATCATTAAAGAAATAAAACAAAGGTCTAGCGCAAACCCAATTATTTTTTAAATCACTTTTAATACCTGCTGATACTGCTAAAATCTTACAACCTCTTGCAGTATCAACAACAGGTTGACCTTTCCAAATCATTAGTTTAGTGTCTTTAGGTATTTCATTTCCTAACTTTGGTTCAAATTCAAATGAATCTCCGTCAACATCATTATTCTTAACTTCTTTTATTCTAGCAAAATGATGTAATAAATGATTATCAGAATAAATCAATACATAATAATTATCTGTATCTAAATCAATAGTATTAAGCCTTTGTCCTGTATTTGTAGCGGAATCATAACAATGTATTTCAAATCCAGAAGTAGTTGATAAGTTAGTAATCTCACCACCTTGAGAAACAAAAGTTTCAGTAGCATCAGGGCTTTGTTCATAAATAACTGTAAATAATCTATCTGTTCCAGAAGTATCAAAGGTAGTAAATCTAGGATTTGTAGGAACATTGTAGTTAGTTTTATTAAAAGTAGCAGTATAAGTTGTTGACCCACCACTAGCAAGTGCATTACCAGAAAGAACCAATTGGTTTGAACCTAAACTAGTAGCCGCAACATAAGTATTATCATCAATATAGGTTCCTGTTATTCCCATACCAGCATAACAATTCCCTGTAAAATTACTTACTAGTGTATTACCATTAGTAGTAATAGAACCTGTTATGGACTCGCTACTCAGTGCAAATATTCTTGTACTCATAAGTCCACTTCCTCAAATCTAAGGTATAACAAAGTATTATTATAATTAGGTAATAAATTATCTGTTCCTAACATAGTTGAAACTCTATTCATTAAAGATAATTCATGGAACTCACCCATAAATTGTTTACAAGTTGTAGCGGCAGATGGGCCGGTAGCAGTACCACTATTAAGTGCATCATTAATTCCACTAACTGTCATATCATTTAATCCATTAGACCCAATATAAGTATCTGTTTTAGCAAAAGAAAAGTCTTCAACCAAATCATCACCGCCATGTTTATCTGTTTTAATTAATATTCCATTTAGATAGATGTTAATGTTTTTATTAGTTTTATCAAATACACAACCAATATGAAATTGCTGGTCTATGTAAGATGCGTGTTTATAAGTTGGAAGAAATAAAGCGGTTCCGTCTGCTAAACCACTAGAATATGAACTGCTAAGAGTAGTTGTAGTGCCGCTAACATTACCGACAGTGCCTAACGAAGTGAAGTTGAATCCGTCACGAATATACAACTCTTGAGATACATTAGGCGGTATTATGTTATTTGCAGTTGTGGTAATTGTGGCTGAACCGGCTGAATGACCTCCGGTTGCTACTTCTGCTACTTTAGCATATTTAACTCTCCCATTTGAACCAAAGCCGCTAAATAAATCTGCACCATTTGTTGAATTATATTTAAATGTATGGCCTAAACTTGGAGAAATAACTACATCGGAAGTAACTGTCTTAGTAGTAGTACCAATAGTTATGGCTACTTTAATTTTGTATTGTGCTGGATTATTCTGAGTATGTGTTGTTGAATTTAATAATGAAATTTTAAAGTTATCATTATTGAATATCATCATTTCATGTCCTATTCTATTGGCTCTTGATAAATAAATTAAAGCAGGTTCATGTGCCTCAGTATGAGAAGAAGCGTTGATATTAGGCATTACTTTTTTACTATCTAATCTTTCTCCCCCAAGTCCTAATTTAGTGGAACTAAGATTAGTTACTCCTTGATGCGCCCCATTACCATTAATTTCATAAGGAGTAACTATTGCTTCAAAAGTAAATGAACCTTCATGGCCCCATAAACCGTAGGCTACATCTGTAATAGTTTTTGAATCACTATCGGTATCTGGAATATTATCGCTATAATCTAACTTAACAAAGGCATTACACATAATTGGAAAAACCAAAGACCTTTGTTTTCCTACTAATGCTTCATACATAATATCACGGCCTTATTACTGCGGCTTCAAATTGCATACTAAAACTCAAATCAATGGCTTCTGCTTCCATATTAAAACTAAAACTTCGTATAAAACCGGTTAATCCTGTAGCGGTATCTAAATCAGGAAAACTTGACAATCTTTTTGTTACTCCAGAATTATCTCCAAAACCCTCTGACCCTCTCGAAGCAAAATTAAACGGCACTAATGTTGATGTTCTAGGGGAATAAGCATTACTAACTTTAGAAGGATATAATATAATTAATTCATTAAATGCTTGATTTTCTTGTAATCCTGTTGAATCAACTCCTGATGCAATCATTTGCGCCACTTCGTGAGCAGTATAAGTTAAAGAAGTAGTAACTTCCGTATCATCATCAGCAGTAGGTGTCCTACTTTTACTGATAGTTGTTTCTGAAATAAAACCTTGTAAGTCTATAGTTTTTGTAGCCATTCCTAAATCTAAAGCAGCAGTTATAGATTCTCCTGTAACTACTCCTGAAAATGGAATAGGGAAAGAAGGTATTGTTTTACTTACTGAAACTCCAACTGATGTAACATTTAATGGAATAGTATTTTTAGTTAAATCAGTTCCGCTATAATTTCCTGTTTTTAGATAAACATATGTCATTTAATCACCCCATTGTTCTTGAAGAAGTAGTTCTATTCATTTTGTTATTAACCATTGTTCCTATCTTATCTGCAATTCTTCTCAATTCTCCATCAGAAGTGTCTCTTGCATTAATAGTAATATGATTATTAATTACTGTGGAACCTCCGGTATTCATTGATTTACTTTGTGAATTAGAATAAACTCTTGAACCTGCTGGTAATTTAACTAATTCTGGCCCTTTTTCACCAACAAGATTATAGTTACCCGCAGTTATTCCTCCGGCGGCTAACCCTATTAAAGATTTATTTTCATCCCACCATCCTTTATCGGGGTCGTCAGTTAAAGCATCTTTAATTGACTCTACTGCCTCTTCTAACCAATTAATAAATATTTGCAAACCTCCAACAATAAAAGTAATTACCTTTTTAATACCACTAAAAATTGGGTCCCAATATTTAGAAATTAATTTATATATTCCTGCAAATAATATAATTCCTACTATAAGAGGCAAAGCGTATATTCCTGCTAAAGTTAATAATATACCTGCAACATATTTAATAGCCCAAGCAGCAAGAATCCATTTACCTATTTTCCATACCCCCGATAATACTTTCTTTTGGAAATCGGCATCACCAAAAAATTTAGCAACAAATGAAATTAACATATCCCAAACAACTAGCAATAAAGTCCATGCAGTTTCTAATACAAGGTAGCCCGTAGTAATTAGAATCTCTAAACCAAACATCGCTAGTTCTTTTAATTTAGCGATTCCTTCACTCATCCCCCCCTCCGTAAAGGCATTTATTGTTTCAAATATCATGCCTATAAATTGGAATATCATGCCTCCTAGTTCTTTAAATTTATCAAATATTCCTAATGATTTAAGTTCAGTATATGCTGAATATAAGAATGCGGCTAATACCATAAACCCAATAACTGCCATAATTCCAAATATAAAGTATTTAAATGCCATATTCAAAACAGGCTTAACTGAATCTGCAAATTTTTTCCCTTTTAATCGCAATTTCATCGCTTTCTTTCCCATTCTTTCTCG
>Ga0098060_1000945_pt1 | contig 12164 bp, 20 predicted proteins | sample 21_taG_FD_77063 | JGI IMG/M metagenome (GOLD analysis project Ga0098060, IMG submission 77063) | Marine viral communities from the Subarctic Pacific Ocean - 21_ETSP_OMZ_AT15319 metaG | ecosystem: Environmental > Aquatic > Marine > Oceanic | place: Pacific Ocean | collected 2015-01-19 | reverse complement strand
TAAAGAATTAAAAAACTTTGACGATCAAATAGCTAAAGTTTTTATTGACGCAAAAGCAGCAAAACCAGACATAAATTTAGACGAATTAATTAAACCAACTAATTTAGTTAAAACTATGTTTAAGTTAGAAAAAGAATTTGATAATCTTTTATTAACTGTTAAAGATGCTGACGTAAAAAAATTCTTAGTTGGATTTAGAGAAAATTTAAAAGATGGTAGAAAAACTAAAAACTTTTCTTATGAACAAGTTCAAAAAACTTTACAGTATTTAAATTCATTAAGTATAGATGATTTATCTCAAGTAGCTCCAGGTATAGGACAAGGCGCTATTAGGGAATTAGCCGCTGCATTAAGAGTAGATATAAAAAAACAATTAACTAAAAATTTAGGAGTAGAGGAAACCAATAAAATTTTTAAAATTAATGATCAAATAATAAAATTTAAAAATGATTATAATAGAGGAGCAGTTGCTAAATTATTTAAAACAACTGATGGAGGAAAAATAACTAAAATAGTTGATGGTAACGTAACTGATATGGTTTTAAATAACCCTATTTTCGCTAAAGAAATTGCTGGAATTTTAGATTCTCCATCAATGATTCCAGAAAAAGAAGCATTTAAAAAATCTATATTAAATACTTATTTTAAATCAGTGTACACTGAAGGTGGCGAAATGGTTACTGACGAAAAAGTAATTGCACAAAAAGCTGCTGCTTGGTTAAAAGCTAATGGAGAAAATGTTAATTTATTTTTAGATGAAAAAATGGTTAAGATGATGCGTTTTCCTAAACAGTTTAGAAAGATGGTTTCAGAAAATGCAGCGTCAAGAGATTTAGCACTTAAAGCTTTACATAAAGAATATGATGATATTACAAGTTTAGACCCTGCTAATATGCTTAAATATTTTATGCAAAATCCTTCTAAAATAAAAGGAGTTATAAATAACTTAAATAAAAATAGTCCATTTAAATTAGGTGATGATGTTTTAAAACAAGTAAAAGAAATGTCTTTTGAAAGAATGCAAGCCAATATAGTTCAATTTGACGATGCTATTGGTAGTAATATGATTAATGGAAAAGCTATTGAAAGATTCTTTTCTATGGCTAATGATCAAGGTATGACGAATAGAAGTTTTTATTCGAAAGTTTTTGGAGAAAAATTCGTAAATAATATGACTGACATAGGGTCTATATTAAAACTATTACAATCTGGAGGAGATGAAGAATTTATTAAAGTTATGTCAAAAGATAGTAATATATGGAAAGGAACACGAAATTTATTATTAGGTCAATTAGATAGAAAGAGAACTTTTATTAGAGGTTTAAAACAATTAGCTAAAGAAATAAACAATAGAGATATGTTTAAAGCTTTAACTGATTTTGATGAATTCATGAAAACATATCAATCTTTACCTTTTAATGCTATTTATAAAACACTTGCTCCAGGGAAATATAAAAATGTTATTGCTGCAACTGGAGCGGATCAAGCTATTCAACAAAGTAACATTCCAGAAATAGCTTTACCAGCAATGTATATAGCGTTACAAGAAGCAGGGTTATTTATGAAAGATGTGATTGGTAATAAATTAACATCACCAGGATCGTAATGGCAACTAAATTAGAAATTCATGAAGCAAAAGAGGACGAGAAATGGACTCGCCAGAACGAAATAAACGATAGACTTGAGGAATTAGTCGAGAAAAATACCGAAGCTATTAACAGTTTAAACATGACTATTGCTAATAGTAGAGGTACATTAAAAGCTTTAGGTATAATCAGTTTGATAGTAGGTATACTAATATCTGTATCAAACATGTCATGGTTGAAATAAGTAAAGTTAGATTAGGAATAAGTGCGGAACATTATGCAATTCAATGGTTATTGAATCAAGGACATCAAGTATTTCATAACGTTGTAAATACTGGACCAATAGATATAGTTATACTAGAAAATAATAAATTAATTCCTATTGACGTTAAAATAGTAAGTCTTAGAAAAAATAAAGATTTATTAGATTCTCAACGTAGAGTATTTAGGTCGCCTAATGAAAGACAAAAAGAGCTAGGAGTTAGAATTTTAAATGTTGATTTAGTCAATAATTTATGTTATTGGAACGAAAATAGTGTATAATCAAACAACAACAAAGGAGGTTTCTGTGAAACTTTTATCAGACGTTTGGGCATGGCTCAAAGAGTGGAATGATTGGCAAATGAAAGATTGGATTAAAGCTGGTATTGTAGCAATTATTATAATAGTGGTTTTAAGTAAAATGACAGGAGCATAAATATGTGGGGGCTACTCGTTAAACCTTTGATAGGAATAGCTGGAGAAACAGTAAAAGGTATAGTCGAAACTAAAAAAGCTAAAGCTGAACAAAAAATAACAAAGATTAAAGCAGAGACAGAGTTATTAAACAAACAGATAGCAGGAGAAGTTGACTGGGAAAAATCTGCAGTTAGTCAAATGCAAGGTTCATGGAAAGACGAGGTAGCCCTCATTGTTTTGTTAATCCCGGCAGTACTTGTGTTTATTCCCGGCATGACGGCTCATGTAAAACAAGGGTTTATTGCTTTACAAGAATTACCACAATATTACCAACATTTATTATACATAGCTATTAGTGCTTCTTTTGGTATAAAAGGAGTAGGCGGAGCTGTTAAAATGTTTAAGAAATAATAATGGAAGCTCTAGAAAAAAGGATCAAGCATCATGAAGGTTATAGAAACATGGTCTATAAAGATACTCTCGGAAAGAGAACAATAGGGTGGGGACACTTATGTCGTTCAGATGAAACATGGGAAGATGATATTGAATATAGCCAAGATGTTCTTCAACATTATTTTGACATTGATTTTGATTTGGCCATTTCTGGTGCTGATAGTCTTTGCGGCAATATGGGTATTGATGAAAGAGCTGAAGAAATACTTATTGAAATGTGTTTTCAATTAGGAAAAACAGGTGTTTCTAAATTTAAAAATATGTTAAAAGCATTAGAAGAAAAAGATTATAATAAAGCTGCGGATGAAATGTTAGATTCTAGATGGTATAAACAAACACCAAATAGAGCTAAAGAATTAAGCGATATGATGAGGAGTATACATGGTTAAACGAGGACTATATGCAAATATTAATGCAAGAAAAAAAGCAGGGACAAGTAGAAGTAAATCTAAATCCACTATAACACCTAAAGCATATGCTAATATGAAAGCTGGATTTCCTAAGAAAAAGAAAAAGAGTTAATTATGGTAAAAAAATTAAAAGGTAATCAAACAAAATTAGATGCAAATAAAGATGGCAAGATAAGTAAAGTAGATTTTAAAATATTAAAAAATAAACCTAAGAAAAAGAAAAAGAAATAATGAAAGGCGTACCTCATTATACAAAAGATGGAAAACTTTATAAAGGCAAAACACATAAAATGCCTAATGGGTCTTTACATACTGGAGCTAAACATACAAAAAATTCTCAAGTATTAGTTCATAAAAAACCTAAGAAAAAGAAGTAATGAAAAAAATACATAAAAATCCTAAAGGTGGTTTATCTGCTAAAGGTAGAGCACACTTTAATTCAAAAGGAGCTAATTTAAAACCACCTGTTAATAAAGGAACTAATCCTAGACGAGTTTCATTTGCTGCAAGATTTGCAGGTATGAAAGGCCCTATGAAAAAGCCTAACGGAGAACCTACGAGAAAAGCTTTAGCCCTTAAAAAATGGGGATTTGGTAGTGTAGAAGCTGCTCGTAATTTTGCAAATAAAAATAAAAAGAAAAAGTAATGAGGACTCTCTTTTTAGTATTAAGTTTTATACTTATTGTATCTGCTATTACTAGTGAAGCGCATGGTATTAATCAATATTTAATTTCGAGTAATAATAAATGAAAGTTAGCGATAATACTTCAATAGCAATGCCAGTTAGAAACTTGCTTAGTATCGTAGCGGCGGTAGCTGTAGGTGTGTGGGCATATTTTGGAGTAATAGCAAGAGTTACGACAATAGAAACATCATTAGTTTTAGCAGAAAAAGATTTAGAAAAGAATACAGAGTTTAGAATTAAATGGCCACGTGGTGAGATGGGTACTTTGCCGGCAGATTCAGAACAATATATGCTTATAGAATTTATGGCGGAGCAATTAGAAAGTATGCAAACTGAAATGGAATCAATGATGAGTAATACAGTTAATATTAATTTTTTAAAAGATCAGGTATCTAAACTACAAAAAGATGTAGAACAGTTAAAAGATAAAGTGAGGAATAATGGAACCCACTAGTGTAATCGCCATGGTATTTAGTTTATGCATGTTTGTCAATGGGTCGTTGGACGGCCACATGATGACAGATGGTTTATCAAAATGCTTAAAAGCAAAACGTGAAGCCGAACGTAACTTATCACAGGGAAGAGAAAATGTTATTCGTTATGAGTGTGGACAAGTTAAAGCAGAACTTAGACCAGACAGCGAAGGTAATTTAAAAATCTACAAGATTCTTGAAGATAAATATTAATGCTAGGAATAGCTTATTATTATACTCAACAAAGTAAGAATTATAAAAATTATAGGCCTAAATCCATTCTTTCCAGTTATCACCAGTTATTGAATTGGCTAAAGAAAGTTTGTTTTTTAAACTACTAAATATTTTTTCATCAATAGTTTTAGGAGTAACAAAATCAATATATGTTACATTATTTTTTTGACCAATTCTATGTGGTCTATCTTCTGACTGTAATCTTGCTTCTAAGTCGTATGTATTAGCATAATATATTACAGTTTTAGCTGCAGTTAAAGTTATACCATAACCACCCATACGAGGATTAGCTACGATATATTTAAAAGTACCTTTTTGAAAGTCATTAATAATTTTTTGTCTATCTTCCGATTTAGTTTCTCCAAAATAAGTGGCTACTGGTATTTTAAAATGTTCTATTAATTTAGATTGTATTTCTTTTATAGACCTTTTATAATTAGCCCATATTATTACTTGACCTTCAGTTTCTTCTAACACTTGAATTAGTTCATTTAATCTAGGGTTAACTCCAGGTATTGCTTCTTCAGTACCATCGTCATGTTTAACAAACCCGCATAAAACTTGATGAAGTCGTAATAATCTAGTTATAACTAACGGAGCAGTTATAGATTTTTCTTTAGATAATTCGACATATGCTTTTTTACGCAATGTTTCATATATTCTTTTTTGATCAGGGGAAAACTCTATTTCTCTTTTTTGATATAATTTATCTGGTAAATCTAAACAATCATCTTTAGTTACTCTAAACATATGTGCTTTAATAGATTGCTGAAGTTCATCTAAATTTTGATAATCAACTACTTCATGAAATGTTTTCATATTAATAGTTCTTCTGCGTAATACACAATATCTATTTCTAAACCCATAGAAACTACAATTTAGAACGTAATCCGATAAGAAAGACATTTGAGTATAAATATCAATAGGACTTTGGGTTATTGGAGTTCCTGTTAGTACTCTCCTAAATTTAGATTGTTTTGTTAATTTTAAAATATTTTTAGTTCTTCTCGCAGTTCTATGTTTAATGGTACTTGACTCATCAACTGCAACTAATGCTTTATGCACATTAAGAAAACGTTGAGTATAATTTAATCCTTTAGTTGTACTAAAAGCTTCTACATTTATAATAAATATTTTTAATTTATGAGTATCTTCTTTTAAAAAATCTTTTAATCTTTTTATGTTGGATTTAGTTTCAACTGGTTTCCAAAGTTCAATATGAGAATATTCTATTACATCATCAGGCATATGAATTGGTATTTCTGACTGTTCCCAGTTTCTATATACACCTTTAGGCGCTATAATTACTGCTGCATTAATTGAACCTTTTCTATATAGATAAGCTATATTATCTACTATTACTTTAGATTTACCAGTACCTTGTTCCATAAACAAAGCATAATATTCTTTATCCCTACTGATATTAAAAGCATCAAGCTGATGTTTAAAAGGTTCAGTTTTAAATTTAAAGTCCTTAACTTTATCGTCACTAAATATGATTTTCATTTTTTACTTTCTTTAAATATTTATTTATATATAAAGAATTATTATTATAAAGTAAAATTTTAATAGAAAGGAAAGAAATGAAAAAAGGTAAAGTATATGTTGTTCAAGAGAATCCTAAGTTTAGTGTTCTTACTGCTGGGCAATATGGAGAATTAAGTGTTCTACTTCCTTTTGGCTCTCAAGTCGTTTTAAGCGTAGCACCTACATTACACATGATTAGAAAAAAATTAAAAGACTTTTCTGATAATGATTACCTCGTTGCTATCGGCGACCCTACTGCAATAGCTATTGCATGTATGGTAGGCGCAGAAGTAAATAGAGGTGTAGTTAATATGCTTAAATGGGATAAGCGAGAAAAGATGTATTACCCAGTAACAATTGATATGTTAGGGCGAAAGGAGAAAGAGAAAAATGGCTGATGTAGATATTTTTCAATCACTAGAAGAAGATGCTAAACGTCAAAAGGAAATTCCTAATGACGAGAAGTTTAAACAACTCAATACTCTTGCGAAAAGTTTAGTTGATACAAAAAACGATATTTCTGTAGCAGAAGAAAACGTAAGTAAGTTAAAAGAGAGTTATAAACAGATTAGGGAGAATGATCTTCCTGATATGATGAATTCTTTAAATATGGATCAGTTTAAATTGACAGATGGTACAGTTATCTCAGTTAAAGATGACGTATTCGCTTCAATTAAAGCTGATAAGAATGTCGAAGCATTACAATGGTTAGACGATAATGGACTTGGAGATATTATTAAACATAAAATTTCTATATCTTTTAATCGTGGAGAACATGAAGATGCTGAGAAATTTAAAGATATGTTTGACAAATCGTTTAAACAAGAGTTAGATGAGAAGTCGACAGTCCATCCTCAAACATTAAAAGCGACAGTTAAAGAAATGGTTAATACCGGACAGACTTTACCTGATAATCTTTTCAATGTATACGAGGCTAAGATTGCTAATGTGAAAATACCGAAAGGAGAATAAAATGGCTGATACACAAGTAGCGAAGAAAGCAAACTCAGCACTGAGTATTCCTGCAGAGGATTTACTCGCTGACGTTGGAAGAGGACTTGAAAAAGTTTCTTCTGACGATATGACGATACCGAGATTAGCTATCATACAAAGTGGTAGTCCTCAACGAAAAAAGAAAGACGATAAATATATAGACGAAGCAGATGAGGGAATGGTATTCAATACTGTTTCTAATGCTCTATATAAAGATACTTTCTATGTAGTACCGTGCGAATTTGAGAAATTATTTATCGAATGGGTACCACGAGAAAGTGGAGGTGGTTTAGTGACGATGTACAACACCTCTAATAAACCGCAGGCAAAAAAAGAAGAAAATGGCAGACGTTTTTTACTAGAAAATGGTAATCAATTAGTCGATACTGCTCAGCATTACGTTATGGTAATAGGTAAAGATGGTTCATATGAGCCAGCAGTAATGTCAATGTCATCTTCTTTATTAACAGTATCTCGTAATTGGGTAACTAGAATGAAGTTACAACGAGAAAATGTTAATGGAAAGTTAATAGAGCCACCTACTTTTTATTACAAGTGGCCAGTAACTACTATTGAGAAAACAAACTCAGATGGCTCGTGGTTTATTTATAAAATAGGAAACCCCGAACCAATAGGAGATGCTGATTTATATCAAGCAGCTAAAAGTTTATCCGATTCTGTAAGAAAAGGAACTGCTACTGCTGATGTAAATACTGACAACGATAATATACAATTTTAAATGTTATCTCAAGAGTTCTTTGACTTATTCAAAGGTCTTGAGCGTGCTCATGGCCGTTATGATTTATCAACAGAAAATCAAGACGGCCAAAAGCAAGGGGGAACTGCACGTACAGTTCAAGAAACAATTACATTACATGAATGGGATTTACACTTAAAAGGTGAACGAGGTCTCGGAGTTATACCAATTCGTGATGATAATAAAGTTTATTGGGGAGCAATAGACATTGACGTATATGATTTAGATTTAGAAGAATTTAGCAAGAGCCTAGGCTCATCACCAATTATACCATGTAGGACTAAAAGTGGCGGATTACATTTATATGTTTTCTTTAAAGAAGCAATATTAGCTAAAAGTGTAGTTCCTAAGTTAAGGGAAATAGCTACATTATTAGGACATGCTAGTGCAGAGATATTTCCTAAACAAATTAAAATAATATCTGAAAGAGGAGATGTCGGTAACTGGATAAATATGCCTTATTTTGGTGGAGAATATTCTACACGATATGCTTTTTATGAAGGAAAAAGATTAAGTTTAGAAGAATTTATAAAGACAGCAAAAGAAAAAAGATTGAGTAATGTTAGCGAAATCAAGATTCCTAACTTTAAAAAAGAAAATAGTGAGCTATTACCTGATGGTCCTCCATGTTTACAGTATTTAGTTAAAACAGGAATACCAGCAGGTTCAAGAAATAATGCATTATATAATTTAGGAGTATATGCTAAAAAAGCTTATGCAAATGATTGGGAAGAAAAAGTAGAAGATTATAATTTAGACTTTTTAAATCCTCCATTAAAATCAAGAGAAGTACAGACTGTTATAAGTTCTTTAAATAAAAGGTCTTACAATTATATGTGTAGCGAACCACCTATTCAACCTTTCTGTAATAGGTCGCTATGCGTATCTTGTAAGTTTGGAATATCAGAAAATGGTACTATGCCTAGAATAACTGGAATAACTAAAATAGTAACAGAGCCTCCTACTTATTTTTTAACTGTAGATGATTTAAGAATTGGTCCATTAGAATCAATAGATATCCTTAATCAGAAAAACTTTCAACGTGTGGTATTTGAGCATATAGATAAAGCTATTCCTTTAGTTTCTCCTCATCTATGGATTGAAATGATGAACGATTTAATCGCTAAAGTAGAGATAGTTGAAGCAACTGCCGATTCTTCTAATAAAGGTAGACTATGGGAATTATGCGAAAGATTTTGTACTGGATCGAGTTCATCAGATGCCATGGAAGATATATTAAGAGGTCAAGCTGTTACGATAGATAATAAAACATTATTTAGAATTAATGATTTTATGGAATTTCTTGAGAAACATAGATTTAAAGAATTTAAATTGCACGAAGTTACTGCACATTTAAAAGAACGAGGAGCCAAACATGAAGCTAAGAAAGTAAAAGGTAAACATGTTAATATATGGATTATTCCAGAGTTCGAAAAACAACAAGAAGATTTTACGGAGCCAAACATTGAGGAGGTATTTTAATGACTGAAAGAAAAGATGTAGTAGTGAAAGTCAAAGGAATTTCGCTATTTGGAGAAAATAAATCTAAACCAAAGGAGAAAGATGGTGAGCACGTTAACACAAGCAATGATAAGAAAGACAGTACCGAGAAAAAAGAGTCTACACATGGGAAAACATAACCCTGTCTATACAAAACACAGAAAAGAAAAAGGTCAATTTAAAAGAAAGAAAAATCATTGGAGCCAATTATGAAATATTTATTTTTTGACGTAGAAACAACTGGATTATGGAGGAGAGATTTAGAAGCAACTGATCCTAAACAACCTAAAATAGTACAGATAGCTGCTCAGTTAGCAAGTGAAGATGATAAAGTTACTGCACAGTTAGCTTGTATAGTTCAACCAGATAAATGGACTATACCTAAAGAAGCTTCAGATATTCATAAAATAACTGATAATATAGCTTTGCAACATGGCGTTCCTCTGGTAAATGTATTAGCTATGTTTAATTCTTTAGCAGCACAAGCTGACGTATTAGTGGCTCATAATACATCATTTGATTTACAGATGATATTAAGAGAGTTTAATGCGATAGGAAAAAGTTTTAGAATTCCTAAAGAACAGCACTGTACGATGATGACTGCTAAAGATATTTTAAAACTAGAAAGTGATTTTGATGATTATAAGTTTCCTAAACTAGAAGAAACATATAAACATTTTTTAGGATCAGGAGGTTATCATAATTGGCATGATGCTTTAACTGATATAATAATATGTCGAATAATTTATTTCCACATGAAAGCGAAAGGAATAAAAATGGAAAAACCACGTGCAATGCCTAAGGCATTGATTAAAAATCTTGACGAAAAAATATACAAAGAGTTCTTAAATCTTATAGAATCTATTAATGAAGATAATTTAAATGATTGGGAAAAAGGTTTTTTTAACGATCAAAAAGAAAGACATGAAAAATATAAAGAAAAAATACTTATGAGTGATAAACAAATGAATATTTTAAGAAAGATGAAAGACAAATGAACGTCTTAGTAACAGGTTGCGCAGGTTTTGTAGGATCACATCTTACAGAACATTTAGTTAATAGAGGGCATACTGTTTATGGTATAGATAATTTATTAACAGGACAAGAAAAAAATATAGGTAATATTCATAGATTTATTGCAGGAGATATATCTAATTCTTCTGATATAAATAAGATAGATATGGGAGGTCCTATTGATTTAATTTATAATCTAGCTTGTCCTGCAAGTCCTGATCATTATATAAAACATTCTATAAAAACTTTAGATACTTGTTATATGGGAACTAAAAATATTTTAGAGTTAGCTAAAAAACATAACTCAATAGTTATTCATACTTCTACATCAGAAGTATATGGTAACCCTGATCATACCCCTCAAGAAGAAGATTATCACGGAAGTGTAAATTCTTTTGGACCACGAGCATGTTATGATGAGGGAAAGAGAGTAGCAGAAGCATTAATTTATGAGTACATAAGATTATACAAATTAGATGTTAAAATAGCAAGGCTATTTAATACTTATGGTCCTCGTATGGCTATTAATGATGGACGTGTAATATCTAATTTTATATGCGCTGCATTACAAGATAAAGAATTATTACTTTATGGAAATGGAATGCAATCTCGTTCTTTTTGTTATATCTCTGATACAATACATGCTTTATTAGATTTAGCAGATACTACTAAATTAAATAAACCAGTTAACATTGGTAATCCTGATGAGAAAAAAATATACAATATAGCAGAATTAATTATAAGAATGACTAGTTCTAAATCAGGGATTATGACAGTAGCACAGAAAAAAGACGACCCATTACAACGATGTCCAGATATAGAAAGAATTAATATGTTAATAGGTTGGCACCCTAAAGTAACATTATCAGAAGGACTAGAGAAAACCATAGAGTATTTTAAAGAATGTTTAACAAATCAAACACAAACGTAATATTAGGTCCACCTGGAACTGGTAAAACTACTTCGTTATTAAATAAACTTGAAGCAGAAATAGAGGCGGGAGTTAAACCTCGCACTATTGGTTTCGTTAGTTTTACTCGTAGAGCAATTAAAGAATCAAGAGAAAGAACTATTGCTCGATTTGATATAAATGAAGAAACAGATTTAGATTATTTTAGAACACTACATAGTATTTGTTTTCGTTCTCTAGGGTTAAATGGAGAACAAATATTTAAGGGAAGTCATGTTACTGAGTTTAAAAAACTTTTAAAAATAGATATGTCAGGTGGAATAGAAGAAGATGAAATAGTTACATCAGGAATTAAAATAGGTGATAAGATGCTATTTTGCGATCAATTAGCTAGAGCAATGATGAAACCTTTAAGAGATACTTGGAGAAGTTTAGATTGTGAATATTCTTGGAAAGAACAAGAATTATTTTCCAATACATTTAGAAAATTTAAAGAAAAAAGAGGTCTTTCTGATTTTACTGATATGTTAATAACTTTCTTAAAAGAAGGTGAAGCACCTCCATTAAAAGTTTTATTCGTTGACGAAGCACAGGATTTAACTATACTACAATGGAAAGTAGTAAGTAAGTTAGTTGAGAAATGCGAGAGATTATATATTGCAGGAGATGATGATCAAACTATTTATAAATGGGCAGGAGCTGATATTGATACATTTTTAAATCTTAAAGGTAATATTGAAGTATTGCCTTATAGTTATAGATTACCTTCTAAGGTTTATGATTTAGCAATCGAGATTAGCTCACGTATAAAAAACAGATTTGCAAAAGAATGGAAAAGCAGAGAAGAAGAAGGCACGGTTAATTATGTATCTGCAGTAGAATATATAGACATGAAAGAAGGATCATGGCTCATCCTCTCTCGATATAATTATCAATTATATTCT
>Ga0098060_1000943_pt1 | contig 12177 bp, 10 predicted proteins | sample 21_taG_FD_77063 | JGI IMG/M metagenome (GOLD analysis project Ga0098060, IMG submission 77063) | Marine viral communities from the Subarctic Pacific Ocean - 21_ETSP_OMZ_AT15319 metaG | ecosystem: Environmental > Aquatic > Marine > Oceanic | place: Pacific Ocean | collected 2015-01-19 | reverse complement strand
TAGCAACTACTTTGACGCTAGCAACGCCGGAGCTGGTATGGACAAAGTATTCCAAGATTATATGAGAAGAAAATCAATTGCAGATTATCAAGATATAAACACTGGTATAAGTAGTATTCCTGCTGGAAACAGAAACAAACCTATAGCTATAACCGCAGACATTACTATTACACCGTCTGATGGTATAGAAAAAATAATGAAACAAGTTGATATGTTGGCTGACAAAGGTCAAGGAGATATCTATAAGAAAGTTATAGAAGCATTAGCTAATTTAAATAAATAACATATGTCTGATCCTAATACAGATCAGTTAAGACTAATCAGAGAGCTAGCTAGAAAGGGTTATGACACTGACCAGATAGATAAAGCTGTAGATGAGTTTAGAACTGCAAATATAAATTTTTATCCAGAAAGTAACGATCAAGGATCTTTCACACAAGAAGAGATTGATAATCAAGACTTTTTAAGTGACCCTGAGTATGCTAAGTGGTTAAAAATAAAAAATGATTTTGAGTCTGGCGCTAACAAAAGCGACGATTTTTATAGTGATCCAAAATATATGGAGGCTACTAAATATGTAAAAGACGCAAAATTTAAGGCTACAGGTAAAAAAGATAGAGCTAGTAAATATAGAGAGCAAAAATCATTAATAGAACAATTAAAACTAAACGATCCAGAAGGTTATCAAGAAAGTAAAGAGTACAAAGAATTAGTTAGTGACCAAGACTATGTGACTGCTCGTAATGCGTTAAACAACTTAACAACAGCTAGGGTTGCTGATGAAGGTATGTTAGATGTAGATGATAAGCTAAAAGATTTTACAGGAGGTAAAAAGTTTGAAAAAATCAAACTAAGTCAAGAAGACGAAGACTACGCTTTAAATAACATGTCGCAAAAGGAGCTTGAAAGATACGCTGCCGAAACACCTGGTTATCTGTACAACAAGTCAAAGAAAAATTACGATTCTGGTAAATGGGACATGGGTGACTTATGGAATGTCTTTGGACCCGCAAGAATTATGCAAGGTGGCAACATGCTTCCTATGGACGTACCGTACATGAAAACATCTAACGTAAAAATTGGCGAACAAGAAGCTGATTTATCCGAACTACGTATGAACTCTTTCTTAAATCAAAAGAAAGATCTCGATGCTATTAGAGACAATATAGTAAATTCCACAACATATACAGACGAAGAAAAGAAACAAAAACTACAAGGGCTAAACTCTAAACTAGGAGACTTAGAGCTTGAGGGTTTTTATAATGTTACTGACAAGTTATTTAAAAATAACTTTAAAATGACTGATGATATAAAAGCTTATGTAGATAGAAACAAGAAAAAAGGAGAAGCTAACGTTGGAATGAAAAGAGCTGATGACTTAGCTGTACTTGGTCAAGGTGTAGGACAACTTGCTGTAGATGCTACAGGTGGTTTTATAAAAGATGTAGGTGTTTTTGTTGCTGATGCTTTTGGAGCTAGAAAATCAAGTGAAGAAGGCTATGGAGCATTAGACTGGTTAGACGATCAGTACGATAAAGAGTTTAGATCAAACTGGTTAGGTACTTCTGATGCATCAGAATACAAGCTAACAGGTGACGATAAACAAGGTACTTTAGGTGATAGAGTAATGAGAAACACAGCTGAGATGCTACCATTTATTGGTGGTATTGTTGCTTCTGCTCGTAAAGGTGATTTTAGACCGGTAAAAAGTTTAGTTGTTGGTGGTAGAAACTTTTCATTAACAGGTAGACAACTTAATGCAGCTAAAGCTGCTTTTTTAATGACACACTCTGATAACTATTACGAAGCAAAAGAAATGGGTTTAACAGGTGTTAGAGCTCATGCGTACTCTACAATGAAGTCTACTGGAACTGCTGTAGCAAACATGATAGTACCGGATGCAAACTTATTGTTTGGTAGCGGGGCATATAAAGCCGCTACAATAAATTTAGTTAAAAATTTAAAAAGTGCTGCTAATAGAGAAGCTTACAAAGCTGCTAGCAAAAACTTTTTTGGCCAAATAGTTGGTGAGCAAATAGAAGAAAACTTAGACGTTGCTCTTGGTGATGTTGCTAAAATAGCCACAGGATTAGATCTACAGAAACACGGTGAGTTTGCAGACTGGAGACGTTTTCAAGAAACAACAGCTGCAACACTATTAATGACAAGTATGATGGGTGTTGGTGGTTTTAGCTCTAATGTTAAAGGTAACAGAAAAGCTTACTACGATGCATTTAGACAAGAAGGTGGTAAAGCTTTAAATCAAATAGAGGAATATAGACTTGCTGCACAGAAGAAATTTGATAACGCAAAATCACCGCAAAGAAAAGCTGAGTGGGCTAAGTTAATTAAAGAGTTTGATCAAAGCTATGAATATGGTCAAGATGTTTTAAAAGCAATAAACGCAAATCCAGATGTTGTGTCAGGTGCTCAGTTAGATTTATTAGTAGAAAAAAACAAACTATTAAGATTTAAAGACGGTGAGCAATATAAAAACAACCCACTGCGAGCTAAAAAAATAAATGATAGATTAGACACAATTAACGAATCTATATTAAATAGTGATATTATACAAGCTCAAGATCAAACATCAGAGCTGTTAACTCAAAATGTTGAAAGCATAGCTAAAGACTTAAATATTAAGTTTAATAAATATGGTACAACACAAGAGGTTCAGTCTAGAATTGATGAAATAAATAAAACAATACAAGATCCTAAAAACAAGATTAATGTAAAACAGTCAGGTGATCAAGGTTTTATTGTACAAAACGCAGATGGTTCTCAAGAAATAATCATTAACCAAGAAGTTGCTAAAAAAGAAAAAGCTGTATCAGTTGCTCAACACGAGTTATTACATGCTGCTTTATTAAATACTGTAACAAAAGATAAGGGCGCTGCTCAAAAGCTAGCGACTGGTTTAGGAAATGAACTACTACAATTAGACCCTAGACTTTTAAGAAAAGGTAGTTTCTTAGAACAAACTGTAAATAAATATAAAAACGATAAGGTAAACATAAAAGCAGAAGAAATGTTAACAGCTTTTTCTGACGCCTTAACTCAAGGTTTTATTCCTTACGAAGCACAAAATCAAGGTTTGTTTCAGAAACTTGGTGATGTAAAAAGAGATATATTAAATTCTTTAGGTTTTAAAGTTAAGTTTAACAGTGGTAAAGATGTATTTAACTTTATAAGAGATTTTAACAAGAGTGTAAAAAGTGGTAAGCTTGGTAAAGGTATGATCAGAACTGTACAAGAAGGTGCTGAAATTGGTGGTCAACTAAACCAAATACCTGTAACAGACGAGTTTGGAAACACAACTACAAAGTCATCAAGAAGTGTTGAGCAAGATTTAAACAACATGGGTAAGCCTGAAAACTTTGAAGCTGATAGAGTTATTGGAGATATATATGCTAACGGTATGTTAGAAGGTTTAATTAAAAGTAAAATACCTATAGACAAACCACCAGGGTTTTCACAAGAAGATTTTGTTTCTGGTGCAATAGCAGAGTTAATACCTCATATAAGAAACTTTAACCCAGAAATTAACGATAGTTTATCTGGTTGGATAAACTCACAGTTAGCAAACAAAATAGGTAACGTATTTAAAAAAGGTGAAGCTGCTACTAAAGCTAAGTTTGAACAAGCGATAGATCAAGGCGCTAGACAAGTTGCAGATACAGAAACAACAACAGAAAAAGCAACGCCAACAAAATCTAAGTTTAGAAGACAATTAGGTATTGATCAAGCGTTAGTTGATAAAATTAAAGGTGCTGTAATAAAAACATTTGGTACTAAGCTACCAGAGGTTGATAACAAGCAGTTTGTTAAGCAATTAACAAAAAGCTATAGATTAGAATTAAAACCAGCTATAGCTAAGCTAATGGGTACAAGAGATGCTTATAGAAGTTTTTTAAATAAAAACAAAGATGTTATTCTTAAAAACATACCAACATCAACTTTGGTTAGATTTGAAAGAACTACAAAGCCAGAAGACAGGTTGTTTACAAAAGAAGTGGGAAGAAACTTAAGCCCAACAGAAGTTGACAATGCTGTAGCAAAAGGCTTACTACCTAAAGATGTTAATAGATTATCTGGCCCTACTCTTTATGAAAAGAAAACACCGTCAGCAAAACAATTTTTAGATTTTTATATTGGTAAAGATATAGCGCCTTCAAAAAGAGGTACTAGAAAAGATGCTTTGGCTGAAGAAATAGGAGCTGAACTTGCGTTTGATGCTACAATGGAAGTTGTACAATCACCAGACGTTGTTGCTAAAAGAGAAGCTATTAATGACTTACTTAATATTCAAACAAAAGATAATGATATAGCTATTATATCAAAACAAATAAATAGAGATCCTACAGTTAAGTTTTCAAAAGGAAGTAAGGGTGACGTAATGGTAGAGGCTTTACAAAGTATAGGTATAGATAATACTATAGAACAAGCTAATGTTTTAGAAAACTTTGTTAGCGGTAAATTAAGTGATGAAGCTGGTATTACTAAAAATGTAATAGAAAATGCTTTAATTGAAATGTTACCTGAAGCTAAAGTAACAGGTATGGCATATAAAAAAGCTGTATTAACTAACTTGCCATTTTTAAAGAAAGTAAAATCACTACAAACATACTGGAAAGGTAAACCTAAACAACTAACTGAAGAAGGACAAGCTGTTATAAAAGATCACGTTGAAAATTATTTATTTGACATGATAGATAAAGGTATGTTACCGAGAGAGCTAGTTACACTACAGATGTCAAAAGCAGGTAGAACAGAAGGTTCATTTATAAAAAGTTATTTTAAATTTGATAACAGAGCTTTAGGTATTGAATTTAAAGATGAGTTTATAAGTAGACTTAAAAACGCACCGTCTTACAAAAATTTAAAAGATCCACAATTAAAAAAATACTACACAAAGTTTTTTAATAATCAAGGTAATTTTGAACCAGCTAATTCTAAAAAGCTAGGTAACAATGAAATAGGTATTATAAATAAAATAGCTCAAGAAGGTACTGTTAAGCAAAAAATAAAAAGAATAAATAACTATATGAAAATTAATACTGAGGGAGCTATTGTAAAAGATGCTGCTCAGAATTTTGATTTAGCTATAAACTCTTCTTTACAAAGATGGGTTGATTCAATGCCTGATAGAAATAAAGCTATAGAGTATGTACATAGAGACAAACAAGCTAACACAAACGAAGTAATGTCTGATAGAGCTTTAGCGCCTTTTACATCTATATACTTAGTTGATGGTCCACAGACGTTTGCACTAAAAGGTGAACACGTTGTTGACAGCGCTACTGTTTCTGCCTTAACTGTTCAGTCAATATATAACGGAACGTTTGAACAAGATTTTTATAGTACAAGAACTGGATTTGAACAATCATTAGGTGATAAAAAAAGGTTTGATAATTTAGACAAAATACTAGGTAGCAACAGTCCTTTAGGTGATATGAGATTTATGTACGACATACCTTTAGCTAAAGCTACTTTTGATTTTACTACTGGTAAGTCAAAATATGATATGATGATAAATAATTTAGCTGGTAAAGAACTTGCTAGATTTAAAGACATGGCTAAACAACAGGAAGATGCTGCTATTGAAAACAGAGTGTTGTCAAGTAAGTCAAATATAAACGATCAAATAAAAGAGTTTAGATTAATAGATAAAGCTGCAGAGGTTGCAAGAACTGGTAGTAAGGTTAGAAAAGGTATTAGTGTATTTGATTTTGATGATACACTTGCACAAACTAAATCAAAAGTATTTTACACTTTACCAGATGGTACGGGTGGATCTATAGATGCAACTGAGTTTGCATTACGATCTGCAAAGCTAGAAGACTTAGGCGCTTCGTTTGACTTTAGTGATTTTAATAAAGTAATAGGTGGAACAAAAGGACCATTGTTTGATTTAGCTCAAAAACGTCAAGGTAAGTTTGGTAATAAAGATATATTTATATTGACAGCTAGACCTCAGGCATCTGCAGTAGCTATACGAAAATTTGTAAAAGGTCTTGGGCTAGATATTAAATTAGAAAATATTACTGGGTTAGAAAATGGTACAGCTGAGGCAAAAGCAAACTGGATATTAGAAAAAGCTGTAGATGGTTATAATGATTTTTACTTTGCTGATGATGCTTATAAAAACGTTAAAGCAGTTCAAGATGTATTAAACGTTATTGATGTTAAATCTGATGTTCAGCAAGCTATAGTAAAATCTAGTAAAGCTTTAGATAAAGATTTTAACGATATATTAGAACAAACAAAAGGTGTATTGAGCTTTAAAGAATTTTCTAGTGCAGCTGCAAAAGCTAGAGGAGAAGACATAGGTAAGTATCAATACTTTTTACCACCATCAGCTGAGGATTTTCAAGGCCTTATATATTCGTTTTTAGGTAAAGGTAAAAAAGGTGAACAACAAAAAGAGTGGTTTGATAAAAACTTATTTAAACCATTTGCACAAGCAACAAACGATATAAACAATGCTAGACAAACTTTGTCAAACGACTTTAAAGCATTAAGAAAACAATATCCTGATGTTAATAAGAAGTTGAGACAACCTACAGACTATAATAACTTTACACACGATCAAGCTGCTAGAGTTTATTTATATGACAAAGCTGGTTTTGACGTACCTGGAATATCTAAAACAGATTTAAAAAATTTATTAGACATAGTAAACAAAGATGTTAAACTAAAAGAGTTTGCCGATAAAGTTGCTATGGTAACTAAGTTAGAAAAAGGTTATTTAAAGCCAGAAGCTGAGTGGATTACAGGTAACATGGTTAGTGATATGAACAACATCGTATCAAAAGTAGGTAGAAAAAAATACCTTAAAAAATGGATAGAAAATAAAGATGTTATATTTTCACCTAAAAATCTTAATAAAATAGAAGCTGTATATGGTACTAGATTTAGAGAAGCTTTAGAAGATATACTGTATCGTATGGAAAACGGTAGCAACAGAAGTTTTGGCCAAAACAGATTAGTTAATAGCTTTATGAACTGGACAAATAATTCTATTGGTGCTATAATGTTCTTTAACAGTAGATCTGCAATACTACAAACAATATCTAGTATAAACTATGTGAACTGGAAAGATAACAATCCGTTAAAAGCTGGTATGGCTTTTGCTAATCAAGGACAATATTGGTCTGATTTTAGTAAACTATTTAATTCAGACTTCTTAAAACAAAGACGATCTGGTTTACAAAGTGATATACAAGAAGCAGAAATAGCAAATGCAGTTGCTAATTCTAAAAACAAAGCAAATGCTGCTATAGCTTATTTACTTAAAAAAGGTTTCTTACCTACACAGATGGCAGATAGTTTTGCTATTGCATCAGGTGGTGCTACGTTTTATAGAAATAGATTAAACAAATACAAAAAAGAAGGTTTAAGTGATAAAGAAGCTGAAACAAAAGCTTTTGCAGATTTTCAAGAAATAACAGAAGAAAACCAGCAGTCTGCTAGACCTGATAGAATATCACAACAACAAGCTGGACCTTTAGGTAGATTAATACTAGCGTTTCAAAACACACCGATGCAGTATACTAGAATAATGAAAAAGTCATTTTTAGACTTAGCAAATGGTAGAGGTGATTGGAAAACTAATGTATCTAAAATAGCTTACTACGGTGCGATACAAAACTTTATATTTACAGCTATGCAGAGTGCTTTATTTGGACTAGCATTTGGTGGTGAAGAGGAAGAAGATATTGATTGGGACGCAAAAAAATCTAGACAAATAAATAGTATGGCTGATACTATATTAAGAGGTAGTGGTGTTTATGGAGCTATAGCTTCTACAGTTAAAAACACTATATTAAAGTTTATGGAACAAGAAGATAAACCAAGATCTGATCATGCTTACACAATGATAGAGGCTTTAAACTTATCGCCACCTATTGGAAGTAAAGCTAGAAAACTATACAGTGCTACTCAAACAGTAAAGTTTAATAAAGATGAAATTGCAGAAAATGGTTTTGGTTTAGATAATCCAGCACACTTGGCTGTAGGTAACGTTGTATCAGCTGTTACAAACGTACCGTTAGATCGAGTTGTTAGAAAAGTAAACAACTTAAAAGAAGCTGCAGACACTGAACACGCGGCTTGGCAAAGAATAGCTATGTCGCTTGGTTGGAGCACTTGGGATGTTGGTATTAACCCTTACGATAAGAAAACATCAAAGTTTCAAACTAAAAATCCATTTAAAGGTAAGAAGAAAAATAAAATGAAAACAAAAAATCCATTTAAAAAGAACTAAAAACAAGTGATCATAAACTATTAAAGACCTTCCGTCATGATGAAACAACTACTATTTACATTAGCAATTTTAATTAGTACTAATACTAACGCTCAGTTTTTTGAAAACGTCTATAAAGACTTTTTAAAATACGGTACCATATATGGTGCTGGAGATGTATCTAACTCTATAGAAGCTAGACAAGAAAGCTACTTTGTTAGAACTGGCGATGGAAATGGTCTGTACGATATACCAGTAGTTGTAAACAACACGGTAGAATATCCGTTTGATTACAGGGTTGGTTTTGGTATTAGAAAACTAGCTAGGTTTGATTACGAAAGAAAACCTAAAAACTTTTACGATGGCACAGAAGATCAACTAGCTTTCTATGCACCTACATCTGCTTTTAAAGGGCTAGAGTATCAGTTTCATATAGAAAAAGAAAGATTCAGAGGAGATATATTTGATAATCATCGTTTCTTTTTAAAACATACAGGTAAACATCATATTGTAAAAGCTGAATCAAGAGAGGTTTCTAAGGTTAATTTAAAGTATCAGTCAGCAGAATTAAGAGCTAGATTACCAATTGGTGAAAAATTTAGTATATCTGCAGGAGCTATATATCGTACACATGATAGAGCTTATGGATATAATCCAGTAGAAATATGGTTAAATGAAGAAGATGAAAATGGTTATGCAGCTAATCCTTGGTACACTTTAGGGTACATGTATGGCTACGATGACATTTACTATACACAAACATCCATAGATCCTAATACAGGTGAAGAAACAACAATTAGTGATTGGTGCTGGGTAGACGAAGACGGAAATGAAGTTGGTCATTCTGATTTAGATTTTAGAGAAACTGTTTTTACTGACTTGATGAATAGATATAATAACGAGCAATGGGATTTGTTAGAAGCTTTCGGTGAAATTGCACCTGTTGTTGGTATGGATTTTTATCATTATAAAAACAATTTTTGGCTTCACGCATATGCTAACTATATACTACCTTATCATAAATATATAAAAGGTGATGAAGCTGTAAGTTATTTAAATAGAAATAACTGGGGTAAAGGTGGTTTAATACAAGATGCTGATTTAGAACAATGGGACGATTACTCGGCTGGTGTTAACTTTGGTTGGAAAATTAACAAAAACCTAGGTATATTTTTTGAAGGTGAATATGCTAAAATGTGGGATAGCGAATTATTTAATACATCAATAGGATTAAATTACACTTTAAAATAAAAAAATGGCAAACGAAATTGGAGAAAAAACAAAAGTAACTCTTGATTTAAAAACAATAGCAATGGTGGTAGGTTTTACTATTTCACTATCTAGTATGTACTTTGTAATGCAGGCAGACATAGCAAAAGCAATGACAATGCCTGAGCCCACAATATCAAAGACAGAGTGGGAGTTAAAAGACGAGTTGATACGTAATACTATTATTGATACTCAAGAAGACGTCGAGATGATATTAGAGAAACTAGATAAACTAGACGAAAGAATATACGAAATACAAAAAAATAATTAAATTTAATTACTATGAAAAATATTTTAATCTTAATCTTAATTCCAATTTTATCATTTAGCCAAGTAGAAGTACCAGAGAAGTACTGGATAGATGATAGCAACTTTGAGGACAAAGTAAGTGGAGGAGCATTTGACGAGAAAGATATTGTAGTTGTTGAGTTTTGGGCTGATTTTAATAAACATAATTGTTTTTCTGACTGGGATAAATTAGACGTACCTTATTACAGAGTAGATATATCTAAAGCACCCGAAACAAAGAACAAGTACAGGGTACGTATGGCTCCAACAATTATAATATTTAACCGAGGTGCAAAAGAAAAAGTTTTTAAAGCTGGGTTAGATCTCTTATTGCCTACAAACTTACAAGAAGTTCAAGAATCAATAAAAGAAATTAATAACGAAAACAAATTTTAATATGTGTGAATACTGTGAAGGTAGTTGCTGCTGCAAGTAATAAGATATGGATAAAATAAGCAAACATATAAGTTTTAAAGAAGGAGTTTATAGTATAACTGCTTTAAGGCTTGGTTTAAAAAATCACCCTAAAGCCAATCATTTAGATAACATGAAGGTTTTAGCAGAAAAAGTATTTGAACCTCTTAGAAGTTACGTAAATGGTCCTATAAAGATCAATTCGTTCTATCGTGGAGATAAATTAAATGAAGCTATTGGTGGAAGTTTTAAATCACAGCATTGTAGTGGACAAGCTATGGATATTGACGATACTTATGGTAATGCCTCTAATGCTGAAATGTTTAACTGGATAAGAGCGCATTTAGATTTTGATCAAATGATATGGGAGTTTGGTACTGATGAAAATCCAGCTTGGGTGCACGTTAGTTATGTGTCACCTGAAAAAAATAGAAAGCGATGTTTAAAAGCTTTTAAGGACGGTAAAAAAACTAAATACAAAATAATATAACATGGCAAAGAAAAAGAAAGGACCTTGTTGGAAAGGTTACGAAGCAATTGGTATGAAGAAAAAGGGAGGTAGAAAAGTACCTAACTGTGTACCTATAAAACGTAAGAAAAAATAAATGGCTATTAGAAAGACTACAAAGGGTAAAAACAGAAACTTTAGATCAACTAAAGAAGGAGCTGGTATGACTAAAAAAGGCGTCAAAGCTTATAGACGTAAAAACCCAGGTAGTAAACTAAAAACAGCTGTTACAGGTAAAGTTAAAAAAGGTAGTAAAGCTGCTAAGCGTAGAAAATCATTTTGTGCAAGATCAAAAGGTTGGAAAGGTGAAAGAGGAAGAGCAGCTAGACGTAGATGGAAATGTTAAATGTATAAATACAAAGCAAAGGTAGATAGAGTTGTTGACGGAGATACCGTTGATGCTTTAGTGGATTTAGGATTTGATACTTGGAAAAAAGTAAGAATTAGAATGATGGGTATAAACGCTCCTGAGTCTAGAACAAGAGATCTTGAAGAAAAGAAAAAAGGCTTAGAAGCTAAAGATAGACTTATAGAGTTATTAAAGTCTGAAGAAATTATTCTACAATCACATGGCGTTGGAAAATATGGTAGATGTTTAGGTGAGTTGTTTGTAGAAGATGTAAATATAAATCAAAAATTAATTGAAGAAGGCCATGCTGTGGAATACCACGGTGGTAAACGTTAAATATGAAATCAAAAGGACTAGGAGATACAATACATAAATTTACAACTAAAACAGGAATTAAAAACGTAGTGGATAGAGTTTCACAAGGTTTAAATATACCTTGCGGTTGTAATAGTAGACGTAATGCTATGAATATGATGTTTCCTTATTCAAGAGGTAAAAACAAAAAATAATGGCAAAAAAATTTAAACCACATATGATGTATAAGGGTAGTAAAGCTGTAAAAGCTAACTCTTATAAAAAACATTTAGAATTAAAGAAAAAAGGCTATGGCCATACGAAACCTAAAAAGAAAAAATAATGGGATATAAAAACGCAGCTCAGAGAAAAGCAGTTCACGCTAGTAAAGCTGAACAAAAAGCTAAAAAGAAAAGAAAAGGTAAACGTAAAAAGAAAAAGTGAAATTTTTAGATTTAAATAAAAATGGCAAGTACGATTGGTGGGAATACGTAGTTGCCATTTTAATTATTTTAGCTATAGAAGTTGTTGCTCAAATGATAGTTATATTTTTGACACCTTACTTTTTCTAGGCGCTGACTTAGCTCTTTTAATACCTTTCATCCAACCAGTATAATTAACATCTTCTTTTTCTAGATCACTTAACACATGCCAGTTTACTAAACCTCTACGTTCTAAAAAAGATATATACTGTTGTTCAAATTGACTATCATGTGCAGACACAGGTAGTAAGTAAACAGGCAAGTGCCAACTATGTGGATCAGCACTACTTTTATTTCCTTTCTTATCCACTCTTCTTTCATTAACACT
>Ga0098060_1000940_pt1 | contig 12205 bp, 8 predicted proteins | sample 21_taG_FD_77063 | JGI IMG/M metagenome (GOLD analysis project Ga0098060, IMG submission 77063) | Marine viral communities from the Subarctic Pacific Ocean - 21_ETSP_OMZ_AT15319 metaG | ecosystem: Environmental > Aquatic > Marine > Oceanic | place: Pacific Ocean | collected 2015-01-19 | reverse complement strand
TTTTAAATTATAATTTTGTAAATAATTACCATAAACTAGTCTATTACCAACGATTTCTTGAGCTAAAGCTTTTCTAGGTACATTATCCCAAGGACGTAACAGTTGATTACCCGGTAACGTAGCGTGAATCATTTCTGTTTGTATAGGTATGTAACCTTTAGTTCTACCAGCCCAACCCACGCCTAAATTAATTCCATCTTCTACGACTATACTGTTAGAAACAGCATTCCACTCATCCCATTTGTCTGGGTTGTAAGTCCTTCTTTTTACGGTTTTTACAGAATATACGTTTGGAGAATTAGATTCCTTGTAAAGTATATCGATTGAAACAACATCTTTAGGCATGCTTCTAGTGTGTACAAAATCTCTTATAGCTAATTTTCTTAACCTGTTAACCATCCCTAAGTTATAACCTTCTTTTGGTAGATAGTTAAATGGCCCTGGTAAAAATGCTGGTTGAGTAAAAGGTGAATATTGAGAATACTCACCGTCTTCATATTTGTATCTATAACCAAATCTAACGAACTTAAATTCAAACAACGAATCATCTTGTTCCAATTCAACTCTTAAATTCGTTTCACCTTCTATGCTTTTGTTACCAGATAATATATCAACAGAATAACTAGTTGGTCCTCCCGCGCCTGAAATCTTTACTCTAACCTTAACGCTTCTATCGTCTTCTTGGTAAATATTTAAAAAAGCACCAGGTGGAAAGTCAGTTGTATTAGTAGTAGATATTATTATGTTTGGTAAAAACTCACCGTCCGCATCTAAAAAACTAAGACCAGATGCGTTACTAACTGTCGATGATATTTCACCTCCACCAACTAAATTATCTCCGTCCCAATCTCCAATAGTTGTATCTATCATTTCTAATACTGGGGCAGTAGAAGGACCTTTTTTAATAACTGTTAAATGTTTTTCTTGTATAGGCATGGAACTACCGTTTATATTAACAGCGGGTATAAAAGTGTTCGGAAGAGCCGTAGCTCCAACGTCTCTTACCATAAAAACAGTATGGTTGTTAAAATTAGCAGATCCTAGTTTACCTCTTGCAATATGTATTCTTTTAGGTTCTGAGTCGTTGTCTGTCCAAAACAACATACCATCTATGATGTTTAGTCCAGTAATCAAATTTTCTTCATTAAAATTCAAGGATCTACGCCCTTGAAAAGCGTGGTTATCAACACACACGGGCATCACTACGTCAGTAACGTAATCGTATTCAGCTATTACATCTTGGCTGTCGCCAGCTATTAACCAATATATCTTATCGTTTCCGGTATCAGATATAGATCCCACGCAAGTAGCTCCAGTTATTCCTATATTAGATAAAACACTATTACCCATAATAGTTTGTAACGTACCAACGTCTGAGTCATCAGAAGTTGAAACCTGTACATTTTTCGCGTCTCTATATTCACCATTAGGTACTAGTCTTTCATCAAGGTCTTTATTCATTTTACCTTTCTGAAAGCTATTCTTAATTTCCGGCATATTTTAGTGTTTTATAAATTTAGATTTCCCTCTCAGTATTTGTGTAATTTCTTCTAACTTAATATTAGATAACCTTAACTTTGCCTTTCTAGTTTCGGCAAATTTTTCTTTTTTATATCTTTGAACAATTTGTTCTTGAATGTTAGATCTAGTCGATAACATCCCATACATAATCCATTTGTACATAGCTTCTTCCGCCATTTTATGTACAACCATCTCATTATCTGTTCCTAAACTATCGCTTATATAGTCTAATACTATAACGCTACCGTTTAAATTAGAACTAAAGTTAATCATATTTCTAACACAATCTATAAAATAAACTCCATTAACGTTAGTGTGACTTGGATCTAACCCGTATCTTCTACCGGTAGTAGGCCAATAAACATCATCTTGATAATCCCCAGTGATATCTGATGATTCCCCTGATTTAAAATCAATCCAAGTGTTGGAATTTTTATTCGACATAGCGTTAGAGGTGTCGTCAAAAGAACTATCGCTATTTACGTCGAACTCTACGTTACCATCGGCATCTTGCGTTATTGGCATTGGATTAGATGTGTCTTTCGTTAAATATAATGGACGTTTTGTTCCGGAAGAATCCTTCCAACTAACTTTAACGTAATTAACATAATCGTTTGGCAATGGTAAAACTAAGGACGCTGGAACTTTTAATTCCATAGATTTACAAGATTTAAAAGTATCAAAAGATAATTCCTGTAAGGCTCTCATAGCGTGAAATTGAACGTCAGTTCTACTAGCTTTGTTTATTATTTTATCTTCTCCAGTATAAGCAATCATAAAATTACTTATTATATCTTCTAACGATGTTACTTGATAGCTATTAGTCGTTGATTGAGTTACGTTACTTCCTGGATCAAGCCAAACAGATTGATCTATTTCGATGTTAATAACTTCAGCGGACGAAGGTATATAATTTGCGTAAAACTCTAAAATCCATCCAGCAGCAGCATCATAACGAAAAACATGTCTTTTGTCGTAAGTTAAATTACCTATAGTAGAAGTATCGTTAACTATTTTCTCAGCGTAAAGAACATTATCTATATATACTTTAACGTAAGGATTTACATTTTCTGGATAACTACCATTAGTTCCAAAGAAAGCAGTGTCTGTATCATGTAGTCTAGTGTGAAAAGCATTGAATGTTGTCTCTTTATCTGAAACTACAAACTGAAACGTTGTTCCATCACCAGTGAAAGATTTTTTACTACTATAGTGTTGTCTTTGATTTTGTTGTAATAATCCCATTTATTATGATTTTTGTTGTGCTGCTAATTGTTGTTCTTTCGTGTTACCGTACTGTACAATACCTTGATCTTCTATAGTAACTCCAGCTAATTCTAATATTTTTATAACCAATTCTGTTTCTTCAGAAGGATGGTGAGGAAAGTGTGTTGTTCTGTTTAAGTTACCGTTAAAAAGTGCTTTCTCACCAACAACATCATAACCCCACTCTACTCTTACTGGTTGGGCTATATAATTACAAAATATAACAGGTACAAGTGTCCCACCTTGCATGAATGGTACCAGCTGAGTGTTGTTGCTTCCAAAAACTCTTATAGTGTTATCATTGTCTCTTATGTATATTGGTCTTTTATTTGTCGGTCTTAATAACGGTGCGTTTTGTATAGTTGCCCAATCTTTAGCGCTTATAAGTTTTGCCTCGTAATTTCTAGCGTCATTAAGATTTACCGTAGCAGAATTGGAAGCCCATTGTTCTACATTTTCTCTATAATAAACAGCTCCCAATCTATATATATCACCAGGAAGAGCAGTACCATTACCAACTTGAATATCGTTTAATGAAAATATAGCGATTTTTTCATCAAGTAGTTTATCTGCGTCAGAATACTCCGTAGAATTACCTGGCGTATCAGCCAATTTATTTCTATCGTAAAAGTATTGTTCAAACGTAGCTATTGAAGCCTGGTTAGCTAAAAGATTATATTCTAAAGGTGTTATATAACCTCTTTGTTCTTTGTTAGCTATTGCTATAACTCTTTGATATACCGTATCTATATTTACCATTTTTATTATTTTTTATCTATATCTTTGGCTTAACCAATTGCCATTTGGATTATAAGGAAACATATTGTTTAATGTATTTTTTCTTTTGTTACAACCACAATCTTTTCCAGTTGCTTTAGCGACGGTGTCTACTACTTTTTTTATACCCGTTGCTTTAGTTATCTTCTCAATCGTATCGCCTAAACCTTTTGATTTCTCCATATTATTATATTTATGTAGTTTGTAATCGCCCCGTAGGGCGATCACTTACTACAGGTTTATTATTTTAATCTACTCTCTACATTAGAAAAAACTTCCATACCTTCATCAGTCTTAAACCAATGTGCTAACGCTGAGTATGGATGCTCGTCAAATGGTATATTCATCAATTTTCTACCAGTAGATCCCCACATAAAATATCGTTGATCTTGAGATAATCTTAATATACCAGCTTCAGTAGCTCTAATTCCAAAGTTTCTAAGTTGAACGTTTTCGTCATCTGCTAAGTCTAGAAGCAGTTTAGGGTTCTTCTTAGCAAATATAAGTAAGTCACGTCTAAGTTCCTTAGAACTCATGTCTACCACCTTAGAACCGACTTCAGTACGCATTATAGCTTCCGCCATGTCAATATCCATTTCTCTAGCTGCTAATAAAGCGTCGACTTCTAACTCTAAACTAACGGTTTCGTCTTCGGCTATTTGCACTGGATTATACTCGTGGAATAATTTGTCTTTAAACGGGTGGTACAAAGATAATAATTTTTGCAACACCGTTTTGTTTTTTGGTACAACCAACATACCATCTCTAAAAATAATATGTGATAGTCTTTGATCACCTTTCATTTCGTCAACGAAAGGAGTTTGTTGGTTTTCACAATATTTCAACTCTCTTTCGTATCCTTTTTCTTCGTCAAAATAGTATATGTTTGTAGCTTTAATCATAAAAGATAATGGAGTTTTGCTTCCAGATAAAAAATAAACTCTATCCTTTACTTCCCATTCATCTTTAGGTTTTAATATTTCTGTTGTAGATTTTTTTGGTTCTGGAATAGAAGGCATTTTTATATTAGCGTCTGCTATTTCCATCATTTGTGGTTGTTCTACAACCTGGGTAACTTCTTTAGTTACCGTTTCTTTTTTTGTCTTTTTTGCCATAATATAATATATAATAAAATTAATAAAATAAAAAGGACCGAGGCCGAAGCCCCGGTTCTTTTAAAATTGATTATGTTAATAACATGAAGTTATTAGCACCTTGAGTAATTAAACATCTTTCAGATAAGTAATTAACTCTCATTGCATCTAATTCAGATGTAGCAGCTCCAACAGAACCAGTAATCCAAGTTTTGAATTTTCTGTTATCTGTTTGTGAAGCTCTATATCTAGTGTGTAAGAAAGGTCTCTTAAGATTTCTTCCTAACATTTCATCGTAAACTGATGAAGTACCAGCTGGAACCATAACACCTCTAATAGCGTCAGTAGTTGCTCTATCGTTAATAGCGCCTCTAGTACCAGCGTCGTTTAAGTATTTCCAATCAGTTTTATAAAAGTCATAAGAACCTCTTCTAAAACCAGTGAAACCTAAATTAAGCGCCATATCTTCAGCGTTGTTGAATACTCCGTAAGAAGTACCACCAGCACCGTAAGAATTCATAGAAGCTAACATATCGTCCATTGCTAACGAAGTAGCTCTGTTTACAAACATCATGTTTTCTTCAATAGCACCTTGCTTGTCAAACTCAGCTAAAATAGCGTCGAATTCAGCTAAATCAGTAGCAGCATTAACGCCTGAGATACCCGAAGTTTGGTTTCCTCTATCTTTGATAGCGTCAAACATACCCTGAGTACCAATAGGACTAGCATCTGTAACACCTAAACCAGCGTTAGCCGCGGTTGAATCTATCGTGTTACCAACTTCACCTCTAACACCTTCTAAGCATGTCATTTCTAAGTTATCAGTAAAACGCATTCTAGTTTCACCTTCAGCTTTTAAATACCAAAGATATCCACTTGTTCCGTCTTCACCGGAAACTTCAACCCAACCAACTTGAGAAGTATCAGATCCTGAGATGTGGTACATGTCTCTAATAATAACTGGTTTGTTACTATATGATTTGAATTGAGGCTCGTTAGCTTGTGTGTATGGAGTGTCTGAACCTTTTTGCCATTCAGAACCATACTTAAGTACAGTAACCGCTCCGTCCACCATCCCGATACCCGTGGTAGCTGCGTGCGCTTTAATGTAAGGAAGAATAGTAACATCGTTGTTACCAGTACCGTCTACAACTGAAACCCTACCTACGTAAGTAACGGTAGAAGATGCTACGATACAAGTATCACCAACACGTAAACCGTGTGATTGATTTGAAGCATCCCAAGATGCGTTTGATCCTACGAAACCATCTAGTGTTACTTTGGAAGTAGCAGCTACGATGTCTCCTTGATATGCTAAGTGTAGTCTACCTTGTTCTGACCAGACTACTTGATCAGCTGTCATTGCTTCTTCAGCTCCGACTTGAGATAAGAATCCCGAGATTGTTCTCTTACCGAAAACCTCAGCTTCTTTCTCCATTAAATCCGGTAAGTACTGTTGTTCCCAACCAGTAGTACCATCTATAAAATCTATATAATTTGAACTAAGCGTCGATTGTTTCGGCGACGGTGTTAAATTCAAACTATCTCCTGGTGTAATTGCCATTTTTTTATAATTTTAAATTGTTATTTATTGTTTTTAATTTTAAACTTAAAGTCAGCAGAATTATCGCCCATTACCTTGAACTTCATGCCACCCGCTTTTATCTCTCCATGTTGTTGTCTAGGATCCATATTAATATTTTTCCCTTTCTCAACACTTTGTTTTAAAGCATCGGCTTGACCTTGTTCGTAAAAATGTTTTGCGACAGCATCAGGATTCATAGCTGTAAACAAAGATTTATGATAACCTTCAGCATCTGACATCTCGTTTTTTTCATCTAGAAACTTTCCAATGAAATTAGTTATGTCGCTTTGGGATTCCTTTACTTTGCTTGCATCTTGAACGTTATATCTAAATTTCTTTTCTCCAACATTATATTCAAAACCTTTGAATTTGTCGTTAAAAACAGTACCTGTCTTTTCTTGAAATATAGAGTTACGTTGCTTTGCTCCTTCTTTACTTTCTACTTCTTCTTGTTTGTGTCTATTAAAGAAATCTATAGCCTTTTGCTGCTCTTCTGTTAATTTGCTTCCAGCTTTAATATCTTCATAGTATTTGGACTTTAGCCCGTCCAAGTGGCTTTTAGCGTTGGCAACTTGCTCTTTTAACGCTAGTTTTTTTCTTTTTATATCTATCTCTTCGTCTCTTTCTTCGTCGTAAGAGAATTTGTCGTCCATAAGAAAACTTATTTCTTCGCCGTCTAAATGCGGTTTAGTTTGCTTATAGTATTCTTTTAGTAAAGTTAAATTATCTAGATCATCATAATTTTGATTAAGCTTTACGTAATCGTTTATATCTCCACCTGTCTCTTTTATAAAGTCAACTAGTTTTTCAACGTTTTCTGGTAATTGCGGTTGCTCTATCGGTTCTTGCGGAGTTATTAATTCTTCTATACCGTTAGTTTCCACCGTTTTTTCGTCTTCTTGAGCGGGAGCTACCTCTTCTAAAACAGATGTTTCAGTTTTTGTTTCTACAGTTTCTTCGCTGTTTTCCTTTACGGGTGTTTCATCTTTAGATTGCTCTTGAGCAACTTCTGTTTTTGGTTTTGATAAATCTACTTTTATAATACCATCTTTTTCGTTGAGTTTTTTAATAGACGGTTTTTTCTTAACCTTTAATTTTTCGACCTTATTGTCTACTTTGGGTTCTTTGGCAGTTTCTTCAACTACACTTTCTTTTTTTTCTTCCATAATATAATATAATAATAATTAATAATTAATTTCTTAATCCAGGTAATTTCATGTTACCCATAACATTCCCTCCTAATACATCATTACCTGATGATTCAAAGTTTTTAGGTGGTTTTTGATTATTTCTTTGATCTATAAGTTCGCTTTGTTGCGTAGCTTGTATTTTTGTTCTTTCGTCCTTACGGTTTTCTTTTTCAGAATCTCTATTTGAAGTTGTTTGTAAATCAGCTTGCTTTAACTGCATGTTGTATTTAAACTCTAGTTCCATTAGTTGCTTTTTAAGATCTGTCTCTTGCATCATTTCTTGACCTTTCATTTGAGATTTAGCTTGTTCTAATTGAATTTGACTTTGTGTTAAGGCTTGTTGTTTTTGAACTTCTGATTGAGCAGCCGCCTCTTGTTGCTGTGCGTTAGCTTGTGCTTGAGCCTGTATGTTTTCTTGTTGCATTTGTTGGTCTCGCTCCATCTTCTTTTTTCTTCTAATCTTTAATATTTGATTAGCAAGTTTAACGTTTCTTATTTCTCTAACGTCAATAGCGTCTTCCAGATCAACACTCTGCTGCTGCAGGGCCATTTGTATGTTTTGTTCTAACATAGCCTTCTCTTCTTCGTCTGGCATAAGCTCTATAAATATACCGAAATCATGTAGATGTAATTGAGATATCTCTTCTAACGTTGCTACGTTATGCACTCCTATACCTCTTATAAAAGCATCTCTTGTAGGTGAATATTCTAAAACATCAGATATTCTAAGCGATAAACATTCCGCAGTTGAAGCTGTTAAAAACAATCCAGCTTGCAATATGTGTCTTGTCGCTGTATTTGAATTAGCTGCCGCTAACTTTTGTACACCAACTAAAGAATACTTGTCAGGCATACTACCATCTCTTGCTTCGTTTAATCCCGTGACATCACGTATCATCTGTAGATAATAGTTGTAATTAGCAATCAACGCCTGCATTTTATTTCCAGCTCCTTGTCCTCCAGATATCTCTTGAATAGGTACTTTGCCTGGGTTCATATCCCCTTCTTGACTCAAAGACCTACCGATCACAGATCCTGTTTGGAAATACATATTTAACGCTTCTTGCGGATTGTAATTCGTTCCGTTTCCTAAATCGATTTCAGCTAAACCATCAGCATCTAAATAAACACCGTCTGGAACCATTCTTGATAACACTTGCTGTAGCTTTAAGTGTGTAATTTGTATCATATCAGCAAACCCAGTTATTCTACTAACTATAGATTCTATTTTTCCCTCGTACATTCTAGGGGCAACAATAGAATAATTCATTTTAACCTTGGTGTAATCGCTTTTTGGTCGTAACATATTTTGTGCCATTTCCCACTTTAACAACCTATCTGTTCCTAAAACTAAAGCTCCTTCATAAAGACACTCTATTGATCTAGATACTCTACTATAATCTCCCTCCATAGTATCTGGTGGATTAAAAGAATCGTTTTTCTCAATAGGTTTTTCTCCTCCGCTACCAGTTTGTTTAACCTTATAAACTTCGTTCATAAAAGTTTTGTAGTTAAAATAAAGTATTTGTATAGTATTCTCGTCTTCTTTATCGAAATCGTGTTTATTATTGTAATTTGATCTGTTATAAGACTTGTTACTCATTATTTCTTCTAAGTCAGATTCTGTTAGATGAGGAAATTGTTTCGCGAGTTCATTTACAGGTATCGTTTTTACTTCACCTACGTAATACACATCGTCAAAATAAGGGGATTCAGTATGGGAATAAACAAGATTTGCGGGATCAACATATTCTACCGTCACACCTTCTGATGTTGTAAAATTAGTTTTTGTAGCACCAATACCTATTGTTGCTAGATCGTAATAAAAGCGTTTTTTAGTTAACTCGTAATTACTACCATCAAATAAAACGTTTAACGCTTGTTCTTCTGCTAATTCAACGCCTTGTTTGTACGTTAATTGCATGTGTAATTTTAATTCTTCTTCTGTTTCTGGTAATTCATCAGGATCGCTACTGTATAAATTAACTCCAAAAGCTTGTTGCGCGTAATCGTTAAACTCCTTACTACGCATATCGTCTAATATTGACTGCATATAATTAGTACGTTTACTGACACCGTAAGGATCTTGAGAATAACATTTTATATCGTACATTCTTTGTGACATACCATTGACAAGTATATCTACGAATTTTGGAATAATAGGCACTGGTTTCCAATCTAAATTAAGATAGGATAAATCACCGTTTATAGATAACTCATCCTTGTATTTTTGAATCGACTGTTCTCCTCTAGCGTATAATCTTAGGTTGTGAAAATTATTTGCATTTGTTCTATATCTATTTAAACCCCTCTCGGTATTAAACCATTCTTGCTCAATTGCTCTTGCAACCTTCAAGCCATATTCATAGCTTATTTTTTCTACGTCGCTAACTACTTGACTAGGAAAAGAATTTGAGTTTACCGTTCTTGCCATATTTATTGTTTAATTATTTTCGACACACTACCTTTGTTTCCATACTTAGACATATGTATGTTTAGTTTTGGTTTTTCTATAGTAGCGTTGGGTTTGTATAAGTGTCTATTACAAGCCATTATAGCTAAACCAGAGCTTATAGTTGCGTCAAATTTAGTTCTTTTTGTTATATCAAACTTAGCCCAATCATTTAGCGTTTTGTTAAAATACATGTTACCAAATAGATTATCACCTTTCATACCAACGTGCTCTTGGATATACATTTCAATAGCTGCTGCGTGGGCTTGTTTTATGTCTTCACTTGAATTTGGAATACCACCTACTTCTTTTTCTGCTACCGAAAGTTTGTTCCAAAGTTTATCAGGTCTATTCATGCTAAACCCTCTATAACCTCTCCGTCTTAAATAATACAAAAGTCGAGGTTTGTTGTTCTCTGCTAATATTGGCATTCCGTAAAATACTATCGCCATTAACATATCTTCAAAGAATATATCAGCTGTTTGTGGTCTAGCTATATATTCTAAAAAAAATTGATTTGGGGGAGCGTCTTCCATGCTAAATTTAGTTAACCCATGTAAAGCTCCTTTAGACCCTCTACCATCAACCGTCCCTGATATATCGTAACTATCACATCCGAAGGCTCCCATGTGTTCGTTACCTGGGTATCTTATTCCGTTTTTTAAAAAACAGTTGTTTTGTAAACTTGATGGTGGCGTCCAATTTATATTAAATCTACCTTTTGGATCTGGATAAAATATAACCTTTGTATCTTTTATACCATTAACCCATTGAAAGTTTCCGGTTGTTAAACCCAACGTTCTAGACGTTTCTTCGTTATAATCTATTTGCTCGTAAAGTTTAACTAGATTAAATATACTATTTAAAGCTTCATCTCTAAAAGCGTGTTCTGTAGTTCTCGGAAACTGTCTGTAAAACTCATTTAAAGCGTCATGATCCGTCTTTAATCCATCGGCTTCGTTTTGCCAGTGCTCTATAATTCCGTAATCTATTAGTTCACCATCTGGTCCGAGTACGTCATTATCCGGATTATCGAAGACTGGATATCCGTATTCGTCAATAAATCCTTCATAGTTCCATTCCATTGGAATAAACAAAGAGTATAAACCAGACTTTGTTTGGCCATTTCTATTTCTTTGCGTGACATCTGACGCGTTGTATAATTTTTTAAAATTGTCTCCACCTTTGTCTAATGCGTTTGAAGTCGAGCCCATCATACATTTACCAACAATCCTACTACCTAATCGTAAACATGTTTTTGTAACTCTCCAATTGTTTAATATATTGTCGGGTCTTTCCCATTTACCGCTTTCGTCATGTACTAGTAGATTTAGTTTTTCCCCATCGTAACTGTTATCTCCAGTGTTTTTCCAATCTATAGTTGTGTCTAATCCCTGTATATCTTCAAGTTTTTCATTGCTAGTTATTTTTTTCCTAGTAAATTTACTTGCTGGCACTCTATAAGCTAACTCTGTTTTAGGTCTATCCATACCGTCTTGAATAGGTTTAAAGAAGAATGGATAGTTTATACTGATTGGAACAACTTTATCAGTAAACATCTTCTTAGCATCAGAACCAGTTTTAGAAAGTATACCGTATCTAGCATCTCCTGTTAAAGTAGCTAAGTTTACTGTTTCTGCTGATGACATAAAAGAAAATCCAGATCTTCTATTTTTAAGGTAACACATACCATAACATCTTTTATCAGCTTTACACGCTTCCCAAAATATAAAAAACAATCTATTTGCTTCTCTATAATCTGGAGCTCCTACGTCAATTTTACTCCATTGTAAATACATATAGTGCGTACCGGTTATCCAGGTTGGTTTACCATTGTTCATGAACCAGAACCCTTCGTCTCGACGTTTAAATTCTTCGTCTATATAATCGTACCATTTTTCTTTACTGTCTTCCGGATAACCCCTCCAATCGAATATATTTTTAATACGACTAAGTTCTTTAGGGTATTCTTGCCTCACCCATTTGTTTTTCTCGTGCTTATATACTTCTTTAGGAGATTTAGGTAGCGCTATAATTAAATCTTGTATTTGTATTATTTCACCTATAATACCGTTACGAGACAACACGATCAAATCATGTTCTTTGTTGTAACCGTATTTCCACTTCTTACCTCTATTCATTCTGGTAATAGTAGTCTTTTTTATAGGTTCTACTGTTTTAACTAAACTTTGCTCGTACATTACTTAGATCTACCTTCAGCGAATCCTTTAAAGACTTTTTCCTTTCTCTCTTCAGGTGCTTTGCCCTCAAGTAGATTTTCTTCCTCTTGAATTCTTGTGAGTATTTCGAATGCGTCAAA
>Ga0098060_1000939_pt1 | contig 12214 bp, 14 predicted proteins | sample 21_taG_FD_77063 | JGI IMG/M metagenome (GOLD analysis project Ga0098060, IMG submission 77063) | Marine viral communities from the Subarctic Pacific Ocean - 21_ETSP_OMZ_AT15319 metaG | ecosystem: Environmental > Aquatic > Marine > Oceanic | place: Pacific Ocean | collected 2015-01-19 | reverse complement strand
CTCTCCGGCGCAGGGACAGATGGATCGTTCAGGGGCAAGTGCTATTGCGAGTTCGTGGAAGACGTGACAGGTGAAAGCATTTACGATGATCGGATCGAGCCGGATAAGCTGGTGCAGATGGGCGATAAGATTGCCGAGTTCCTGTCCAGCCCACACCTTAGCGTACCCAAGTACATAAACGACCATTACCCAAGCTACGGGGAAGGCTGGACTGAGGAGGATTTTCAACAGTCAGCATCAGACTGGGCAAAGCTGGGCAAGCTGTTCAAGGCGTTCGGTCGCAAAGGATTTTACCTAACTGCATGGTATTAAACCGCAAGGAGGAACCACACTCGCAGGAAAATGCGATTGACAATCTCTGATACCTAACTATGTTGGTCGGGATGTCTGTGTTTTATGAACGCATAGATAAATACCCGCCGGTACTGGTTAGGTTAATGGCCAGAAAGCCACGGGCAAGCGGCAGCGGTAACGGCACACGCCCCTTGACCACCAAGGAGATCGCAGATCAATCGGGTCTGCCAGCCTCTATGGTTGAGGGGTTGTCTCATGCAACAACATGGAGGGGGGTGGATGTCTACACTGTTCGTGACTTCACGGTCGCCTGCGGTGTGGACTTCACCAACCCTTTGCACATGAAGCGACTTTCCCAGTACCTCCACAAGCGGGGGGCTTTCCACTACCTACGAAAAGCAGAGGAGTGGGGTAGCTACTACATTCACCTTGTTAGGATATGGCGTGACGAGAACAGAAACACAAATAGCAGATCAATCAAAGAGAATCGTGCTGCTTGAGGGAGAGTTGAGTGCGTTAAGGCTGGCTAAGAAATACTTATCATCAGCTATAAAAGGGAAGTCGGTTAACCTGAGTCAAATGAGGGCGGCGTTAAACAGACTGAAAGCCCTCGGCGAAGGTAAGGAACGGTACAATAGCTATAAGGAAAAGATAGCGAAACTAAAGCTCAAGGTAGTTAAATCAAACGAGAAGATGTTACAGGAAGAATTAAATGAAATGGAACTGAAGGGCAAGATATGAGGTTGAAGAAAGTAAACAAGACGTATCACGTATGCTTCAAGTCAGACGACGGAACCCCGATGGAAGTGGACACAGGATGTGCGGACTACACGGAGGCGAAGGCTGTAGCATGGAAGTCAAAGGCTGCCGAACTTGAGCAGGTGGCGAAGGTGATGCGGTTAACTTCAGACATAGTAAGCAGGATTGTCACCGGCAAGGAGATGACGATGAACCTAGCCCTCGGAAGGTACAAGGTGTGGGCAAGGAATAACCTGACAAACAGGACTGCCGGTAGCCACATCTCTTATGTGTCAAAGTGGATTAAGGATTTCAACCTAGAAAAAGTTACCCCCGCATCTATCGAGGACAACATGGTGTCGGGTTGGGTTAACTCCCAAGGCAAGGGTGACGAGAACTTGAAGGCGTCCACCAGAAGGGTTCGCAAGGCTGCGCTGAAGAGTTTCTTGGATTACTGCTACAACAAGGGATGGATGCTGACAAGGCCGGCAGATTTGTGTCGAGTTCAGATGGACAAGATGACGCACCAGCAGAAAGAAACAAAGTCTCACGCAGCCATGAGCGACGAGGATCTTAAGGCTCTTATGAAAGAGGCAGATGCATTCTGGAAGATGGCGATACACCTGGCTTCCGTTACAGGGCTAAGGCTTGGCGATGTTTGTTCTTTGGAGTGGGCTTGCTTTGATGGCAACACGGTAACGGTGTGGACAGACAAGAGAGACAAGCGTATCAGCGTGCGTGTGCCAGCCTCCGTCATCAACGCCATGTGCAGTCTGCCGGTAAGCGACCCAACCTACCTGTTCCCTGACAAGCGTGAGTTGTACCTCGATGCAAACAGAAGGGCAGGCTTAAGTGTGCAGTTCAAGCGGCTATGTAATAAGGCGGCTGAAAAGTCAGGGCGCAATAGCCTTAAGAAAAAAAGTTTCCACGGTCTACGATCCTACTATGCCAAGAACAAGCAGGCTAAAGGGGTGAAGATAGAGACCATAGCAAAAGACCTAGGGCATTCGAGTACCAAGACAACGGATGTCTACCTAAACGCAAAACCATGAATGAACCTAAAACTGTAATCAAACATACTCGAACCATTACAACCTTCTATCTAAGCGATAGCAGCGCACACGATTTGTTTAAGAAACTTAATGGATTCTTGGCAGATCTTGAGTTGCCCGACAGTTATGAGGGAGGAGACGTAGTGGCGGTGACAGGTGACGACGAGATCGACGAGTGTATCAATCTCGGTAACGATCCGGGCCATCTTGAAGACGAACTGGAAGAATGCTCTATACCCTACGACACGACGATGGAGCATTGGAATAAGGGTTAACTGGTAACATGAACTGGAACGAAGAAGATTGGGTACGCCTCCCGAAGTTTATTCTTGGGTCTGATTGTCTCGAGGCACTAGAAGGCGCTAGTCAATGGGGGGACTCCGAGTATGTCGTACACCTACACTCACCTAGATTTGTGGGCGAGGTGCTGCATGATGACGAAGGCACAACGATTAAGCCTCATTGGATAGACGAACCAGAGGCAGACGCGATGGCCATAGCCAAGCTGATGAGAGAGACAGGTGGTTGGTACAGCTTGGTAACACCACCCGAAGAGGGAGATGGGTAAGAGGAAATACGACGACGCTTGGAAGAAGCGACTGCACGAAGCCCTTGAAAAGGTTGAAGGCAATCAGAAACAAGCGGCAATAATTATGGGAGTCAGCCAAGCCACGGTAAGGCAAGTCATGGCGAGAGATACAGGACTGTCTGGTCGATGGCTAAGTAAGAAGCCCAACACACAAACAATGCACAGGGCGGTACAGCCCATGTCAGATGCAGAAGCTATAGAAAAAGAGAACGCGCTCATGGCGCAGGGACTGGAGGCAATGGGGATTACCGGCAACTCAAAGGCAGAGGCAATGGCCTTCATGGGGTTCGGTAAGAACAGCCTCGGCTCAGTCAGGCAGTTGATAGGTGGAGGGGTAGTCAAGCTGTTCAGCGATTTGATGGGAGATATATCCCAGATTAGGGACGAATTGGAATCAGGGGTGGACGACGACAGGGAAAGGATGCTCAGGGAGGACAAGTCCAGCATGATTAAGCACGTACTTGAAGCATACGACAGAGCTAACAAAGCCGCATTGACTGACGCAATAGTAAAGCAGAAGATGGAGGAGCGAAAAGGGGGTGGATCAAGGGGGAAGCCGGGGTTCACTCCAGTCGCAGCTATACAGATAAATGAGCCAAAAGAAGTTAAGCTCACAGCCCAGGCGGCCGAGCAAAGTTCGGATTCTAAACCTAACCTACAAAGTTAAGTTCGTGGATGAGACTGAACGCACTGCCGCCGAAGCCGACGGTTGGTGTGACGCATCTAACCAAACGATTGCTCTGTTTTCCAACCTACCTAAAGAGGCGATGGCTGACACCTTTCTGCATGAGTGCATCCACGCAATAGGTAACACAATGGATGTCGAGTGGAGCAAGGAAGAACAGGTGGCACGCAGGATAGCAACAGGTTTGTGTACCGTCTGGAAGAGTAACCCAAGTGCATTTAAGTGGTGGCGCAGCCTACTATAGCAGAGCATGAGGCGGACGCGCTGGCGTCAATGGCCCCAATCGTTAAGCCCACTCAACACGAGTGGCATCCAGACCTTAACGAAACACAGCAAAAGATTTTCGATGACAGCTCAAGGTTTGTCCTAGGCTACGGAGAGAAGGGAAGCGGTAAGACCATTGCCTTTGGGCATAAAGTTATCCGCCATGCTTACGAGAACGACAACGCCTTGGTGATGATCCTTTCTCCCTCAATAAGAACCGGCTCCGAAGGTATATGGCACGACCTGGAAACGCTGGTGATTCCCTCTTGGGTTGAGGGGATTGGCCTTGAGTCATCATCCGCCAAGCTAGACCCAAACACAAAAGACAGACACCGCTGGATAGGTAACAGACAAGGGGGGTGGTCAAAGCTATTGCTGATTAGCATACCATACGCAGCAGCAGTCGAGACCCGCATCAAGGGGCCAGCCCCATCCATGATCTACGTGGACGAGCTTACGCAATGCGACGGCAAGGAGTACTTCACTTACCCAGCAGCCCAGCTAGGCAGAAGGCGTGGGATCGAGGGGCCGCAACAGTACTGCGCTTCATGTAACCCTGAAGGGCCAAGCCATTGGGTTTACCGCACCTTCTTTGAGGACTGCTATGAAGAAGATGGCACAAAAGACAAGGACTTCTCTGTCTATCATGTGCCGGTAACCGAGAATATAAAGCGGTTGCCTGATGGTTACGTGGAGAACCTGCATAGAATCCTTCGCACTGATCCAGTCGAGAAGCGCAGGTTGATTGACGGCGAGTGGGTAGATAGGCCAACGGGAGAGTCCCTGTTCAAGGATTACTTCGTGTTAGAGAACCACGTAAAAGGAGATCCCATTAAGGGTACCGGCCTCCTACCTATGAAAGGGTTCCCCATTACTATTGGCTACGATTTGGGGCAGGTCTACAGCAGTATCTCCTTCATGCAAATGATACCCACTCAAGATAAGACGCTATGGATTATCTTCGACGAGATGGATTACCTTGGGGTGCGCCACCTCTACAAACGACTAGCCCAAGAGGTGATCCGCCGTATGGATTACTGGAACAAGAAGGTGGGATACGACTTTAGATTCGAGCATATATCAGATGAATCAGCAATAAACCAATGGCATCCCGGCGGCGAAGGATCGTATGACAGCTGGGATTTCGAGAGGTTTAGCGATGGGCGCATCAAGATGATCGGCTGCCCCAAGGGGAAGGGAAGCGTGGAGGCTAGGATAAGACTGCTTCAGACCAAGCTATTTAACGACGAGGTGTACGTTAGTGGGCTTTGTCGCTTCACAATTGATATGCTTCTCAACCTAGAGTCAGACAAAAAGACCCCATCCAAACCAAGGAGGAGCAAGTATATCCACAAGTTTGATGCCGTGACATATCCGATGCTCAAATTAGAATTAAACGGCATGAGAAATACCTTGCAAACTGACACTTCTAGGTCGACGCTAACGCATTGCGGACGGCCATAAGTTTTTTTGGCCAGACAAGATACCTAACAAAGTTAGTTAAATGGCAATACAAATAAGCGACAAGGTGGTACTGGATCTGACTGATGACTCGGATCTTAGGGACTATTTCTCCAGAAAAGGGGCAGGCGACGAGTGTTCGATGGAGATAAAGGGGACACTGGACGAGGCGTCTAGCGAGCAGGCGGTGCTGTCTATAGCGGCAGTTTCTGTTGACGAATACAGCGCCGATAAGAGCCAGCAACCTGCAAAAAAAAAGGGAGTGACCTTCAAAATGAGAAGCGAAAGCGGCGAGGTCGAAGAAGGCGAATACTAGGCAGCCCGGGTGCAGCAAGAGTGGCTAGGTACTACTCAGAGCTGGATCTATGGGACGGTTGGACAATGGAGCGAGTCAATAGATGCTGCGGTCTTATGCAAATAACGCTGGAAGAAGCGGCCGTAATGTGTTGCTGCGAGTGGCACCGATTCAAGGGCTGGCTCAAGGCTGACAGGGTTCCGTCCTATGTTGCGCTAACTTTACACCACTTAGAACAAGATTTTACAAAGGCAAAGTATGGTTGATCTAGAGATACTCAAACAGGCAGGCACAACCAACGAAAGGTTAAGGGAGATTTTAACTGCGGTTAGGCCGGACAAGACAAGTAAGTTAAGCAAGGCGGAGAAAGAGGGAGTCGAGCGAGATGTTAAGAACAGGGAGAGGATAGAGAAGTTAACCAACTCCCGTTTGCATGAGCATATCGTATTTACCCTACGCAACCATCACATTTATTCTGCGGTGGACTTGGCTTGGGATTCTGCGCCCGTTACCAAACAGACCATTCCCCTCATTATGTACGCCCAGAAAAGGCTAAGCCTGGACTCGTGCGTAACGGAGCTGAGTAAGCTAAAGGTGTCGGATAAGTTTGTTCGCAAGTCAGAGTCGGGGAAGCCTGAGCATATCGACCTACCCAAGTTCTTTGAGACCAATATTAACTTGGTTCGATCCCTGATTACTCGCCGACTCTCGGCCCAAGCCAACAAGTACAACAACCTGTATCCGTTTTTTAAGTACGACTCTAGGTCTACCACCCCTACGGCTAGGCTAAAGGGGGACGTGTTGTCACAGCGCATGGACATCATGGCTGACCAGTACGATTACAGGCATTTTCAGACACAATGCATTAGGGATATGATGCTGTATGGACACAGCGTTGCTTTCCCTAGGGCCAGCTGGGAGAGGGAAGTGCAATGGCAGAAGAAGAATTTAGCTGAGGAGTTTGAAGGTGAAGAGCTGGAGAAGGAGGCGAGGGTAGTCAAGGAAGGACTGGCGTGGGTAAACCCTCATCCGTCTCGTATTTTCTGGGATATAAACCACCCCTTAAACTCTCTTAACTCTGATACAGGGGCTGAGTATGTGGGTTATTGGGAGGTATTGAAGTACAAGGATGTTGCTCATAACCCTGCTTTCTTTAACAGGAGTGCGGTATCCTATACTGATTTCACTACTGGAATGTTCGGTAGCAACAATGCCTACTGGTCGCAGTATTACTCAACGATTGTATCCCCTCCCGCCCTGAATGATCTGACCAGCTTTAACGATAGACGCAACCAGATCGGGGTTTATAACTCGGAGTATGATGACGCCTCTATCTTTGTCACTGAATTTTACTGGAAGATAATACCCAAGGAGTATGGCATTGGTGAGTATCCCTATCCTGTTTGGGTACACTTCAAGGTTGCCAGCGAGAACACCATTATCTTTGCGGAGATCATGCCGTCTAGTCCGGCTGCGGTGTACTCCTTTAACGAGAACGATAACCGCATGGTTAACATCTCGATTGCACACGAACTGATGGGGTTCCAAGATCAGCTGACCAACCTGTTTTCCCAGTTGCTTGAGACAGCTAAGGCAGATTTGTTTGCGGTAGCAGTACTTAACTCGGACATATTTCCAGACGATGCCGAGGGACAGAAGTTGGCAGAGGAGTTCCGGGCAACGATGAGAGGTGAGAACTTTTACGCAACAACCCACGTTCTGGAGACTAGCTTCAGCCGACTGCGTGAACTGGGCATAGACACAAATGCAGATAACGTATTCAAGGTAGTACGTAGCGGCCCGAACACTAATATACAGGCAATCTTTAGCGCGATTGTCCAGGTTATGTCGATGGCCGAGCGACTGCTTGCACTGTCACCCCAAGAGCAAGGGCAGCCATCACCCAGGGAAACTTCAGCTACGGAGATTCAGGTGATAGCTAACACAACTGAGTCGGTATACGGTTTCATATCTGATGCCATTGATGAAGGCAGAGCTGCGGCTAAAAGGATTTGCTATGAGTCGTTAATAGCCTGCGGAAGTAACCAGATCCACCTGCCTGTATTGAATCGTTACCCATCAGCGGTGGTGGAAGCGGCTGGGTTTGAGGTGGCTGAGGCTGGCGATATGTTTGATCCGCAGTCAGAGCGCAGGTACACCGTAATCGGAGCCAAGTCCAACCTCATCCATGACTACGTGTTCAATAGTCGTGACGGCAGTGAGAGATCATCGAACATGGCGGCGGCAAATATCCTGACGCAGATGCTACCTGTTCTTCAGAACCCGCAACTCCTGCAAGCCCTGACTAAGGAAAAGTATTATGAAATTTTGAACGCTATCTTCCGCAACAGCGGGGCTGGCGTAGACCTGAACTTGCAACTGCAACCCGGCGAAGACAACACTCTGATCCCACAAGAGCAGCAAGACGCAATGGCTAACGGCCAGCAGAACAGCGCCGACATGGGAGCCATGATGCAGGAGCTTATTCAGGTGGTACAACAGAACGCAGACGAAATCGAAGCGTTAAAGGGAGGCCCAGAAGGAGAGCTTGCCCCTGTTGCTATTTAATTTATGGCGGAAACAACAACAGCAGTAGAGGAAGCACCGCAGTCTGAGGCAACAACAACACAGGAGGAGCCTCAGGTAACGGAGCAAGAACAAACACAAGAACCAGCAACCAGCTTAAATGATCCTATGTTGTCCCAGTTGTGGGATGATCTCGGGATAGATGAGCCGGGTGCTAGTGAAGCTAAGGGCGATGAGCTTAAAGAGGTACAGCCAGAGGAGCCAGCAAAGGAACCCGAAGAGCCTGCGACCGAAGAGTCCAAAGGCGAGACAGCCGAAGCTGAACAAGCAGAACCAGAGCCAGAACCAGAGCCAAAGAAGGAGTTCTCTGTAAAGCCAAAGGTAGACGAGGAGACATTCCGAAAGGTTGTACGGGAGGAGCTGGAAGCTAGAGGAAAGACGCCAGAGCCAGAACCAGTTAAGGAAGAGCCATCGGTAGATCCGTATGAGGAGCAGCTCATTGGGGAGCAGAAAGAGGAGCTTGAACTATACAGATACGCCGAATCTAAGGGCCAGCACAAAGGTAAGTCGGCCAAGCTGTTAGATTTTTACAAGAATCTGGATTCGTATGTCGAAAAGGCTAAGCGAGAAGACCCGGATCGCACATTCAACGCGGATGACTCTGAGTTCATGGAGTATGTGCGGGTTAATAAGCCAGACATACAGCCGGCAGATCGAGAGTCTCTAAAGCGGGGCAAGTTCAGGGACGAAATCATTAGCGACGTAAAGAAAGAGTATGAGCAGACCATCAACGGACTGAAGGGAGAGCTTAACGAGATCCGCGCCACACCTCAGGTAAGGTCAACAATCAAGGAGGCAGGCAGGGCGTTCGATGAGTTCTCTAAACTGGAGGAGATGAAGGAAACTGACCCTCTTAAGCACAAGGTTTACTCAGAGGAAAGGGAACGATACTTAGAGTGGGCCGATGACTTTGTGAAGAGGTGGCACGGGGTAAAGACAGGGGTGGACGATGAGTACTATAAGCTTATAGATAATATCGAGTCTGCCGCAGAAGCTTATGCCAGGAGCGGGGACACAGATAAGGACGGTCAGAAGTTTCTTACCCCTTCCAGATATGCACAAGCCACTGACAAAAAAGGATACTGGACTTGGGATCAGAACGACATACTTGAGAATTTTGGTAGCCAATCCATTGCAAAAGCTGAGGAAGCAGCAGAAAAAAGAGTAAAGGAACTAGAGTCTTACGGGTTCCGTAGAGGGGTACAGGACGGACAGTCGCAGAAGGATGCGCATGAGCCGGAACCAGTTAACCCGCCAAAAGCTTCAAGGGCAACAAGCCCCGGAGCAGCAGAGGGGGCAGTCACTGATATTCCTCACCCCGGAAAGCAGTTGGTAGACGACCTTGGAATCAACTTCGGATAGTGATGCACCTCTTAATATAGTAGGCGTACTTATAGCTGGCCTGCTATGTGCCATCATGATTATCCCTTATCTACTGTGTCGCATCTTTCTGCGAATAAAATCTAAGCTAACATAACTTAATTAATTTCATCTGTTTCTGGCCTAAAATTCGAGGTCAGTAATTTGCTGTTTATTCTCTCTCTCGAACCTTTAACGAGGAGAAAATATTATGGCAGCATTAGATGGAACCACTACAGGTACAGGCGTAGCAGCTAGTTACACCTTACCTACAGACAACTGCACCCCGCGCTTCATTAACGTAAGCGATTCAACGGGATGTTCACTCACTCGTGCGTCGATCCGAGCGTTCACTAAACAGGACATGGAGGATCAGCAAACGAAAGAAGTCGGAATGGATCGTATCATCGCGCAGACCAAAGAGGCTCGCATGGTAGGTGTCCCACAAAGAACCTTAACTGATCTTCTGTTATCGAAGCACGCCAATCTAGGCGGTGGCAACGGCGGAAACCAAGGCAGCGTTATCGCTCCGTTTACATTGGTTCCACAGCAGAACGTCGTTAATGCTAATTACTTTGCAATCGTCAATAGCTCCGGCGATCCAGGCGATGTTGCCTCAGGCGGTGCAGCCACGGCTGGCCCTCAGGGTGGTGCGCTCGCAGCTTGGTCAGAGATTGACGGCGATCAGAACGCAGACCTTGGCGACACTACCAACGGTGAAGATAAATTCGGTGACGTAGTTAAGGCCGCTTCAACACACACAGCTCACCTCGGTCGCCAGTTGCTTTACCTAACGATGGCCGATGAGGCTATGGGGACGATAAGCAGTACGGCTACGCTTACGGGATATAAGTCTCAGCTCAAAAACTTGGGCCGGTTCTTTCTGCCCGGTCAGTATGTCTTGGTAGAGAACCTCGACGATGCTAGTGGAGCAAACGCCCAGAACGTAGTGTTCAAGGTGATTGAGTCAGCAAGCAAGAAGGATGACGGCAGCGGCACGGTCACAGGTACAGCTAACGCTTACTATGCGGCGGTTGTTGTTGAGCCAAACGTCACCGCAGTCAAGTGGGCGGCTGATGTGGTAAGCGGCACGGCGGCGACACGTAACGCCATGAAGAAGTACATCCCTCGTGCAGGTGTTGTAACCTTGATGTCGAACAGCGTATCGGATTACGAGAAGTACTGCGCTCAAGGGCCGGCCATTAACCCGACCAACCTGATTGCTTACTGGCAACAAAGTACTAGGTGGACACATAAATACTCAGACGAGTACTTGAAGGCGCTTCAGGCTCCGTTGACATCCAACTGGTTTAAGAAGTTCCGCGAGCTTCCTTTAGCTCAGCAGCGTAAGCAGCAGGAGATGCGGTCAGAACGTGCGTTCTACAACACCGTGTTCTACGGCGACCAGATCAACGAGAAGCAAACCGTTGAGACATACACCTCACTTCCAACTGTGTCTGACCCGGACGCAAACGGCGACTCTTGTGTGATTGAATACAAGGCCAATGCGTTAGGTATCCGTACCCAGCTGGCAGAGTGCAGTAAGGTTTACGGTGGTGCGCTTGCAACATCAGGTGCTTCCGGCGCTCTTAACTTGGACGTTCTCTTTGAGACGATCTACCAGTTGAAGCGTTACCGTGAGGCCCAGTCTGGCAACGTGGACACCATCGACATTATGACTGACCGTTTCACAGCGGCACAGGTACGTGATGTGATGATTAAATACTACAAGAGCAAGTACAGCACGGACGTTAATATGTTCGTGAGTCTCGGCCAGAAGGTTCTGGACATGGACGACTCGGTTGCTCTGGAGTACAACAAGTATTACCTGCCAGATCAGGGATGCTACATGGCGATCTTCACGGACACCTACTTTGACGACAAGGTGGCTGCCTTTAACAACGCTGCTTCTACCAAGTCGGCTACTGATATGACTGCTGCTCTGGCTCGTGCCCGTGGTCGCACCATGTGGTTGATCGACTGGTCGGATGTTGCCTTGAACCTGCTCGGAACCAAGAGCGTCAAGCGGCAGACCAACGTAGCTGATGACCAGTACAACTGTGTGATTCAGCCGAACGTCAAGCATTACGTCCTTAACTCTAAGAAGTTCGAGGTTCGCATCGGAGACCCTAACCGCCACGCAATCATCGAGAATATCACCGAAGGTTGCCCGACCATCACGGTCAGCGGTTGCGATCTGTCCTGATAATTGTCACCCGTGGGGGGTCGGTTAATCCCGGCCTCCCACTAACACTTTTATATTATGAAATTAGAAAAATTGATTAGTGACCACAGCACTCTTGCTCAGATTCGGGCCAATGAACTCAGCGGCGGATTCACTCACAGGTTGGTAGTAAAGTACACAGACCTCAACACAGGTGGGGCTGTAGGTGATTTCATTGCAGGGGACGGGTCTACCAGTAATGGCAAAACTATATATCCACCTATCTATACTACGACGGGCGGGACTGGAAGGATTACGCTCGAACCGTTTTCGGTTTTAGAAAAAGTTGCGTTAAAGGTGGTAACAGCATTTGCAGGGTCAAGCATAAGTGCATTGACTGCCGACATGGGGATAGACGGCAACACGGATGCGCTACTTGATGCGGTCAATCTTCGTGTTTTATCGAACGCTATTTCAGGTGTAAGCGGAGACGGGGCAGCGGCCAATCAGATTACCGCACAGGCGGCGCTGAATGTTCCCTTGAGAATCACAACAGCAGGAGCAGCTACAACTGCGCTCACGGCTGGAGAGTTCCATTTATTCCTTAAGGTTTACACGCTCCCAACCGAATCCGGCGACGAGATTTACAGCATTTAACGATCTGTTACTAGCGATCTCACAGGCTCAGGGGGTAAAACCTCTGGGCTTTTTTTTGTTTACATCTGTT
>Ga0098060_1000938_pt1 | contig 12224 bp, 2 predicted proteins | sample 21_taG_FD_77063 | JGI IMG/M metagenome (GOLD analysis project Ga0098060, IMG submission 77063) | Marine viral communities from the Subarctic Pacific Ocean - 21_ETSP_OMZ_AT15319 metaG | ecosystem: Environmental > Aquatic > Marine > Oceanic | place: Pacific Ocean | collected 2015-01-19 | reverse complement strand
ATCCCTCTCTACTTGCGTTTTGAAAATCTTTCATGCTATAGTTAAGTGCCTGCACACCTCCATCCCAATACTTCTTTCTGATTTCTTCATCTTGACTGCCTTTCCATCCTTGAAATCTCTGTTGTTCTGATTCAAATCTTTTAGTGAAAACAATATCTCTAACTATTTTGTCATCCTCAAAGAATGGTGTAAATAATGCTTTAGCTGAATCTACATTTTGTTGTAGTGAGAAGTCTACGCCTGATATTTGTTGTAGTTTTGGAGCAAGTTCTTCTGCATATGTATCTCTAATTCTCCTATTATCCTCTCTGCTAAGGTTTGCATGAACAACACTACCATAAAGATTATTCATCTTTTTATAGTTAGTGTCATATCTGTCTTGTCTTCTACTTAAAGCATCAGACAAGAATTTAAAGTCAGGAGTAAAAGCTTCTGTCTTTGATACATATTTGTTTACATTTGGTAGGTACGTTGCCATATTACAAAAATACTAAATTTTATTTATTTATAAGATTATTTTACTTAAACTTTTATAGTTTATGAATAACCTAATATCCATTTTCTTAACTTCTTTTTACTTCTATTAAGGTCTGCTTGACGTTTTTTCATGCGTCTTGTTTCTGCTCCATACTTTGTTACTACTTCTTCTTCTTCCCCTCTTGTTGGATCTACTTTATTTGTTTTAGTTACATTGTTCTTTCCTTTACCATACATCTTATCATAGTAGATCTTAGCAAAATCAGGATTCTGTGCCGTAAGATATTCATAATCAGCTAACTCCTTATCTAAAGGATTAGTAGATGAGATTTTACCATCCAGATCTCTAGCATTATAATATTCAATATTATGTGCTTGAGGACTATACCAATAATTAGGATTCTCTAAGTTTCTTACATACAACTCATCAGCATGTTCCATTTGATCATTAACTGAGTTTACTAGATTATCCGTGAGCTCCATTTTTGCAACATTAAAGTTTTCTTTTGCTGCGTTTGCTTCATCAAAGAATGTTTTAAAGTTACTAGAAGCGTCTGCAGCAGCCTCATTCATAATAGGTATATTGATATTCTGAGCATTATTATATATCTTAGTATTAGTAGCATGATGTTTATTAATTACCTTCTCAGCTTGATCCTGAAACAGTCCCATAATATTGGTTGCTGCGGCAGGATTTGCGTTTATTGCATTTCCTGCAGTTGCCTCTAGAGAAGCTAATGATTGTCTAGGATCTACATAATGAGGCATTACTGTTTGTGGATCAAGATTAGGTTGTAAAACTGGATTTATCTGTTCTAAGCCAGCTAATTGTGCAGATTTAGTTGCAACAAGGAGATCATCTTGAGGGAATGTTTCATATTTAGGGTATTTTGGTTTTGTCCAATCTCCTGTTAATGGTGCACAATCACAACTATCTTGATCAAATCTCATACCTTGATCTCTACACTCCTTCATCTTTTCCTGTCTTACATCATCTGGACAAGGAATAGTTTTTGTTACTGTTGTTGAACTTGTGTTCTCCTTGTTTTCTGCTCTATAATGTTGTCCACCTGTAGTGTGACCTAACTTTCCATCTACAAATGATACAGGATTCCCGTTTGCATCAACCATTTTATTATCACCTACTTTCTCATCAGTCCATGTATTATTGGCCTTCATCTTTTTTATATCTTTGGAAGTATAAACATGATGTTCTCCCATAGGTGTTGTTACAATTTGATCAAGGAGACCTGATTCATCATGTATCTTAGCTGAATTTAATGCAGTGTACATTCCTTGGAATATTTTAACTTCTTCAGCAGTAGGTGCTTTATCACCCCAACCATATTTTTTTGCTGCATCATCATCTGGTGCACCATCAGCTGCAAATTTATGCTTTGCAGCTGCAGCTGTAGATAGATACTGATTCATTCTATTAAATATCATAAACAATTCAGCATCACTTTTACCAGCTATCCATGCATTATTACCTGTATTATTTTCTGCAGCAGCTTCTCTATATTTTTCCAACCAAAGTTTTCTAGGAGGATCAAAATCTGAACTAGCCATTACACTAAATGCGTTTTGATGTGCGTCTACTCCACTTGCTATATCTGGATCATATGTTTCAAATGCAGGTTCTGAATGACCAATAATAGGATTACCCTCTGCATCCTCTCCTTGGTATCCCCAAGCATCTTGTCCTTTTAATGTGTTTTTATCAACCGGTCCTGTGGCTTGGAATGTTGGTAGCTCTTTTCCATATTTTGCAACTGCAGGTGATTGTGCAGCTGGTTGTTGTGCCATTGTTGGATCAGCAAAAGGATCAAGTTGTGTACTTTCTTGTAACAGCTTCTGCTCTATAGATTGTGTTTGTACATCAATTTCCATTAACTGTTGCTCCATCAATTGGACAGCTGCTTGAATCTCATAAGACTTCTCTGGATCCTCCATTACATTTGGATTTTCCTGAACGTATCTTGCTGTTGCTTCATATTCTGCAACTAAATCTCTTCTGTATCTTAATATATTCTGTAATGCTAGTTGTGATTCAGATAATTGTCCTTGATTGGCTGCTGATTGTGCAAATGATGTAGTTCCACCATCAGTAAACCTTTTAAGAGAAGATCTCTCAAATGGAGAACCTCCCATTTCATATTTACATCCACAATTCTTCTTACCACATACAGGGCACGGCTCACCTCCATATTTTTGTCCTGGTAATCCAAGAGGATTCTGATCTCTAACATATCCTTCAGGTACTCCCATTTGCGGAACCATAGGTTGACCTGTCATAGGTGAAGTACCTCCATAATTATAAATTCCCTCTCCAGTTGAATCTTTAAATTGCTTCATCTTTTGTGGATTTATTTCAGTGCTTATCTTACTATTTTTTAAAGACTCCATATATTCATCACAAGTAGTAAATCCTTTTTTCGTTGCTTCTTCTAAACACTTAGCCTTTCTCTTTTTTTCTTCCTCATCAGCATCTAAGCCATCATGTGATAATGCATTCAAGTACAGCCCTGTACCAACTGCTGCAGGAATAAACCAAAGAGGATGTTTACTATATTGATCATATTCTTTATAAGGTTTACCATCTCCTATGGTTAAACCTTTTTGACTAAACCTGCTTTTAAAACCTCTCCATAATGGTGAGTGCCAATAACTAGTTCCTCCTCCTCTAGTAATATCAAAGTTGAATATACTATTTTGTTCTTTACCAAGCTCATCATAAAAACTATTAGCTTCCTTTAATTTATTCTCTCCGTCAAGAGTTAAACCTCTTAGTTGTACTCTTGTGTTAAAGTTATAGTCATCAGCAAGTACTGATGAAGGTACAAAATCTGGATCTTCCTTAAGCTTACCTTTACCTTCATCTACCCTAAGATTAAACTTTGACCATATATCTACTGTTGTTTCAGGATCTCCAATCGTTGCGTTAGTAATAAGTTCTGGATATCTGTCTTGCTTTGTAGCATTATTTGCTGCATTAAAAAGCATTAATCCTGCATCCATATCTTTATATTCATCTATTATGCTATACTTTTCAGCAACACTTTCTTTTCCTGGATATCCAATTCTCATGTTTGCTATAATATCTTTTTTATTTCCACCAATTGTGGTCTTTGTAAAATCTATATCAGTAAACTTAGGTGTAGCACCTGTGCTAAAAAGTATGTTATCTCTAAGGTTGAACGCAAGTGGATTATATGTTCTTGTTGCATCCCATATAAATTTAGCCCCATTCCATACCCATTGACCAGCTTTTTGTATCTTACCTGGTTGTGTAAGTCCTGTCTGAGCTTTAGGTAACTCAGTTCCATATTTACCCATTGGTGGTCCCATTGGTGGACCTCCTTGTGGTGGTCCTGTAAATTGTTGTAAACCTCCTTCTTGAGGTCCCATTGCCATTTGGTCTTGAGACATCTGTGGAGGTGGTGCTTGTGATTGTGCGTTCTGTTGTTCTATCTTAGCTTCAAGTTCTTGTGGATTAACACCGCTCTCTATAAGAAATGGATAAGCTGCTAATGGTAATCCATCAGAGAAATTCTTTTTACTCTCTTGTATAAATGCAAGCTGAGATAATTTAATCTTATTCTTATTAATCATATCTTCAGCAGTCTTGATAGATATTTTATCAGAAGTATCGTTTTCTAATACTTCAATATATTTGTTTAATGGAAAATTCTTAGATGCTTTAGCAGGGGTCATCTTCTTTTTAGATACTATACCTAATGATTCTAATTCTTCTACTGTAAGAAGCATCTTTCTTGTATCAGAATAAACAAAACTTTGTTCAGGTAAGTTTAATGGAGTTCCTCCTTGAGTATGTCTTTTACCTCCTATATTATATAGTTCAAATGAACCATCATTAGTAAGATCTGTTAATGCTGTCTCACCCTTTTCTGCTTCAAGGTTTGCCTCATCTCTGTCCATTGGTCCTAATGTGTTATTAATAGCACCTCCTGTTTTCTTTGTTTGTACAACAGTGCCGTTTCTATACTTAAAACCTTCTGGTAATTTACCGTTTATTTTTATTTTCATAATCTTAACCTATTATTTGTATATTAGCTCCCGCTTTCATTAACTTATAATATAAATCCATATCTATATCTGCAACTTCTTCTCCACCATACTTAGCAGTATCTCCAACTTTTTTAGTAGTTGACATATTTTCAGCCATATTTGTAGTACCTGAATCTTTAGTAGAATCTGCAACAGTCTTAGTAAGACTTTGATCATCTAAAACTCCAGCATAAGTTGCAGTATCTTTTGCTAATGATGCTGATGCAGATGCTAATCCAGCTCCTGGTACCATTGACATAGCATTTAGCGCCATATTTTCTGTATGTTTTGTTTTTTGATCTGATCCGTCTGGTGCTGCATATGCTCTTGCTCCAGATATACCTGTGTTAATTGCATCCATAGCTACTGCTGCAGGACCTAAGTAATCTTGCATTCCTCCTACAGTTAATGCTGTTTGTGATTTATCTAATACATTATTAACTGTTGGATTTTCAGATATAGTCGTTTTAGTAGATTCTCCTTTAAAATCAGGGATAATTCCTTGTTCTCCTTTTAACCAACCACTAAGATTCCAATTAGATGTTTCTCCTTTATCATTATATCTAGGCAATGCTCCACCAAATCTTTTCTCAGGATCATAATACTCTACTCCTCCTGTAGGTAAGTGATGATATAAGGTATCTGAAGAAATTAAATTATCTGATGATCTATCAGTATATATTTTTTGTATGTCTCCTTTAACAGATGATCCAGCAGGAAGAATAGGCTTGCCATCAGAATCAACAAAGCCCATAGTAATTCCACTTAAATCAAATTCACTTGTCCCATCATTTACTCCTATATAAGGATTATTTGGAATACGTATAGCTGGATTCCCAAACGCATCCACCAACCCTCTACCAGCTTGATCTGCTCTATTTGCATCTTTAGATACTATAGTCTGTGTATTTACTTCACTATTTGCAGGACCTTGAAATTTAGGTAGTGCTCCACCATACTTCATACCTGGACATGTTCCTGGTATTGCACATTCTGGCCCTGTTCCTTTTCCATCAGGATCATCATAAGGTAAGACTGGAGCATCATAGTCTGCTTTAGAAAACTCTGGGTTTGTTGGACCTACAGGTTTATCATAAGCATCACATAAGACAGCTCCCTCTGATCCTGTATTTCCTCCATTTAAGAATCTGAATAGCTTAGGTTGTCCACCTGTATTCATTTTTCCTAAATATGTTTTTTGTCTAGCAAGATATTCATCTCTATATTTAAGACCGTCAAATGAAGGTTCCATAAAATTAACTACACCTGATAGATCTGATTGTTGTTCCATTTCTAATCCATCTTGTCCATATACCGGACCAGTTCCATAAAGACTATCTCCATAACCTCCTGCATTTATATTATGAAATCCTCTGTCACCAGTTCCTACATTTTCCTCCATTATTGGAGCTACATCCTCAGCAGATACAGATCTCTTGTGCATCTCATTCTGCTTATTAACATTTCTGTTATATATGTCTTCAAGGAACGGTACTGCTTTATCTACTACAAATGCTGATGCTTTACCATATACATCTTTTACAGCTCCTACTGGTCCAGTATTAAAAAACTCTCTACCTTTATTCCAAGTGCTCTGTATAGGTCCATCTCCATAAGATACATCAACACCCATATCTTTAGGATCATCCCAAGTTCCACCATTTGCTTCACACTCCTCTCTAGTTTTTGACGTACCATCACTACATGTAAATCCTGGTGCTGCTCCTTCCATATCAGTACGGCTAGCAGGATCTAATACTCTTGGGTTATTAGCATGTGCTTCATTTTTCTCTGCTATACTGGCATCAAACGCAGCATTATTAGCATAATCAGGACCTGGGTCTTTATTTAAATGTGCATCACCTTTAAACCAATTCTTAAGTTTATTTATATTATTTGGCTCTTCCCAATTGGATTCTGGTTCTGGTTGTAGATTTATAGGATCTGTTGGGTTTACACCAGGAGCACCTGGTTGCATCCAGTCCATATTAGCAAAAGGATCATCTTGTTTTAATGCAAAGTTAGCTGCAGGACTATCAAATTTAAGTTCTGTATCTGATGGAGGTAATTCCACTAAAGATTCTTTGTACATTCTTTCTTCTTTCTCATCAATAGTTTCTTCTTCATTCTCTCCTTCTTCTTGAAACTTTGGTAATGTTCCACCGTACTTATAGAATAACTCAGCTTGGTCATCTTTAAATTGATCACTATTAAAACTACCTGTAAAGGTATTAGATGACTGATCATCTTGACCAGCACCTCCTATAGTATATTTTCTTAATTCTCTTCCGTATCTTGCTTCATCTTCTGGTGATGCAGCCTTTTCAACTGCTTCTCTATTCAGTTTCTGTTGGTCTGATTCTTCTTGTTTTATTATTGTCTCTGTATATGGTCCATACTTTTCATCAGGATTATATTCATGTGGAGTAAGTTCTGTTCTGCTTGTTGGATCACTTACTTCCCAAGTTCCCCCGTTAGCTATACAATCTACTTCTGTTAATGATGTTCCATCAGAACACATACTTTTTGTTTCTGTTATTTCATCAAATGATGTAAATCCTGATAATTTATTGTCTCCTTCCTGATCAAAATCAAAAATCATTGACTGAGCATTAATATCTCCTAAACCTCCTGCTCCTTTGCTTTCTTCTATAACATCATATTCAGTCTGCCCTGATTTAGTACCATCTACAGAACCGTCCTCATTGAAATAGGTGAATGTTCCATCTCTATTTTTTTGTTTAATACTAAATAACTTATCTCCAGTCCATTCACCTCCACCAGCATCACAATCAGCTGCGTTAGTAAATTCTGGTTTTGAACAAGTACCTTGATCAGGGTTTCTATAATGTTCACTTCTTTTTTTAGCAACTTGATAATTTATTCCGTCATAGCGGGCTGTACCATCTTCATTACGGTCCATCCAATTCCACTTACCATATGTTAGTTCATCAGGTGTCCACCATAGATCTTCATTCCTCATGTCTCCTGATGCTATAAGATTCTCTCTCTCCTTATTACTCATCTTAAGATACTTCTGTAGATTCTCTCCATGTAATAGTGCGTTCTCATCTCTAGTGTTTTGTAAATTTACTCTACCAAATCTCAGTGATCCGTCTTCATCAAATTTAGAGTACTTACCTCCTGGTGCATAACTGTCTTTATTAAATGCTCCTGTAATATTCTTTGTTAGATCAAATCCTCCTTTAAGAAGATTTGCAAATAGTCCCATAGAACCTAGTCCTCCTAGGGAGTTATACTTATCTCTATCATCTATATTTCCTACATTATTTTTCCACTCTTCCGTTACTCCATCAAAAGTACGGTCATACTTATATCTATTAGTGGGTTTGATATGTGTGAGAACATCCTGAATATCAACTTGACCAGTCTCCTCAAATTTAGGTAGAGCTCCTCCATTCCTCATAAAGTGTTGATACCCACCTAAATAAGGATAAACGTTAAAAGTTTGCTCTTTTTTATTTTTCTTCTTTCTGGCCATGCTATTAATTTGGTTACAAAGTTACATTTATAATATACTAAAAATCAAGCATATTATCTAATTATTTAATGATTTCATATAATCAAGAACTGTTAGTTTACTAGCCTTAGCATCATTATAATAAAGTGTATTTAACTTATTATATATATTCTTAAGCTTTTTAAACTTTTCATCTTTATCAAGAGTACCTCTTACTCTTGCCTCATATAACAATATTTGAGAGGCCAAAGATAATCCATAATTATTTCCATCTGTCTTATTAAATAGATCTTTACTAACATTAATCTTATTTAAAGGCATGCTTGCTCCTCCATACATCATTGGGGCAATTTCTTCTTTTTGTTTTATTTCTACTGTAGTATTATCTAAAAGCCCAAGTCTTTCCATCTCTCGTCTCTCTGTCTCATTTAAGGTTACACCCTCCTCGTACTTCTCTATCATACTCTTTATTCTTGACTGTGCTCTTTCTTGCTCACTTTTCTGTTTGTATACATCAATTATATTGTTCTTATCATAATAAATTCTATTATCCTTAATTTTCTCTTTATCAGATGTATTGTATTCAACATATGATAACTGTATATCATCATCATATCCTTTCTTAATATTGTAATTACCTAATATACCTTCTATATTTTTTTCTGCTCCTGTCTTGAACTTAGGTAGGAAAGCTTCATTCTCTAACATATCCCCTATAACTTCATCTCTAACATTACTTCCTATTTTATTTGTAGAACCTCCAAATTTATAAGTAGGTATATCTGTAAATGTGCTATGATGAGGTTGATTCTTCATGAAGAATGGTGACTCAGATACATCCAAATTAGGATCCAAATATGTACTGACTCTATCTGTATACCCTCCTACGGAAATATCATTTTTAACTGGCTTATGAGAAAATTCTCCCTTAGCTAATTGTTCTCTTAGTTTTGGTTGACCTGCTCTATGTAATGCCGCTAATAATTCAAAATCTGAATATTGAGATGTAGCTTTAGCATAACTATGTCTAAGTTGAACTAATTCGTTTGGATATATATTTGTAATAAGATATTTCATTAACTTCTGTTGATCAGTCTTACTATTAAGATATTTAGTTCTCCAATTATCTTCTTCCTTATATCCTAATACTTCTTTTGCATATTCATTTAAATGTTCTTCTTTTATTCCAAATCTACCTAATGCATTAGCACTACTAACATATGAATAAGCATTATCTATACCACTTTCATAATCTCCTATGAATGGATGACGGTCTAAATCATATTTTCCTCCTGATATTGTTCCTCCAGCTTCATCCAAATCCTCACCTGTAATGTATACTCTTCCTTCTGGTTTTTTATATTTTACTAAACTTCCTGTCTCAAGATGTCCTATAGCTGTTATTGCAGACCATAATTGATCTTCAGGAATGTCAGCAAAAGAACTAGCATAATTACTTCTATTAGTAGCATAGTCTACATGAGGTTGAAATTCTGGACCTCCAACTAGTATCTCATCACCAGCCCACATTCTATTAACATTCTTTGCATAATTAGGAGAATCTTTATCACCTGTTACTTTACTATTAACAGAGTTTAGAATAGCTTGTTCATTCCATAATCCATAGTTCTCACTAATGGATGATTTAGTATCTCCTTTCTTAATCTTATATTTATAATAAACATTTCCATCAATATTTACCTCTTCTGTATTAGAATAATCTACACCACCTCCTTCACCTCCTTCTTGAAACTTTCTTAATCCTCCACCTTGTTGTTTGATCTCTCCACCCGTACTAAAGGCTTTTATATCTCCTTTTCCAATTTGATATGGGAAAGGGTTTTTAAATTCATAGAAAGGTTTTCCATCATGATTATAAATTATTTTTTTATTATCCGGACCAAGTATCTTATCCAACATTCCAGGTACCTCTTTCTCTATCCTTTTTAATATAGGTTGATGCTTTTCATGATAATCTTTATAATTAAATGGGTTTTCATCTGCTATTAATTTGTGATTTTGTTGTCTTATATTACGGGTAAAGTTTTGTATTACCTCTGTATTTGAACCATCATTCACAAAATTCCATTTACCATTTTCATCTATATAATACATCCCTGCTTGTAAATTATCTCTAATGTCTGCTGGTATATCTATATCTGTGTCTCTATTTTCCCACTTTGATATTCTATTTACTCCCCCTGCCTGGGTTCCATCAAACGCACCAGATTCAAAATATCTTTCTTCACGTACATTTAAATGAGTAGCATCCTTATAAGTAACTTGACCATCTATAGGGTTAGAACCTATATACTTACCTCGGTCTTTTTTCAGGAATATACCTTTCCAAGTTTCTGAAGTTTCTAAACCTTCTATAGGTGCACCAAACTTATTTGTTTGACCTTCTACACCTATTGCTGTAGATCTAAAGTTTGATTTGACAAATGGTCTACCATCAGATCCCCCAAGAACGTTACCATCACTCCAATGTTGTGGTGGTTGAGTTGAATATACCATGTTATGAGAATCAGGAATAACAACAAAGGGTCCATATTTTTTTGCTACTTTTGTAGGATATTGATTTCCAACTTGAGTATTAGCTGTAAATAGATTATTTATCTTGTTATCAAATTGAGTTACATCTATATGAGTCCAAGGATTTTCTAAAACTCGTTCTAATCCTGTTTCTATACCACCCGTTTTAGTATATCCTTGAATTGCTGCAGTTGTCTCTGCAAGAGGAAAATGTATTGTAGTATATCCCTGTTCTCCAAGTACTTTAAGTGTTTCTTGAAATTGTCTCGTCCAATAGTTCTTATATAGAGAACTCTTTTGTGCTCCTGCACTAGTGGTCTTATCATATGAAACTTTTATGTCTTTTATCTTTTGCTCTAATTTAGAAACGTTATCCTTGGCTTGCTTGGCGTATGATTCTGCCTGATGATTAGTTTTCCAATGCATGTAATTATATGCACCAGCCATAATATCATCAAGCTCTACAAACTTGCCTGGAACTCCATTAGGATCTACATCAGCAAGTTGCATCTCTTTATATACTTGATGTGCTTGTGGTATGGTATATTGAAAATGTTTTGTAGTGCTTGTAGGAGCTTCCTCCATTAGTATTTTATAGAAATGACCTATATTATATTTCTCATCGTATTCTGGCATACCATCCCACTTATCCTCTCCAGTTCTAAATCTCTTGCTATACTGTAGCTGATCTACATATTTACGCATTATATCTGGTCCAACACTGTTCTCATTAAATGAATGATCTAATTTAGAATCTGTTAGATAAGGTGAGTGAAACTTGTAGTCAGGACTATTAGGATATAATACAGCACCCTTAAAGTTCTCAAAGCTGAGACCATAACCATTTGTCCATTCCACTTGGTATTGATTATAGTTATGTTCTTTCTTTAGATAGGTTTGATATAGTTTTTGATTTTCCCTTATAAGTTTGTTCTGAGAAATTTGAAACTCATCTGCTTGAAACTCAGGGATGATGGCAGTATTAGGCATCCTACTATCTATAAGAACTCTTGTATGACCATAAATATTATTAGGTCCTAAGTTCCTTTTTGGTCCATGTGGTGTTAGTGATCCCATTGGTTCTTTCAGCCAGTGATCTTTTGTTTTCTCTCCAAACGTAGGGCCAAGTTCTGGAATTTGCCACATTATTGAAAAAGTCTTCAAAACATTATCATATTCGCCTTGAGAGTTTTCTATCTCATATCCCCCTGCTGTCTGCACCATGCTCTTATTATACCCTATTCTATTAATTCCGTAATCAGAGTATCTATCAGTATACTGTGGAATATACTTAAATATACCATCACCAACTTTTTGTTCAAATGCATCATAACTAAGTTTATTTTTAAACTTATCTGTTATCTCTATTGGAGGTAGAATATCTGCTTCCATTAATAATTGTTCACCTGATAACTTACCGTTTATTGCTAAATTATAAGTTTCTTCACCAATGAGTCCATCCTTTAATAGTTGATCAGCCTTATCTTGCATTTGCTGAGCATTAAAATTAAGATCCAAATTTGTACTAGCATCTGTTGTTAGATCATCTAATGCGGTTTGCATTATAATTTTATCTGCAGGTGAAGGTGTCTTATTTATAAAAGATTGTACAGTTGTAATATCAATATTCCCGTGTTTGTCTTTATTTTTTAGTAGGGGATTT
>Ga0098060_1000933_pt1 | contig 12275 bp, 8 predicted proteins | sample 21_taG_FD_77063 | JGI IMG/M metagenome (GOLD analysis project Ga0098060, IMG submission 77063) | Marine viral communities from the Subarctic Pacific Ocean - 21_ETSP_OMZ_AT15319 metaG | ecosystem: Environmental > Aquatic > Marine > Oceanic | place: Pacific Ocean | collected 2015-01-19 | reverse complement strand
TTAAATTAGGGACTGTTACGTTACCCGTGAAGGTTGAGCCTGATAACGCAGCCATACCAGAAGCACTAACGAAGGCTGATACCCACGCACTGCCATTATAATACTTCATGTTACCACTTGTAGTACTATAGTAGAGATCACCAACCGTCAGAGCGTCACCATCACCATCCGCAGTTGGATCAGAGGAGTGAGAACCTAAATACTGATCCGTGAAAAGATCTAATGATGCAGCGGCATCAGCGGCACTAGTAGCCGCAGCAGTCGCACTCGTTGCAGCATTGCCAGCTTGGGTCGTAGCTAGTGCTACCTGTGCTGTAGCTAGTGTAACTTGAGCTGCACCATTCGTGGTGGCTAAAGCTGCTTGAGTTGTAGCAGTGTCTTTATGACCTGATGCAGTAGTTGCAGAACCAGCGGCTGCTGTGGCTGAACTAGCGGCATTAGTAGCTTGAGTCGTAGCTAAAGCAACTTGGGCAGTAGCTAGTGTAACTTGAGCAGCTCCATTCGTAGTTGCAAGGGCAGCTTGGGTTGTAGCTGTGTCTTTATGCCCAGAAGCTGTTGATGCTGAAGTTGCAGCATTAGTCGCTTGAGTTGTGGCAAGAGCGACTTGGGCAGCACCGTTAGTTGTAGCCAAAGCTGCTTGGGTTGTAGCTGTGTCTTTATGCCCAGAAGCTGTCGTCGCTGAGGCTGCCGCAGCAGTGGCTGATGCAGCGGCTGCATCTTTTGAAGCCGTCGCGGCATTGTTGAGAGTATTGATCGAAGAAATTGAGGCACTGGTTGTGCCTGTGTTTGAATAGAATGAGCTGTCTGACATATTTGTTCCTCAGTTAAATTTTTAAGTGTCGTAAGTCGCGGAAGGTCGCATCACCTGAGAGATGCCAGACTGCTCCGCAGCGTTTGCTTGTTCCTGTAACTCGGTAAGGAGTGAAATGAACTTCTGCTCAAAGACAGCTGTGCGTTCATCTAAATAATAATCTGCACTATACCCAAGTGCTGCATAACAGATTAAATCTGAAGCGATCTTAGCCAGAGTACTTTCATCACTGTCCAAAGTCATCTTTTGAAACTCTCCATAGTAATCTATCTTGAGATCACCAGAGCTTGGGTATGGGTACAGCTCCAGCGTTTCACGACGTCTGACATAGTATTTTGGTATACCCTCCTCTTTACCCTCGGAGATCGTATTGAATTCGTGATGTGGTAAACTTACCAAATTACAATAACCGTGAGACACTGAGATCAATTCGAGCATATCTGACGGAACAATAACAAATGAGACTTTATTGGTTATAGCAACCGTTAAAGTCCGCTCCATTGGTGGTATTCTAAGCTGACGCTGGATGCGCTGAATACCCTGATCTAGGAAAGTATTTGCTAGAGCGTCCGTACAGTCACTTCTATTCAGAAGAGCTTTAAAATGCGCCCTCAGATCTCCATAGTTCATCTTTAATTTCCTTTAATTAAAAGCTTTCTTTTCGGTTGTCATAAAGTAATCGAGGTTCTGGTCTCGAAGTCTTTTGACAATCTCTTTTCCTGAGACTTCATAAATGTTGAACCCTTCGCGCATCCACTGATCAACCACGGCTGTTGGGATCGATGCTACACGCATAAATTCTTTCTCTCTCTGCTTGCCAGAGTCATTGCGTTCATCCTTCAGACCATCCAACCATTTCTGGTCGATATTCTGAGTGTTCTTCATTGTCAGACCATCGGCTTCATCAAGCCAGTCTGTATTCACGTCGTGCATAAACGTGTTGTCCGTCTTCTTAGTCATCTAAAATCTCCTTTGAAAATTAGGGGTGTCAGAATGCTCCCTGGGAAGGAGAGCACAAAACCAGGGAAACACTCTGACGATTTCTAGCCCCAGGTAATAAAACCCAGGGCTAAAACTTGTTTATGACAATCCAGTGATCATGCCGGAGTCAGCAAATGAGTTGTGCTTCAAGCTCATTTCTCCAGTTACAGAATGCTTATCTGCGTCACCAGTTTTCGCTAGAAGTGTTCTTGCGAAAGGTCTGAGTACACACGTTTTAAACATTGCCGGATCGATCAGGAATGCGTGAGTAGTCATTTGGTGTCTGTTTAGGACAACCTTGTACTCACCATATGGAGAACAATATCTTCACTAAAGCTCGTTAAACTTTAGCCGTAAACTAAATTACTGCTCATGCTTTCACATGAGTTGAGACTATATCATCACCGCTTGTCGCAGTGTTGTGCGCTTCCACTCACTTGAGTGTACTCCCCGAGGGGATAGTCGTTGCACCTTCCTCAATTACTTGAGGCTTGGCTCAGGATTGTCATATCCATTTCTGGACTTAGAGTTTCCCTGAGTTCACACAATTTAATGTACGCTTCTTCTCATCTAGTTAACGTACAGATCAATCGCATTGACTAAAGATTTAGTCTGAGCGAATTCTCGGTTTCTACCACTTGCAGCGGCAAAGCCAGCAACGATTTGAGCATCGGCTGGTTTAATCATGAACACAGATGGATCTGATCCATTAGTGTAACACGTCTGCCCTAGAGTGAGCAGCTTAGCCTCTGTCATTGCGTCGGTTGAATTCGAACCAGCGTCAACAGAAGTAGAGATCAACTGATCTATACTGGCCATTTCACGAGCGCTACTAGCGCTCCCTGCAGCAGCGGCATTGGCGGCTCCACAGAAGGCGTACTCAACGTCTCTTTTGACGTTCTTTAGAGTTCGACCCATTTGGTCATTTATGTTCATCTAAGTGCGTTAAACTTAGACCGCCTTATTAATTTAAGACAGCTAACGATTACTCGTTAGATCGGACTATATCACATCAGCAATTTGCTGATCGACGCGCTTCCACTCACTTGAGTGTACTTCCTTTCGGAATAGTCTCTGCACCTTCCTTGATTTCTCAAGGCTTGGCTCATGATTGTCCTCGGCATTACCCGGTGGGGTTTTCCATGAGTTCACGTCGTTTATACTGCGCTTCCATATGGATTTAATGTAATAAAATCAATGTGTTAGCCAACGCAGTCTCTTTGGCCCTGCCGTACGTTTTGACAGCATCAGAAGTTTCGGAGATTAGAAAAGTCTCAGAAATAATCTGACAAGTACCAGTTCTTTCGGTTGGATTCAAAAGCGTAATGTCGGACTGATCCGCACCCTCCACTTTTGCGTTTGCATATGTTATGTAGAGTTCTTTATCTCTACTCTCAATCTTTCAACTGAGTATCGGACTATATCTTCTCCCTTAAAATATAAGGGGTCATGCGCTCTTGGATTTTCATCACCCGGTCTGGGTTGTATAATCTAGTCTCTGAACCTTACACACATTCCTGAGTGTCTTGGCTGCTGATTGGCGTATCTGTTAAGACTTAGCTTTCCAGCAATTCACATGATTGCAACTAAACATTACTGTTTAGCGGCCCAAAACTTTAGGCAGCGGCTCTAAGCGAGTCCTCCAAATAGCTAAAAGTTCTGTTGTGAACCTTTTCACTTTTAAACATGGTGTACATTGGAGTATCTGAAGGCGTAATTGTAGTAATTACGTCAGACACATCCTCAGCTCGCCCAATTTGGTTATATGTGGAAAATAAAGCGATGATGTATTCCTTTCATCAATTTGAGTTGGGGTTAAGTTTCCCAGCGCGACAAAAGAACCTCTGCGATATCATCAAGATTACCAGCCAATTGTGAGCCCTCTTGCATCCGCTTAATTGCAGCTGCTGTCTTGGCCTGTTTCGCATCTTGCGAACTTGCTGGTGCTTTCTTCGATCTCAATACCTTCACCGGGGGCTTGGAAGCCTTTTTGGTGGCGGCTGTCTTTTTAGATTCATCGTACAGTCGGGCCTTGTTCAGAATCTTAATCACGCTTGGATCAACGTATTGATCGACCTGATCTTGCTGAAGCCCCTGATTTACCGCATAGGTTCGAATAGAATTATAGAGATCGTTCGACCAATCGGGTACATCGTTTTGCAAGGTCTTTATACATTCCTGAGCTTGCAGCTGCTGCTGTTTCGCTTGTTCCTGTTTAAAACCATCATAAAAACTGTTGGATTCTTCTTTTATAAACTTGAGATTGTCTTCGGCTACTCGAGCTTCATTCCTGAGTTGAGCAAAATCTTCGTCTGACATCTGCTTTGCAGCGACAAGCATATCCACTTTTGAATATGGCTCCCACTGTTTCTCAGCCCGTTCGAGCATCTTTTGATATTGGACAGAAGTACGTTCCAAGGCTTCATCAGCCTCTTTTCTTCTCGCACTAGTCTCTTGAGACTTTCTGGTGAGGGAAGCTTCTTGCCCATATAACCTCTTAAGATCTTTTAAAGATGCCTGTTTATTCTCACCATCGATAGTAATGTCGATCAGTGAATCGTCGGTTAATACCGGGTCTTCACTGGTTTCTTCTTCACTTTCTTCGGTTTCTTCAACAGGGTCCTCGTCAAGCTCTTCATCAGTTTCTTGGACGATTTCTTCTTCCTCATTTACATCCTGGTCGTCTGTCTCAATGACTTCTTCGGATGTTGCCTCACTAGAGTTTTCAGTTGGTTGATCTTCATCAACGACTTCCCACCTCTTTAGGATAGCATCTTCAACATCGATTTCACCCAATGCTGTTGTTACAGGTTCTAGTTCCTGGACGTTGGTATTACTCAATGGTCCACCCTTTCTTCTGTTTCGCGGTTGTCGCGTTCTATTTTAGCCATAATCTCATCCCGGACACTGACACGCTCTTTAAGAGTGCTCACCAGGTCGACCAACGCTCTGTAGTGCGCGTGGGAAGTATCTCGCTTTTCTTTCTCGGGATACTGAGAATTGACAAATGTTTGAAATGTAGCGTCAACAATGGAATTTACTGTCCTGTTGAACGCATCTGAATTGAGTAGAGCCTCGGCATCATTACCTTGCTCTACCATTGCATCGTCACTTTCGTTGCTCATCCTTATTCCTTTCTTTTTATTATTTCTTAGGCGGTCTGCCTTTTTTCGTTCCATAAGTTCCAATACCTTTTGGCATACTTATTCCTTCCTTGTTTAATTACCCGTTAGGGCTTGCAATCGCCCGTACATCATCAGTTGATTGTGCGAGGATCATCTCTGCTTTATCGATCAGTTTCTTATGAGCAAATTGAGCTTCTTTAAGATCTACGGAGTCACTTTGTAGATTGAAGCTGTTCTGAGCTTTCATTTGATCGAGCTCGAGTTTCATTTGTGCTATTTGGTTCTCGAGCATTACTTTCTGCTCGGCTACCGCTGTCTGACGTTCTTGAACTTCCATAGATTTCTGCGCTTGTGCCATCTCCAGCTCTTGCATTGGATCTGGCTGCTCTTCTGGAAGCTCTTGAGGTGCTGTTAAGTAAGACTTAACATTCTTAATCCCGGTGATCTCCATGACGTGCGACATAAGATTGTACTGGTTCTCCGGGGTGTACATTCTCGACAAGCTCGGGTCGTTCTGGAATGTTGTGTGGATGCCCAGGTACTTCTCTGCTTCTTTCTCTTGTTCGCCATATCCCAGAGCCATTTCAACAGTTACATCACGTTTGGATGCCCAGTCGGATGGTCTAATTTCTACATATTCGCCTCCAGTCATCTCTACGATCTTCTGACTGTCTTCGTTCTCGACACAAAGCTGGTAAACCTTGTGGTAGAGAGGTTTTAGAAAAGTATTAGCAAAGTTCCTAGCGATTATCTTTTGACGCTGTTGAGACATCGAGGCTAATTGCTCAACCATAGCTGCCGAGTTCTGTTTACTAATGGCGTCTTTGTTAAGACCTTGGGATAGCCTGGATACACCCGTGGTGTCCTCTTTGTCCTCGTCTAACATTTGGATTGTTTGGAAGATAAAGGGGTTCAATGGAGCTTGCTGCATAGGAGCAATGGCATCCGGGCGTGTTACGTTTACAAGACCACCCACTCGGTTATCAATGAGTTCTTTAGGGTTACTGAGGCCACCCTTCACAACAGTGTATCTTGGGTTTGTCGAAATAACTGCATGATCGAGGATTGCTCTGGTGAGAACTGTCCTGGCATTTTGTGTGCTTATGATCTTAGCTGCAAAGTTATTTCCAAAAAAGGCGTGAGGAATTGGGAGCGGAACAAATGCTACAAATGGTTTCTCGGTCACTACATCTTTCGAAAGTAGTTGGTTCCCGGCTTTAATTACACGATATAGTTCGGCAACCCCAGACCCCTCACAATCAAGTTCCAGATAAGCTTCATAGACTGTTATGTTGCGTACCTGATCTTGATATGCTGATGATCCAAATCCTCTATCCGAGCCAATATCTTCATGCCTGGATAATACTTCTGGATCAGTTTCTAAATCGACGTCATCATGCTCCCCAATTTTGTCGAGTATCTTTTCATCCCAACCTTCTTTACGAAGCTCGGATAATGTTTTGCGCGTTCTGTGAGCACAGAAAATAACGTCCTCTAAACTCTTTGCCTGGGGAGCTATTAAAAACTCCTCCGGGGCTATGTTTTCAATTATAACTTGTGAGGTGTCTTCAGTGATTGCAAAGAAGCCGCTGGTTAAGCCCAGCTCGTCAGGTTCTGAGATCTCATCAATATCGACGTTGTCTTCTGCTAAAATAATGTCCAGCTCGTCTTGAGTAAGGTCTGTGAACTCTTCAATGCGTGTCTGAGTTTGATCTTGCCAGAATACTTTAGCTATCCCAGCTCTAGCTATGAGCCCATCATGTATTGCAGTGGACATTACTGAGTATAAGTCATTCTGTCGGTTGCAGACATAATCGGTGTAGGCTGTACAAACCTCAGCCATAGCAACATCTTCCCCGGTCTGTGGGGCAAACTTTACAGTCCTGTTTCCAGCTGAGAAAGTTTCCAGAAGTGTAGCTTTTGAGCTTTCTACAGAGTCATAGACATCCTGGGAGACATACTTACTGTTTCCGTCGTGTGCCGGGAATGGCAGCGAAGCATTGTAATAATCTAGGACTTTCTTTCTCTCTCGGCTTAACTGGCTGTCGTAGTATCCTATAGATCGTCGGATATTGTCATCGACCAACGTGACGATATGTGCGTCACTCAGTTTTTTATAGTCTTTTTTAGATGCCATTTTAAATCACTTCTATATAATAATTGTCTGTGCTTTCGATTGGTGTCCAAGCTCCAGTGTGAACGTGGTTTGCTAATGCAAGCGAGATAACTGTGTCGTCGTAGCAGCCACTGTCGGCTTGCATCGCTCCGCTCTCGGTAACGATGTAAGTCATCATTTCCCTGAGAGTTGTTTTACAGTTTAACTCAATCTCTTCTTCCCTCATCGAAGCCCTTAGCTGGTCAATAATGAGAGGCTTGGTTTTAGCCGTTGTTGAAAACCCTAGTTTTATCGTTTCTCGATCTGTGAGCTTGTCCACTTGCACTTCTGTGTAGAAATTAGGGTACGCCAGGTCTTTACCCAAGCGCGTACACGTCAGTATCCCATGCGAGTTATTCTCGACGCATATAAACGCCTCGTTATAATACTCTCCCAGGGCAAAAAGAACCTGGGCAAAGTAGTCCGGGTGGACATGGCCTCGCCATATTGCGACTTGTCTTTTCTTACTGTCGAGTACTTGGGCAACCGAATAGTCACCACCAGATTTCAATCCCATAGCAACATCGGCTCCAATGACGTACTGTTCACCCTCTTCGTGAGGTCTGAATGTGGACAGCTCGCCTCAAGCATTGTTTACGAACTCCTCACCCTCGAGGGCCAGTCTTTCTTTTAGATCTAAGGTATCCTTGATCTTTTCCTGTAGCTGCTCTGGATTAAATACCGGGCGACCCGTGGTTAAGAATGCCTCTTCGGGTTCCGATGGGTACTCCTGTCTGAACAGATCAATGCCGTTTTGGGCAATCTTGTGACGCCTAAACATCAGCTGCCCATCATCGAGATCATATAGATCGGCTAGATCCTCTTCCTCGGGAGTTCTCTCAAAACTTTCGGGTACTGTTTCCCGGTATTCCGGGTCGGCAAACCAAGGTATAAAAACTGGAACGTATCCGTTCTTACCATCTACCGCGCCTCTCCAGAGGTCATAGAAAACACCTTGTACACCATTAGCTGTACTTTCGACAAAGATTGCAGTCCCTGGGGAATTCGGGACAGCTTGTGTCAAACCATTCCAGTTATCCAGGGCAGTACTTTTCTGCCAGAACGCCAGCTCTGATGCGTGAACATGGGTCAAAGTTTCACCTCGGCCAATACTTTCACCACCAGCTGTCGCAACAATAAATGAGCTATCGAGGATGTTGAAGTTTAACTCACGCCTCGAGCTGTACTTGGTTTTAGGCTTTAGAATATCTGGGCAGTGCTCATGAAATCTCTTAGTCATATCAAAGAGGGCTCTCGTACTATCCGCATGGTGCGTAACAACCATTGCTTTACACGCTGGTCGCTGCGACACAGAATGGTACAAGAAGCCTCCAGTAAAAGTTGATAATCCCTGCTGCCGGGCCTTCAAGATAATTACTCTGACCTTACCTTCATCCTTTAACTGCTTTTGAACAGCGTTGTTTAAGATTTCTTGGGCATTGTTTAATTTTAGAGGGGCAATCTTTCCTACTTTAGTTCGTATTTTAAGAGCAGCGTTCGAATAAAACTTAAAATCAGTTAATAACTTTTTTCGTACTTCGACTAATCTCTTGTCCAATTTTCGCTCCATCTTCATCTTCGATTGTAGGTAAAAGTGACGCTAAGAAATCCTCAGCTTTGCCGACAGTAATGTCAGACTTTGCTGCTGGTTTAGATCGACAGAAATCTAGGATTAATCGTGCAGCTGCTAATCGTTCTCTGGTTTCACCAGGTGTTCGAACAACTTCTATTGCTGTTGATAGAGCTTCCTTGGAATACTCGTCATCGATATTAAATTTGTCTGCCATAGTTTCTACAACCTCTCTAGCTTCTTCTTTTATTTTTGCACGGATTGGAGTTATTTCTGCTAAACGATAACCATCTGGGGTTCCTTTCGGTCGCCCAGGGTTTTTCCTCTTTTTAGTGGACCACTGTCGCCTCAACGCTCGACCTTCTTCGGTCTGCATAAGGGTACTGAAGTAGTTATTCTTCGGAGCCTTCTGAGGCTCTTTAGCTACTTTCGGAGCTGACTTCTTACGCACTCAGAGCACCCATTTGCGGACTTAGCGCACCTGGGGGTGGCGGTGGTTGTCTAAGTCGTTCCTCTTCTTCCTGTTCCATGTTTGCTAAAACAGCCATCACAACAGCCATAAGAGTGGCGAGTGGGTAGCTGTAGAACGTCACTGGCTGCTTGGGTCCACCGAAGTTATTAAAGGTCTTCCGAATGGCTTTGGCGGTCTTGGGGGCAACACTTTTTAGGAGCTTTGGATTAACGAGGTACACCCACATTGGGTCTACGGCTAATTCAGCTACTGTCGATAAATATGTCTGCCTAAATTCGTTGTTTGAACTTTCTAGACCAGCTGCATATTTAGCTTGGAGATTAGGATCAGATTTTATAATCGAAGCCACTTCTCGCATCTGGCGAACACCCTTAGTTCCCCACTCTGGTCGTTTAGCGATAGCAACATCAATGTTTTCTTGAAGGTCAATAATTTCTTGAAGAACGTCGACTTGATCTTTGTAGTTTTCAACAGCGTCTAAAATGAAATCCTCGAACGATCCAACCTTTGCCGTTTCCAATGCTTGGTCCTGGCGAACTAGAGGGTTCTCAGCTGTTCTGTAAACAGTACCCTGTTCTCTATCGGTGCGTTCTACCGTCAAACCATGAGCGATCTCATGCATTAATGTTGTAAACTCACTGATATCATCAATTACTCGATCATTAAACAATGGATGATTAGCACCAGATCGTAAAACTTTTAATGTAGCTTTTGTTGTTGATCTTCGAACTCCAGCTGCGTCAGTAAAATCGTCTATACCGCGATATTCACCACTTTGACCCGGAGTGTCTAATTGGTTCATAAAGAACACTGTTAGATTAAGTGCGCTTGCAAGTTCTAAAGCCTCACCAAGAGTGCCAATACCATCTTCGTATTTACCACCCTCTTTACCAATCTCAAAAACCTTTTTGGCTGGCTCGACGTAAGGTTTTACTCGTCGGACGTTCGGAGCAGGGGAGCTTGGAAGTTGATTTCCGTCCGGGCTTGTGAGGGCTGGGCTTGTGAGGGCTGGGCCTCTGGATTCCCTTGTAAGTTCGGGAATTCCCTGTTCGGGGGCATTGAGCTGATCGGTTGGTCGTCTATCGGTAGTGTCGTTTTGGACATTTTCGCCATCATTTCGTCGAACACCGAGGTCTTCTTGCGTTTCTTTTCCATATTCTTCTACCTTCCTATTTAATGCTTCCTTGTTTACGCCAGGCTGTTCAAACCAGGGACTGTTTCCACTGTCACTTACTTTGAACCCGGTAGGTATTACTCCAGCCGATGTTTTCTTTATATCAGACAAGAAATTACCAAAATCTTCTACTGTAAAGTATTTATCTTTTTTACCTGGAATACCATACTTAAAATAAGGACCATTATGATCTCTTCCGTACCGAACTCCGTATGCAAACTGACCATACTCTCCAGCTTTAGATGTAGTGTTTCTTATGCTGTTTTTCAACCCTCGTATGTCATTTAAGATAGCATCTACAGTGTCGTGACTTGCCTCTTGATTTGATGAAGCAACCCAAGTGTCCCAATGATATCTACCAATGCTTGCATCTTGGGGTCGGCCTACTTCGGCATATATGTCATTCACGCGTGTTTGAAGGGATTGTTCTAACGCTTCATACATCATTAACCCCCGAGCACCATAAGTTAATTGGGATAATGCTGAGCCTGTTACAGGTTTCTTATTTTCTTTGTAACCATCGTATAAATTAAGGTCATTATATCTACCATCGTTCCAAAGTTGACGCATTTGAACACGATCTAAAACCATTACATCAGGGTAACCAGCAACAAGAAGCGTGAACGACACCACTTTATTATCAATACCAGCTCCCTCCCCCATTCTAAGGAACTCGCGTCGTACTTCTTTCCCTGTGCTTTCTGGGTCGCTCATCATGTCATGTATTACTTTTAATCTTGAACGACCATCACCTTTACCAGCATCTTCGGACATTTTTATAAGAAAGGATGTTCCAAATGCATTTAAATTATGGGTACTACCAGCTCCTGGTTGACCTGATCCTTTAGGAGATACGCTTTTAGCCCATTTTAGATACTCTGGTAGTTTCTTGTTAAGACTTCCGTCAGCTGCGGCTTCTATGTAAGGATTAATACCATCATAAGCATCAATAAACATACTTTCTTGAACGTAGGGACTTACACCACGAGATAAGAAAGACCACAAAAACAATTTACCAGTGTCAGTAACACTAACCTCCCCGTCTGTATATCTTTGACGGAACTCAGCAGCGTTTTCGAATCCTTTATCAGCATCGGCAATTTGGCCTTCGCTAAGCGTACTTAAAAGTTGGACCGATCCACCTTCATTTAAGTCTTTTATAAATTGGTATGGTGGTACTGGTATATCTGTATCTGCTAATGCGTCAGACATCATTTTTTTCCAGCTTTCAATACTTGCAGCTGGGTCCGGGTTTCTTTCTAAGACTTCATTTATATTATTAATCTGTACTTCAGCATTTTTATTATTAGTTTTCTGCGTAAATAATGGATTACCAGCTCTAGCCAAATCAGTCTCAACTCTAAGATGTGGCATTAACGTATGCTTGTTACCACTTTGAGTAGACATACCCTCAATTAAAGGCCCAGAAATTTCTAATGCTGGGCCGTCGCGTGGTATTGGTGCAACCTTTGATTCTCGAATTTTAGTAGGCTCTACTGGATTCTCTGGGGTGTCAAACTCAACTTCATCTTCAACAACTCCTGGGGGTTTCTGAAAAGTTGGTGCATTTGGCAGAACATCACTACTTTTAGTAAGGTTTTCATATTGATTAAGAGCTGTTGAGTTATCTGTTGTCTGATCGAAAACAGGAATACTCTGGTCAACAACCGGGGGCGTGGTTGTATCTACCTGTTCACCCTGGAACTCATTTGGCTTTTTACTATATTTCTGCCGGACAATACGATCAACATACGGCATCAAGTATTTATTGACAGCATCTCTCGGAACACCATTTGCACTGGCTTCAACAACAATCTGTTTAGCAGCACCTTCTGGATCGGAACCTAAGTTTAATTTTAGTTTGTCTAGTGCATCAAATAAAGGACCGCTGTAAGATTCTAATGGAACTTCAACTTTGGCCTTCTCAGTTAATTTGTTGATTACTTCTTGGTTGTCTTTGATGCCTCGAGCGATCGCTGGTGTTTCT
>Ga0098060_1000931_pt1 | contig 12294 bp, 9 predicted proteins | sample 21_taG_FD_77063 | JGI IMG/M metagenome (GOLD analysis project Ga0098060, IMG submission 77063) | Marine viral communities from the Subarctic Pacific Ocean - 21_ETSP_OMZ_AT15319 metaG | ecosystem: Environmental > Aquatic > Marine > Oceanic | place: Pacific Ocean | collected 2015-01-19 | reverse complement strand
GTTTGTTGGATTGTCTGCCATTAGTATCCTGACCCACTACTGCCGGTGCTTGAACTTGAACCGGAACCTGTTGTAGTAGAGCCTGATACTGCTGATCCTGTCGTTGTGTTAGATGCGGCCGTCGATGTTGACGTGCTTACAGTTCCAGAAGCCGCCAATTGGTTGGCTCCAAGTGCTGTTATTATTGCCACATCATCAACGGTGGCCCCACTGATGAATATTTCGTCTGCCGCCGAGTCAATTTGGAATAGAGACCCAAAACTCTGTCCTGACTGGTTTGGTACAATCACTACTGTCAATAAATCTGGTGCCAGTTGATTGTGTACGTAAGCGGCTAATTCTGTGAAATAAAAACTGTCTCCAAAATCCCAATTATCTAAAGCAAAGAATTCATTAATCGCGGCAATCACCCTAGTTTTAATCACTGCATCTGAAACATTTGTTTTAGGATTTTTGACAACCTTGAAAGTTGCTTGTAGTTGTTCATTGGCATTAGAACCAAAAAGTATTTTGTATTTCACTGGATGATATATTATTTGATCTGACAATGATTTCAATGGGTTAAGTGTGCCTGAATAATTTATTCTTAACTGATCCGCCGTTGAAGGCGTTGGCTTACTCCCACCATCTTGTAACCATATTCTGTATAGGTTATCGTAAGTTCTCTCTAGTAGATACACGTCAACTATGTTTGAAACGCTAGGATCGATCCTAGTCTCCTGTCCTGCATGATGTTTATAATGGAAACTTACAGATCCTCTACCTCTCCTTGCAGTGTAATCTGTGGTTGTTGAAAGTGTGTTTGTGGTTGAACTGTAGCTCTTGACAACATCCTCACTTTCATCATAGAAGTAAAACAACTGTCCGTCAGTGTATGTTGTAGCGTTTAAATTTATATCTGTTTCTTTTTCTGTTACAACGAAGTTCGTGGACGCATATGGTCTAAATCTCTCAATTTTGTCATAAGATGTGTACTTTTCAAAAAATACAAATTTCGTAGATTCGGATAGAGTAGGTTCAACAAATATGTCAAACAGCTCTGGGTTATCTACAACACCGTCGTCGTCATCGTCGAAGAATCCTACGATAACTTTCCTGTTGTCCTGGAAACCGTCTGCTTCAGTTACTACATCAACGACTTGCCAAGTGATGGGATATCCAATACTGTTTCCTGTCGAAACAATACTGTTCGTTTTCAATAATTTTACTGTGTCCTTCACACTACGTCCTGTAGTGTAGTCATAAATTTTCTCTTCGACATCATAATGGAATTTATTCTGTGACTCTGATTCAAACACATAATCTAATTTTCTGTACTGTACTGTGTAAGTGTTGCCGTCGTTTGTAAATTTGAACCACCAACTTGCGTCTGCATTTGTGCCTGTCACTGAACCTGTGTTAGTAAGGCTGAACACAGTGCTTGTGCTTAAATTAGTTGACGTAATTACTTTCCACGTTTCAGAATCAACATCGTATCTTAATCCAAACTCCTCGTATGCCTCAATCCTGTCTATAATGTCTGCTTCAAGTGTGGACGAAAATGCTGTTGTGAAGTTTGGAATAATAGCATTTATTACCGCACCGTCTGGGACAATGTTGTTGAGTGTTACCGGACCAACGCCTGATTCAAGATTTCCTACTCCGCTATTTGCTCCATCTAATACCACGGCACCAATTTTGGCCCATGACCTGTCTTCTGCGTTGTCTGTTGTTGAGGTTACTAGTGTTCCATTTAAAAACTTTCTGGTGTCTGGAGAAGTAAATTTTATCAACGCACCGGGTTTAGCAAACTTCATATTAGAAGTTGCAGAATCACCTATGACTAATGCTCCGCCGGAAGTAAAATAACCTGTGTTTGTGTTGGTTGAAGTTGTTGTAGAGCTCCATGAAGCAGAAAGTGTGCTGACATCCTTAGTGGCGTACTTGAGGTAGTAGAACTGTCTAGCATATGCTTCTTTTAATTTTGCCTCGACAGATGTGTCTATTGTCGATTGTATATCACTTTCATTATTGAAATTAAATGTAAACTGCTGTAACGATTCTTCTCTGTAAATTATTCCGTCCTCAGCGAACACACTTACATTAGAGTAAGCACCCGTTGGGTCTAAAATCTCCTTTGCCCTTGATATACCAGAGGCTGACCTGTTCACAGATCTCACTTTTACGATCTCCTGTGATGCACTCAAAGGAACCACTTGGTAGTCCTCTGCTGTGATCATCCTGTTCTGTGAATAATAAACTTGCGCCGCTTTCTCTTTGATAGAATCATTTGATTCTGTTGCGGCTGAATTGTAAACACTGGCTTTTAGGCTAACGCTCATGCTCAATGACTGCTGTGCACCGTTGGCATCCGTGTAAGGCACAGTCAACTGTACGTTCTGCATATCCGATGACTGTACAGCATACTTGGCATTGTCGCTTACCCTGTAATATGTTCGGAAGTTGCCTAACGGTATGTTTGAGAAGTTGCCATCCCCGAACACTAGGTCTATTGCGTCATTGTTTTTTGTTACAACATTGTAAATGTTTCTTTCATCTTTAGCCAACGAATTGTAAATTGCGTTGTTGCCAGACAGTGATGGAACTTTTGTCCAATCCTCTGACAACTGTCCAAACTGATCTAGTTTGTATAGCCACACATCAGTGTCGTTCACATTAGATCCGTCTAATGATTTCACGTAATTTGTAATTGATGTGTCCACCGTGAACTCTGTTTGCTGTAGTGTCCCTTGTTTGAAAAGGAAGAAGAAACCTGTGTTGTTTGAACTGTCTCCGGAACCGTCTGTCCTGTAGGTGTAGGTCAAACCTGTGCCTGGCACAGGCGATGCTTCATAGATAGAATCTGATTCTGTTATCGTACTAGGAACTATCTCAAATCCCCTCGTGACTCCTCCCACTGACTTCTGGAATTTGAATATGGGTAGATCCAATTGGTTTGAACTTAAAGTGTAAACTTCTGTTGTTATTCCACCAATTGTTCCTGATTCCCTCGGTTTGCCAAATAATTGACCTGTTTGGTTGGCCGCGTTTAGGATTGCAGTGAACTGTTCTCTGTAGTTTGAGTTTGCCGAGTCATTCCAAATTATATTATTATTGGCCAGATTTGTTCCTGAGCTGTCTTGTACGTCCTGTGTTGTAGATATAGAATCTATCTTTAACAAACCTGTGGCTGGTTGATTTCTCTTGGCATTGTAGTTGATCAGCCTTGCTAATCTTAAAACAGAATTCCTTCTCTCTGCTGTCTCTAAAAAATTCTCCCTAGCATTCAAGTCAACCCTGAATGAAAGTGCCTGTGAAATGTAAGCAATAAGATCTATCAGTGCGACATATTCAGAACTCTCAACGAAATCATTGAAGTCATCTGGGTAGTTCTCTTGGAGATACGCAACCATGGTCCTTCTCAGGGTCTCGAAGTCGTAACTCTTGAAGTCCGCCTGTTGGAAAGCCTGGTAGATCTTCCTCCAATCTTCCGCTACTAATAATCTGTTCTGTCTATCTGTTGTGGCCATTGTAATTACAATGGTATTTATATGTTAGGAAATGTGCGTATATTAAGATAGGCGTAACAAAGAATTCTCATCGAAGTTGAATCTCAGTTTCTCTGTGATATTGAGAGGAACATAGGTTATAGTGGCCTGTATGGCGATGCCCTTGTCCGCTTCTGTTACCAAGATCTCCTCTGTGGATATACGTGGATCTGCGTTAAGATTGGCTGTGATGTCCTCAACTATGGCGTCCTTAAGTGCTTCAGTGAACGGTTCAAATATGGCATCATATATGATGGTGCCGAACTCTGGGTTCTCCACCCTCTCGCCCTTACGCACACTCAATCTGTTTATGAGGTCCTGCTTGGCCACCTCGAAGTCGTAAAGTTTGAAGTTCTGCTTGTCCGCACGTGAACTGAAACCCTTGAAGGTCACTGATTTGTTTGAAAGTCCGTTACCTGAATCTCCGTATGCCATCTAATTCAATCTCCTGAATTCTACATCAGTTTTACCGTAGTCCACTGCATAGAATCCTGTGTCTGTCATTGTTCTCGCCCATGGAACTTCCTGAGCCATTACGCCCTCATATGTTCCTGCTGACTGCTTGTATTTAAACGAATATATGTTTATGCCCGAAGGCGACTTGCCAACTAATTTGATATCTTCCTTCAGTCTCCTATCGCTAAACTTGAATCCACCGAAAAAGTTTTTTACTGCGCCACCTATACTTCCTATCTTGACTCCCAAATTGGCGCCCACGTTCTGTAAGAATGATTGTTTTCCTATAGCGGCCTCTCTTGCGTTAAAAAGTCCCACCTTGCTGGCTAGGCTCTTGACCTGGTTCATGCCCACTATCTGGCCTCCCACCACACTGGTGTAGGTCTGGCTGATGCTCTGTAAATTAGTGATCGTCGCAGGAATCTTGCCTGCCGACAGGTTATTGGTTAGACTTTGTACAGAATTAAGACTGCTGTTAAGTAGGTCTATCTTGCCAGTCACATCTGATATCGTTGTACTGCCAAGAGTGAACAGTTCACCCGCACTGTTAACAAACACGTTGTCCTTGAACAGTTCCTTGCTCTTGCCCGTGTAAGCCTCAACCACCTGTGATGTAAGGTTGCTGACCTGATCCTTCAATGGTGAATTAAAATCCAATCCCTTGAACTTCTCTGAAATGCTGTCCTTGATGTCGAACGGCAGATTTATTTTTTTTGTAATGCCGTAGATTTCATTGTATTTGGTTCCAAATTCTGTCAACAACTTTTTGGCCTTTGTACCGTTGGTGCTTTCTCCCATCTTCTGCTTGACCCATTGCAGTGCATCTGCTTGGTACTGGGCGTCACGTATCGCACTGTTCTCACTAAATCTGTTCCTGTTGTTCACATACTCAGGAGTGCCTGGCGTGTTGGCCAGTCGGCTCCATTGTTTCTTGTCGTCAGCATCCACGGGTATGATCCCGTCGCTGTCTATCACGCTGGCCCTGAACATGGGCTCATGTGTTACGAATCTGTGTACTGTTGTCTTGGTTTTCCTAGTGAAAGACTTAAGAGGCCTTTGACCTTTACCTGCCAACTCAACGTCGCCCTCTTCACGCAGTTGCATACCAACCTTTTCCTGGGTCAGCCATGATGGCCCCCATTTGTCACTAGGATTGGTTGAGTTGAAGTGTATCTGTCCACCTTGGCTTCCTCCTGGTCCACCGCCCGATGCCGCTAGGTGTATGCTTCCTCCCCTGGCTCCGTGCAACTGACTGCCAGTGGTGTCGGAACTTATCCCGTCCCTGGCGTAAGTCCTCACAGACCCTGATGGTGAACTGTTGAATATTCCTTTTTCACCCATCGTAAGTAGGACGTCGGAACTCTGTATCATCTCCTTGGCAGAGCTCATCCTTATCTGACCATTGGCGTGCATGTTGATGTTTGAATCTGAGTGAAGGTTGAAATCTCCTTCTGTCCTCAAATTTATCCCTCCAACACCTGAATACACATCGATCCTGCCGTTCTTCTGCAATTCTATGTAGGCGTTACCTGACCCGTTTGCTATGTACACTACACCCTCTGTGTCATGCATCAGCAACTGGTGTCCTGATGATGTCCTCAATCTTGTAAGTTGGTTGGTTCCATCCGCGGCACCGTCGTCCATGACGAAAGTGTGTCCGGTCTTCCTTGTTACATAATCTCTGCCTTCCCCGTCCTTCGTTCCCACTTTAACCGGTGTGGTCGAAGTGTCCTTCCTACCCGGAGTGCTTATACCGAAAACCTGGCTGGGTGTTTCCCTACGTGCCGAACTTGAAGTGTTACCCCTGATGTCATCCGCACTCAATCCTTGTTTGAGTAATGTTTCAGCGAATGGGTGTATGGGCCTTCTGAGATTGTTAAATTGTTTTGGCTCTAAACCTTTGACAGTCCTGTTGACTTCTCCAGATGGCACATTTGTTGTACCATACTTTGACTGTTTGTCGTCTTGGAATCCTGCGTCCGCTCCCTCGAAAGTGCCGTCAAGAGCGTCGTGCGTCAGTTCGCTTGAGGCTATGCCTGGTGTCATCTGATTGGTCATGGGCTCTGGCACACAACCTATCCAGAATGCCTGATCCATCTTGCCTTCGGCGAATATGACCAACACCCTGGTGCCTATGTCCGGTGGCACCGCCCAGAAGCCATAACTGTGTTGGCTGTCTTTGTAGTCGGTCGAACCCGGTATGCTGTGTCTCGCATCCTTGGCTCCATAGAAAGGAGACAGATATTCACATGTGACCAAGTTGCCACTGATTGGATCATTTGTTTTACTGAGGCTGGGTATGTTGACCTGCAGTCTGCCCATCCTTAGTGCGTCAACGTTGTTCTTTACAACACCTATGTATGGTCCGGCCTTCTCGCCCGACCAAGAGGTGTCATTGCCCGGTGCAACGGAATTTGATGCGTGTCCCTTTAAATAATTACTGCCTGCCATTATGCCATCCCGTCGTCTTCTCTGATGTTCCAAATATTTTCATTTATACGATCTAGTGCCATTGGATGTTTTACAGTAGTTACCACACCATTTTTCGTGGTGATTTTTTGATTGGTGGTGTTGGTAACTTTGCTGTCCTGGTTGTTGAACCTCACCATTGTTAAATTCTGTGTGAACTGGCCGTCAGTGAAATTGTGTTGCACCTGTGTGACCTGATAGAGTCCCGAGAACACAGCCTGTTGTGCCGATGACATCTCGTACACACCGGTCTTGTCGTCGAAGTCCTGTGGCACCTTGAACGTGAGATTGGTTATTGGCTTGGCCACGTCGTAGTTGAAACATTTAAGATCGGGATTCCAAACGTTGTCCTTCACACCTCCCCTAAAGAATCTTATGTTGTTGTCCTGGGAACTGCCGTTGGAGTTCTTCGGTGTAGCCGGAATGAACTGGCTCTGTCCCAGCCATGCGGGATCACCCAGTATCGTCATGTTCACAACCACCATGTCCGCCAGCGGATTGGTTATGGCATCAAAAAATTGGTCAATCCTGGCGTTCGCCTTGCCCGTCCTGTTGCTGGGGGAGGTCTTGACTAAAGATGCTTCAGTCTTGAGAGGCAGGTACTGGTCACTTCTCCATTTTTCCCTGTTGGTTGGTGTGTTTGAATCCTCTGTCACTGTCTCGTTGGTCTGTGAGAATGTCCTGCTTTCACTGGCCTCTATGTCCTTCAGCCTGGATTGAAAGTAGGCCACCTTGTAGTTGATGTTGAGATCCTGTATGTCCAGGTTGTCGCCGGTGAATATGTAGTTGTAGGCCTTGGCAACGTATCCTTGGTAGTTCTTGTCCTGGTGTATGCCCGCCGTTGCCAGGTTGTAGGCACTGACGTAGAACGGTTCCACCACGATCTTGATGATCTTGGCGTTGGTCTGTCGTATCTCGTCGAAGTCGGCCGTGGGCTCGATCGCCGTACGTATCCTGAAATACTTGAAGTATGTGGACAGTGCACCATTGGGATCAAATGTTGTTGATCCTGGTGTGCTGACTGCCTTGCTCCACTCGTCGAAACTCTTGGCACCGAAATCCGGGTGTGTCTTCATGAGATTCTCCAACAGTTTCGGAATGTGCACCGATGAGTTGAATTTTATGAACTCCATCGTGAACGCTTCCTCACCTGCCGCCTGGTTGACCGTTTCCTGTGTCATTCCCGCTTGGCTGAGTAGTTCATACGGAAGTTGTGCTTCGGGATTGAGATCCTCGTTGATCGATATGTCATACCTGTCCGGGAATTGGTTGAATCCTTTGACTTGCTCTTCCTTGTTCTGCTCATCCAATATGTCTTGCAAATTCTTCACAGCATCCTTAAACGTCCTGCTGGTGGATTTAAGACTACCACTGGTCCTCGGATACATGTATTGGTCGGTAAGGGCGAATTGGTCGTAGGGTATGGCCTTGATGTTGTAGTAGGATCCTCCCTGGTTAACGTCTATGTCCATGGTGATCAGTTTGATGGGTATGACCCTCTTTATGAAATCAGTTTTCTCTTTGATTTCCCTACCGTGTTCGTCGAAGCCCTTGAACTCAATTGTGAGCATGTAGGGTGCATCCAAGTGATCCAGGAAACCGTTGTTGGCCGCGGCCGCCTTCACTTTCTCCAACAGCGTCAGTCCCGACGGTTCCACCAACTCCATCATGATGTTGGTCACACTGGTCAGACGCCTCTGCTCGTTCAGTGCCGGTATGGAGGTCATCTCGACGTTCTTGAAATAGAGATCGTTGTTCTTGTAGAATTCCGTGGTGCTCCTGTTGAGGGCGTCTCGCAACGCGGCACTCTTCCTTATGGTCTCCTTTGTGTCTTCCGTGAACCTCTCTCGTTCACCCGGTGGTCTGTTATTTGTGTTGGCGGCGGCTCCTATGCCACCACTCCTCGCAATGATGTCGTGTGGTGAACCCTTGAAGAACAATTCGGGATTCACTATCTCCCTTCGGCTCAGTGCTGACAGAGTGAATATGGTGTTGTAAGATGCGAACTTGTGCAACACGTTGGGATCAGGTTGTAGGGGATTTTTTTTGATGCTGGCCTTCCTGGCGTGGTACGCTGATTCATCGAAGTTCCTGTATTTGTCGGCTCTAGTTGCCATTCGTTATATCCCTAGGTCTTTGAGCAGGTTCTCTTTCTTTGGCAGTTGAACCGTCACTCCTGGTTTGAAGTCGTAGATGGGATCCTCTATCTGGTCTGGATTTCTCTGTGCGAACACCCACCAAAGCCTCGGTGAGCCATAAAGGTCATAGGCCAACAGGTCTGGTCTGTAGGCGTATGTTCTCTCTATGGTGTAACTCTGGTCATCGTCTTCCGCCGTCAGCGTCCTTGGATTCAAGATGTCCAGGTAGTCTGCTATCTCGCTTGTTTCGAAATACGGTGAAGTGTTTGAGTACTTGGCCATTAGATGAATCCTACCTCGTTGCTTCCTTTACCATTTAATTCTCCATTCACGAATTTCTTCATTGAGAAGTTCTTGATAGACTCTCTGCTGTAGATTGGTGTCACCAGCACTGATATGTTTGACAGTGTCGGTGCCCAGGTCTGCGATTCGCCTGCGGCCGCTGTAACATCAAAACCTGCATCCGGTCCATTTGATTCCCTGTAAGGTGTATTGTTCTGTTTGGTAGAGATATAATCTATGCCTGGTCTCAGTTCTACGTTGAATGTGTTTATGACTACAGGTACTTTGTTGAACATGTGATCTCCATAACCAAACAAATGCATTATCGGTGGTGGATTTCCTTTGAGTCCATCTATGCCATCTTCATTACCAAAGAACATCTTGGTCGCTGTCCTTAGGAAGTTGACCGTTGCCACCCAGTGCTTTGCGTCCTCACTGTTCTGTACAGGAAATTCACCAATGATGTTCATGGAGTCTACCTGTGAGTTCTGGTATGCCTGGTGTGGGTAATTGCTGTGCACCTGATCCATTGCATTGTAGTTTGCGGAATGCTGTATCACAACCGCCGGAGTCAATGGCCAGAATATTCCCTGCGATGCGGACAAAGGTTGCATTATGGGATTGTTTTCAAAGTCAAAAAATTTCGTCAATGGTCCGTCTGGCACCTGTAGTCTCACACGCCAGTCGGTCTTGTCCGAACGTCCCGACCATTTGGCCCTAGCGTTAACAATCCTGCTGTCCGTAGAAATACCAGCACCCGTGAGCCTGCCCAGGGTCCTGTTGAATATGCCTGATCCAACGTTCTTGACTATCTTGCCTATGTCTCCGAATGCCATTATATGGTTGCTTTCCTTTGTAAAATTTCGTATACTTTAACTATATTTATAGGCATCATTCTAGGCACACTTAATTCGCCATACGGCACGAATCAACACAATATAAAGAGAAGCAATTTATGAAGAGAGTCAAGTACCTAAACAACCGAGATCTGCTACTGCAGATACATGCCAGCAAGAACACCTACTGTTCATACGTAGCACCAGAGGATTCACAGTTTGATCTCATAGTGCCCAACCTCAAGAAAGTCAATGCAAGTGCGGTTGCACAGGCAAGAAAGGCCAAGGCCAAGAGGCTCACACAAGAAGCATGGGAACAGGCCAAAGCGGCAGGACTTAAGAAGATAAAATTAGTGGACTACACAGTCAGTCCGAGGAAGATAGAGAAAACTGATCTGGTGTTCAGGGTAATGATGTTCGATCATGTGCCCATGGACGACGAGAGAAAGAAGAATCCAAAGACAACAGCGGATCATCACGCAAAAGTGAACTTCCCGCCATTCCAGCATTATAGATTTGATAAAAACGGCAAACTGCTGTGTGTGGGCAAGAGCCACTGGGTCGGGGGCATGAACAACGGACACTTCTCGGTGGACCACGGCAAGATGACCAATCAATTGGCAATGATGTACATGAAACTGTGTGAGAGATATGGAACAAGAGCAAACTGGAGAGGTTACACCTACAACGACGAAATGCAATCACAGGCACTGATGCAACTGAGTCAGATCGGATTACAATTTGATGAATCTAAATCGGACAATCCTTTCGCTTATTACACAGCGGCCATAACAAACAGTTTCACAAGGATACTGAACATCGAAAAGAAGAACCAAGCGATCAGGGACGACTTACTGGAATTCAACGGAATGATGCCTAGTTTCACAAGACAAAATGAGAACGAGACAGCAGGACCTTCATACCAGAAAAGAATGAAAACTGCACACGGTGATGTACACGAGGTCAATAAAACAACCTTGAAGAAATTGAACAAGACACTAAAGAAAAAAGGCAAACTGGATTCAGATGATTTTGATGACGTGCAATTCAAAAACAAGATAGACATGACCGACCATAAACCAATTGTCAAGAAGAAGTGGTAATCAATGGCATTCTTTAAAAAAATAGCCTGTTTCACGGACATACACTTTGGCCTCAAAGGCAACAGTCGTATACACAACGATGACTGCGAGGATTTTGTGAAATGGTTCATAGCACAAGCCAAAGCAGAAGGGTGTGAGACCTGTATATTCCTAGGTGATTGGCACCACCACAGATCTGCCACGAATGTTTCCACTATGAACTACACAGTTTCCAACATGGAGAGATTGGGTGCGGCGTTTGAGAAAGTTTATGTGATCATGGGCAACCACGATCTGTATTATAGAGACAAGAGAGAAATCAATTCAATGGAGTACATCAGAAACATTCCAAACATACACATCGTGAATGAATGGCTGGTGGAGGACGATGTTGCTATACTCCCGTGGATCGTAGAAGACGAATGGAAAAAGATTGAAAAAATGAAACAACAATATGTGTTTGGACATTTTGAACTGCCATACTTTAAAATGAATGCCATGGTGGAGATGCCAGACGTTGGTGGAATACAGACGGATCACTTCGCAGGTTGTGGTAAGGTGTTCTCAGGGCACTTCCACAAGAGGCAGTACATGAAGAACGTCACATACATGGGCAACGCTTTCCCACACAACTACGCAGATGCATGGGATGACGACAGAGGCATGATGATATTAGAATACGGCGGAGAGCCAAAATTTGTGAACTGGCCAGAGATGCCTAGATACATCACAATAAAAGTCTCAGAGTTGTTAGAAGATCCAGACAAATACCTCAAACCAAAAATGTACGTGAGGGTAACTTTAGACATAAAAATTAGTTACGAAGAAGCAAACTTCGTTAGAGAGACATTCATAGACAAATACCAATTGAGGGAACTGCAACTAATACCAGAACAGGTAGACAACGCACAGCAACCACTGGTGGAGGTGCAGAAGTTCGACAGCGTTGATCAAATCGTTATCAAACAATTACAAGGTGTAGACTCAGAAGTTTATGACAAGAACGTGTTAACAGCAATTTACAATGATCTAGATGTCCAGAATTAGTAAAAAGAAATTTATAAAAGCACTCAAAGGTGAATTCGAAGAACCTACTATGACCAAAGCACAGGTACTAGACATGTTCAAAAATCCACCAACACAGGAAGAATGGTTAAGAGGCTACAAAGAATGGAAGAAGAAACAACTTGCTAACGATTAAAGAACTTACAGTAAAGAACTTCATGAGCGTGGGAAATCAGGCCCAAGCAATAAATTTTGCTAATAAAAATCTAGTGCTTGTGATCGGTGAGAACATGGATCTAGGTGGCGACGATGCAGGTGCTAGGAATGGTACTGGTAAGACAACTATCATTAATGCACTATCTTATGTGTTCTTTGGTGAAGCACTTACGAATATCAGAAGAGATAATCTTGTGAACAAGACCAACGAGAAAGGAATGTTGGTTGGTGTTAAGTTTGTCAAAAATAATGTTGAGTACACAATAGAACGTGGAAGAAAACC
>Ga0098060_1000923_pt1 | contig 12347 bp, 2 predicted proteins | sample 21_taG_FD_77063 | JGI IMG/M metagenome (GOLD analysis project Ga0098060, IMG submission 77063) | Marine viral communities from the Subarctic Pacific Ocean - 21_ETSP_OMZ_AT15319 metaG | ecosystem: Environmental > Aquatic > Marine > Oceanic | place: Pacific Ocean | collected 2015-01-19 | reverse complement strand
GTGTTGATTAAGGAAATTAGTTCCTTGTTGCCTCGTGTAATCACCTTCAAATAGGAATTCAAATCCTTTAACCTTTCCAATTGTCGCTGCGTCAGCATATGAATTCTCCGTTCCGTCGTAAAATACCTTACCACGATTCTCGTATCCTAGTCTAGCGATCTTTCTTACACCAAACGTAATAGAGTAATCAAACGGAGTTACAATAACTTCTGTTTCTAATCCATCTGTGATTGAGAAAACATCTACATCTGATACAGAGTTACCTCCGTTTACAGCTCCGTAAAACGTGGCGAACTTAAAAGCTTTCTTAAGCCCTTGAGCGTGAACGAGGCTACACGATAGTAGTAACGTAATTAATAAAGTCAGTCGTGATAGTAACATTTTCCAGATTTATTTGTTGTTTTCATTTTACACCTACTCCCATCGCCTTTAACGTGAGAGCATTGAGTTTTCTTTCCATCAGCTCGCTGTGGTGCGTCCTCATGTATTGTGCAGAAGTTACCTCCGCCTTTAACTTTATTACTACACCTGCTTCCTGATCTACTTACTGCAGCGCATTTTATCTCATCTTTACCCTCCGCTCTTTCCTCGTCTTGTTCTAACAGGTTACTCTCTATAACCGCTTCCTCTTCGGCTTGTCTCTCAGCTTCTTTAGCTCTCTTCTTCATCTCCCTTCTTTCCTCTGTTTCAGCTGCTTTAATCTCTTTGACTTCACCCTTAGCTGTTACAACGTCCTGGTTTTCGATTCCAAAACTCCATCTACTCCAACCCATAAACATAGCGATTCTTTTCCACGCTTCGTTATCAGCGTCTAAAGACTCTCGGATATTCATAGTTTTGTTATGTGCTCTATGTAGCGGCGCGTTTGTAATAGCTTCTGTCACGTTGAATATACCTTCCCACATAGGATTATCCATATCGGTTTTATCCATGTGCCTAATGACATCGTCGTTATACTCCCACGTCTTTAAAGCGCTATGAATCTTTCTAGCTTTAATGCCTATAGGTGGTGATACATTTAAACCTTCAACCAAGACATTAGCCCAATCAGGATCCGTGAAGAACTTGTCATCGTCCATTTTCTCCTTTTCTTTCATGAACTTTATTATAACGTTCTTAACTGTAGCTATAACAGCTCCATGCATACCAGATCCACGTAGTACACTATCTAACATACCGTTAGCTAGCTTTACTTTCTTACCCTCTGTCAACTGATCTTCTTCGTCATCGCTAAACATAGCTGCGAACAACGCTTGTTGCAACCCATAGAATATCATGTTTTGAACAGCTCCGTAATATATAATCTTGGATATGTTCGCTTTTGGATCACCTCGACCATTAACAAGATCAAGTGTAGCTTTCTTCATAATCCTATTGTACTGCATGGTAACGTTTTGGAAAGCTAAAACAAACTTACCAAGAGGCGAAGCTTGTTGCTGAGAGATTTTGTCCTCTCTAGTAGACTGTTGAGTTTCCTCTGCTACCTCCATCATATCTTCAAACGCTTTAGCTTCAGCCTCAGCTTTGCTCATGCCTTGATCCACATATGTATTAACCCTATTCCTGTACATAGCAGCACCACCAGTTGCAATAGCTAAACTGTCACCAATTTGCGTTGGTGTAAAGCCAAGTCTAAGTAAGTACGCTATAGCGGTCTTCGTAGGGTTCTTAGAATCCTTCATAGCATTCAATAACTCCGTAGCGTTAACGTCAGTAGCGATACCGCTTCGTCTTTGCTTGAGCCAAGGTGAGTTAAATATCATCACAAAGTCTGCCCAGTATTGCTTCTGATTAGCGAAGGCTTTAGCTGCTTTAATCGGATTGTTGTCATTCCAATTTAAGAAGTTGACATTAGATAACTGCTGCAGCACAGCGGATCTAGCGTTGAAGAACATGGTAGCACCGACTGAACCGTGTAACCAAGTCATCCAATTATTTAAAAGTCTATCTTTACCCCTGCTTCTAGTGCCTCCGTGTTCCATACGCCACAGACTGTCCTCTAAAGCTTCTCTGAACTTAGCGCCGTATACAGCTTCAATCTTATTTAGATTAGCCTCAGAGAATATAACGTTTTTATTTTCTATCCACTGTCGCAAGTGAGCGGCTCTAGCGCTCTCAAGAACTTCATTTACATCAGAATTAATAGTACCACCTAACCAATCGTTACCTGGATTTACCGTTCCACCAGGTGTATTGCTAATAGAATTAACACCCTGGGCAAAGGCCTGTAATTGAGCGTCGTTTTCAACAGCTTTAACTAAAGCTTCTTTATCAGTGTTAGACAAACCTGGGATATCAAACCCAGCTTTATCCCAGTTGTAAACTCTTACTGCATCCTCATGGGTATACTCGGTGCCAGCTATTTTTTTACCTAACTTTTTCTTAACATCAGGCATAGCTTTCCTTAACTGCCTTAAGTCATTAGCTACGCTTTGTTTAACTTTATTTAACTGTCGGATACCTTTAGAGAACGGGTCAAAGAGATTCTTCTTAAAGAATTCATGGTGTTGTTCCCCTTGCTTACCTTTACCCATAAAAGCGTACATAAGCCCAGCGAAATCATCTGCTGAAGGTGGGACAAAGAACTTAAACCTACCTTTATTTTTCCCTCGCTTTCTAGCTTTAGCTGCTGAGAACTCTTTATTTCTGTCAACACCTTTTGTTTGTTCTAGTATAACGTTAAGATCAGAGTTTAAATCAATGCCTCCTTCGTCTATTATTTCAGACATCCTCTTAGGCGCCTTTTTGCTAAACGAAACCTTAGCTTGTTGAACCTTACCCTTAACGTCAAACTGATCAAGCATATCTTTAACAGCTTCAACGTTTTGAATAGCATCATCAGCAAAGTAAAAGTCATTATAACCTTCACCTATCTTCTCTGCTATCCAATTTGCTTTAGCGGAAGCCTCTGACCTACCTAAACCTGTTATATTTTTAAGTGGTATACTTAAGCCTTGAGCGTCTAAGAATTGTTTGATAGCTAACTGAGATTCCGGCGACCTAGCCGTAAGAATAAACATGTTTTCAGTTCCAAACTTACTAGCAAGTTTCATAGCCTTGTTAAACAAAGGAGCTGTTTTACCATCAACTACCTTGTTGAATTCTGAGAAATCAAACTCAACACCCTGGGCTAGTAGGTCTCCGCCTTTCTTAGCAAACTCTTCAGCGTTTAATTTACCCGTTGTGCCATCTGGAGCGGTGTACAGAACATTAGACTTAGTCGTGGCTAACGTGTCGTCAAAGTCTAACACTGTTATACCTTTACTACCCTCAGTACCCTTACGAGAAAAACTTATAGTTCTCTCAAGTGCCACACCAACCTCTCTCATCTCCTTCAAAGACATGTCTGGTGAGATAAGTTTAGAGTTCTTAGCTATAAGCTTTCTAATATTATTAATATTTTTAATATTATCAAGCTGTGTTACTAGATTAATGGCTAAAGCCTCCGCGTTAACTAGATCCGTTTCGTTATAAACACTCTTGGCTATTTCAGAAATTAATTCATTAAAAGCAATTCTCGTGTCTATATTATTTAAGACTTTAGGTAGTTTATTTATAGTGCTACTACCCATGACCTCCCTAGCCCCCTCTACTATAGGCGCGTATTTACCAGCTAAGTTGTTTAAAGCAATATCAGCGGCTATAACCTTGTCCAATGTAGTTTCAGTTTCTAGATCAATTATATCTCTAGCGGCTTCAGGGTTATGAACAACAAATCTTAAGTAACCCGGCATACCCATGTACCAACCGGGCGCGTTTCCAGTTTTACCCCACGCTTTATCAACCTCAACTCTTAAATCTTCGTTTAACGCCGTTTGAGAATAAAATTTTCTTGCTATAGGATACTTATCTTTAAACGTGTTTTTAGTCATAGACTCAAATACAGTTGTTGTAAACAACATTAAAGCTACATCATGCTCACCATGTCTAGTTTTAACCTCATTTACTTCATCAAATAGTTGCTGCTGAGCTTCTTCTACTTTTATTCCATTTTCTCGAGCAAATTCTTTTAAAGCTTCATTAATTTTGCTCTGCAGTCTTTCTTTTTCCTTTATAGATAAACTGCTATCTGCGCCAGCTATAATAGAACCTATTTTCTTTCCGTCTCCATCTGAATCGTCTATCTTGTTAGAGCTATCTATAATACCTAACTTTCTAGCAAGCTCTCTTCTTTTCTTAGATGATACAGTTTTATAATGCAGCTTACCTGGTGTCATAGATATCGCGTTAAAAGCCGCTGCTCCTCTAATTAAACCCGCTGTCCTGCTTGTTTGATCTTGCAGCGTGGTAGCTACAAATCTTTGACGTTGGGTTTTTTCTACTTCGGTTATACCCTTTTCATTTACGAAGGCATTAAACCCCTCCATAACCTCGTCAAGCGCTTTGTTGTTTTCAACTGAATTTGAAGTGCTTTTTGCAATAACTGCTTTAGCGTCTCTCGTTATGAGCTTTACTCGCTTTTCACGATCTTTAACGCCAGCATACTTATCAGTCACATTCTCGAGCTTCTTCATTAAGTTAGAATCAAACTTAACTTTATCCCAATTTATGTTTGTTTTAGGTTCAACAAACTTTTCCCCTAGACTTTTTCTTCTTTTCTTTTCCGCCTTGATGATGGTGTCTACTTCCCCCGCGTTACGGTAAAAATCACCCTTTGTACCGCTTTGAAGAACCATTTTAACAGCCATCTGGTTATCAAGCGCAGCTGTTGGTAGAGTCTGTAACCACTTCATAGTTTGAACGTGGTAATCAGCTCTATCGTTTATGTTTGTTTTGTCAAACAAAAAGTTTTCTGGAAACCCTAATTTTGTTAACCAATCGCCCCAACCTTTAGCATACACAGCGTCTAATGTACGTATACCCTTACCTAGAGCTTCGACTAATAAAGTTACATCTTTAGAATAATCAAACTCTGGATTATCAATTGCGTCTTGGATAACCTCAGCGGCATTAGCTAAACCACTTGTCGCGCTTAAACCTAGTTGCCCTGCATAAGCTATAGCGGCTTGCTTAGGATTAAGTTTGAGATTGGGATTATCTCTCATAAACTCCACCAAACCATGTATTAAAGCAGGATCCCCCTTAAACTTGACAGGCGCTTTCTTTGAGAAAGACAACTGGTTTTTACCATCGCCAAATTCAGCAATAACATCCGTTGGATGAGATTTGTTTTTTATAGCTTGCACGCGTAGTTGTTGGTTAGAAGCTAACGTCGCGGTTTGGGATACCACTGCTTTTAATATAGAGTCAAACTTAGTGCTTTTAGGATCAAATCTCCCAGTCTCCACAAATTGACCGTTCTGTATAGCGCCTTCAACACCGAGAGCTTCCATGAGCATTACCTCATTAAGACCGTCTTTCTTGTTCCATATCCCTATACCTTGAGGGTCCATGCCTACGTCTCCCATAGCGGTAGCCGCTTTTGTACCGCCTCTATAACCAGCTTCCTCAAATAACGCGTTAAGCAATACATTTTGTACACCAACAGCTTTACCACTGCGAGTGTGTTGGTCTGGCATATTTTTTAATATTGCCATAGGGTTTGCTAATATTCTATCTAGTATAGCCGCTCTTTCTTTAGGCACGAGTGTTATACCTGTAGGCACTTTTCTATGATCAACACCAAACTCACTTGCTACAGCTTTTAGTACACCAGATGCTCTACCTGAAAACTTTACGTCAGACACTTTTGAAGGAGTCTTAGTTTTAGGTTTACCTTTTTTATTTAATACAGGTTTACCGTTCTTGAGGATAGGCACGTTATCAACGCCAACCGTCTCTTGCTTCGCGCCTGCAAACCCACGTGTGTCAGAGATATCTATATTAGACCTGCTAATACTAGTTTGTATAGATGCAACGGTTTCTGGGTTAAACTCTAGGTCTTCCCAAACTTTTGTAAGATCATCTGGATCTATTCGTGAATCAGCGTCTACCCCAGCGCTAGGATCAGCTTTACCCTCTAGTCTTGAGCCAAAGGTCTCACCTCCTTCTCCTATAGGGGCATCTAAAGAGAGTATATTCCTATTAGGATCTCTCTTCCACTCGTTCATTACGTCCCCCCTAGCACGGTACATAGTTGACTCGAGGGCGTTTCCACTACCACCAGTCATCCACCCAAATAAACTTCCATTAGCCTGTGTTGGATCAAAACCCCTTCTATAGTTATCTCTATTATTTTCGATCTTCTCGATTTGCTCAGCAGTTTCCTTTGCGGTTATCTCACCGTTCCGCTGCTTATCTTTGATAGCATCGATTTGCTTTGTAGCGGTCTTTTTCATACCGCCAACTAGCCTATCTTGGAGGTGTTCTTTAACTTGCTTTATAAAATCCCTCTTGTCTTGCTCACTCCTAATGTAACCCTCACCGAATACCATGCCAGACATGATAAGATTATCTATAAAGGTATTTGAATTGTCTATTAAAGAAAACGCCTCCCATTTTTCAGCTGAACTATCCCATTCTTCTTTACTGCTCCATTTTTTAGTTCCGTCTTCATTTTGAGTTAACTTATCGAAGTTCTTCTTATTCTGCCTAGCTTGCTCTGGGTTTAGATCTATGTGATTGTCTCTAGCTTTAGAGAAGTCTACCTTCATCTTCTCTTTACTTCTTTGATTTGGCTTAAGCGCTTTCCCCTTTTCAACCAACTTTCCACCAACAGCTTTAGTTAACATGCCCTCTATGGCTTTGTTAATTTTATTATCCGGTCTACCTACGCCTTTAATATTCCTAGCGTAGTTTTTCATAAACTCTCTAACATCATCTGTAGTGTCAAAGTTTATATCGTATCCAAATATGTTTTGCCAGATACGTCTAATCATATCCTTAAACTTACCGACGGTGTTATCATCAATCGTGATATCTCCAGACACCATATGCTCTGCTACTATAGCAAATAACTCTTCACCGACTTCTTGCGCGCTATAACTGTTCAATCTTTGTAGATCAAGTCTAGCTTTTTCAGAGATCTTTACACCCTTACCCTTAAGTATTTTACTGAGTTCTCCACCTAAAACTTCTCGCACACCTGGATCTTGCATAACGGTGTTATACAAAGTGGCGTGCATAAACTCATGCGCGGCTGTTTGTACCATACCATCTTTAAGTATCGTCTCTTTATTAACGAAGATTACAGTTTTTGTTATATCCTTACCCGCTTCGTCTTTTGTTTTTATTTCAGCAGTAGCACCGTAGAAACTACCATCGATACCTTCTGAAGTATCAACCTTCATTCCAAGTGCCTTCATCTCCTTTATCCATTCAACCGCTCTTTCTTTACCACCCTCTTCTATTTCTATCTTTTTCCCAGCTTTTTTAGCTAGCGCAACTTTAGCTCTAGCTCTTTCCATAGACTCTGCGTATGCCGCTTTAGTCTCTTCAGGAGGGTACTTATCTATGATCTCTTGTTTAACTTTAGTTCGCTTTTCGAGCTTGTCAAGCAACTCCTCTCGTCTAACATCATCTGCTGTCTCCCATTCTAATGCATCCCGAACTTGCTCCTTTTCGAGTTTAATCATCTCGGCTTTATCAGCGTCTTCCATTATATCCACTCTTTGGATATCAAGTTCCACAAGCTCATCGAGCTTTATCTGATTTTCTGCTAATTCTAATTCGAGTTCCTCTTTTTCCTCTCTGCTTATCTCAACATTTTCACCACCACCACCACCGGGCCTACCCGTTGATATAAGACCGTCTCCTCCACCCATTCGCCCGCTCAGGGAGTACATTATAGATCTTTGTCTCTCTATGTAAGCGTTCTTTTCTGCTTGGACACTCGGGTCCGCGAAAGTGTTTACCGCTTGACCAGCTATCCCAAAAGCACCTATCGTTCTACTTATAAGAGCTCCACTCACGAAAGACTCTAAACCACCATCAAGTATATGCACATCTTTATTTCCAAGGATATACCTAGATGTAATATTTTCAGCCATAGTAGCAACAACCTCAGACCCACCTTCTTCCATAGTGTCTATAAATCCTTTTTTAAGACCTTGCTTGCTAACCACATTTTTAAGTAAGAAATCTCCGAATCCAGGTTTTAAAGCTTTTTGCAAACCCTCCTTGGTCATACCCTTCCACATACCCTTTGCTATATCCACTTGACCAAGGGTGATACGCTCTGATAAAGCTTCAGCTGCACCTGTTAGTATCGATGTCGAAAACATTTGGTTGAAAGTATAATCATTACCATACAAACCACCACTGCTCTCGTACAGTTCGTCTTGTTCTCTAAGATCCTTGTATTTCCCTCCCGCAGCTGTAGCCCCCATGATATACAGCGATGCGCCACCAGTGGAAGCCATTAGCGCCAAGTTTGGGATTTGACTAGCAAACATAGCTCCAAACCAGTTTCCAAAATCACCTATACCGTTTATATCATCAAAAGCCACGCTCCTACCTAATCCACTTTCTACACCTTCTTGCCAATTATCAACCCAACTATGGAACTGATCTCTCGAAGATTTAGGGATATTAATAGAAAAACCAGGAAGATAATCATTGATAGCGCCCCAAGCCTCAACCACCTCGTTATCCACACCAATAGTCTTCAAAACCCATGATTGAGCCTCTTCGTTAGCATCCCCTACCATACCCACAAACTCCACCCCGCTCTCAACCACATCCGCGGTAGCGGAAACCGCGTTCCAAAGCATTCTTGTTCCTGGCGCAAAGTTTTGGTTTATATACTTTGACCACAACTCAACATTATCTAACTCTAAACCAGCTTCTTTAAATTCCTCATCCATCTTACTCGCCGCACTAAAAAGCAATGTGTTAGTGTTTAATCCTTTTTGGATTTCCGATGTTAGTTCGTCATATTCGGTTTTAAGTACATCTAGTTTTTTCTGTGCTTTATCCAACTCCTCTTGGGTTTTGTATTCACCACCAGCTATCTTATTTAAACTTGCTACAACTTCCTCTCTAGCGTTGATATTAACCTCTAGTTGCTCTCTATTGTCAGCATACTTATCATTTACTATCTTATTCTTTTCGACTAACTCAGCTTCTTTTTCCGTGAATTTCGCTAGATCAATATCAATCTCCTCTCCTATAACCTCTTGAACTGACCCTTTCGTCCACGTTGAGAAATCCATCTTCCTAACCTGAGCTTCGACATTCTTGACAAGAGCCTCCCTATCCTTTGCTGAATGCAAGGAATTTGTAGCTCTGTTTAATACGTCAGCGCTTCCTGAGTCTACGTCACTGTAAATTGTGTCGAGAGACACAGTAGTAAATCCATCCTCGGTATCAACGTTTTTACTGAATTGATCTAGATTCTCTAGTTTAAAATGATCAGCAAAAACAGTATAATATATTGCATCTATTTCTTCCTTATCTGTAATACCTGCCTGTTGGATATATCTCTCAACCGCAACGTTTAGTTTAGCGTTTTTAATGTGCCTAAATGTGCGTTGTGTCGCCTTTTCAGAAGCCCCTAAATGGGCTTTCTTAACTCCTTCGAGTATCCCATCACCTGGTTCTTCCTCAAACGCTTTTAAAAAATTATTTTGGTAATCTTCGAGTAGAAACTTCCTTCGTTCAGATTCTGTCATCAACAAGACCTTACGCCAAAGTGTAGGTTTATTTTTAGCGAGATATCCATGTTCACTTAAATCTTGAAAATCCTTGAGCACATTCTCCCTATCGAAAGGAACCGTTAACGCTAGACGTTCCTCCACACTTTGCCCGAGATCACTTATAAACTTAGTAGGTACATCTTGTATTCTACTTCCATTCCTTATGAATTCGTTGTGTTTAGTAGAATCGTTATTTTTTAAATAGGTGGTGTAACTCTCAATAGCTCGCCTATGAACGCTTTTTTGTTTTGCAATATCCGCGTTCACCTCCTCGTCACTGATATTCTCTATACCCGCTAGTTGTTCCTCAACTGCTTTAACTTGATCGGTGTAATACTTTACTTCCTTTTCCGCGTTAGCAGCGCGCTCATTCGCGGTACCCTCTAGCTCTGCTTCGGCTGAATCCATCAACGTTCTAACAACGCTTTGTTTCCCTTCGACAAACTTACGCATGAATGCATCAGCTTCTCTTGGAGCTTGAAAAAAGTTTCCCTCTATAGATTCTCTAGTTCGCGCGTGTGTTATTTTAAAATATGTTTTAGTTGGATAGTTATGGTTATACTCTCCCTCTATTTTAAACCCGAACTCCAACGCTTTTACCTTGAACTTATCAAACCAATCTCTCTGCGCGTGCAACTCCCCTTTCTCTTCGTCTGTCTTATTATCCCATTCTTTAAGAGCAGAAGAAACAGTGGGTGAAGATTCTAAAGCCTTTTCTCTGTCTTCTTTTTTCTTTTTGTCTTCTTTGTTTTTGTTTAAAGTAGCTTCTTGCTTAAGGATCTTTACGGTCTCTCCGTGAACAGGGTCGTCTTCACTAACAACAGGGCCCCTTAAATATTTTTCTCGCTTACTCTCATCCATAAAACGAGCGTCTTCCTTAACAACGTCTCCGCTGTAAGTGACCTCAAAATCTCCATCGACTTCTCTAACAGTGTAATCATCTCTGTTTACAGCATCTTTCGCTTTAACGTCAGGGTTTTTACTTGAGTGCTGGTTCCAATATTCATTTATAACGTCTTGCTCCTTATTTATCTCAGCGTTAGACACTATATTTTCTTTTAGTCTTTCATTGAGTTGAAGTTCATCCCACAATAATCTTTGTTTTTCACCTCCTAAAAGCCAACTTCCCTGCTCCATAATATCTCCAGTAACTTCGTTACGGTAACCACCGCTAGCCGTTTTAACCCAATCATTAGGGTTTGTTTCCTGAGCTTCCCAAAAATCTGGATGAGCTATATTAGCGCCTGAAGATATCACATCTGCCTCAACGTCTCCAGTAAGCGTGTCACCCATAGCCGTAGCTTCAGAAGTAGAGTCAGTTCCAGGTTGCTGTGTAGCGCTGCTTAACTCAGCGGGTAACTCCAATCCGTTTATTTTATAAAACAGTTGCACAGCTTCAGCTATATCACTATCAGATTTCTCAAGTTCGATCATCTTGAAGATGATATCATCTAGTTTTTTCTTTAACTCTGGATTCATTATGAAGTATATCCTAAGAATTTAAACGTGTCAAAAGTACCATCATCAGCCTTAAACTCTGGAGGAGGATTAGTCCTCATCTGCTCTCTCTCCGATTCGGTAAGGTTATTCCACGTTGATCTACGAGCTTTAAACTGAGACTCCACCTTTCCACTACCTAAATCATGAGCGGTCTGCATTTGAAGCATTTTGTATTCAGCAAGGTATTCTCTAGCAGTATCTGGAGTTTTTTGCATCTCCGCTATTATAGTATTCAAGTCATCGTCGTTGAAGTTCTTAAGTTCCTCTTCGGTGATTTCCTCCCCACCAGGAGAACTTTCATCTGTAACCGAAACCTGCTTATCACCTACCTTAACAGTTGACGTATACGTGAGATCCATCGTCTTAAACACGTCAATAAAATCAGTGTGGCTTTTAATATGCTCTGAAAAGCTTCCACCACCACCCATATCCTGTTTCATCAAGTGTTTTATATCTTCGTTTTTAATGCTCATTCTAGCTATTTTAAGCTCTCTATCTTCGTTAAACGGTTTACCTTCCGCGCCAGCTATTCCAGCAGCTTTAAGATCGTTCAAGTAGTTTAGCTCTAACGCTATTGGTTTAGCACCCTCGGCAACCAACTCGTCAATCTCTCTTCTAGTATACTTCTTACCATCAACATTAAAAACCATTCGCCCATCTTCAAACTCCATGTTACTAGCCATATCTCCATCCATCTTGGCAAGAGCTGTTAGAAGTTTTCGATTTGCAACGGATTCTTCACTGTCATCCATGAAACCTTCGCTCCAACCAACCCCGTTGTGAATCTTCTGAGCTGCTTCAAGAGTACCTTTCCATTGCTGAAGGGAACTTGATCTACTAGCCTGACCTTTCATAAGCTTAGCCATCTCATTTTTATCACCTTTTCTAACAGCTTCTACATATAGTTCTCTTTGGCTTTTCTCCATTTCCTCAAACTTTCCGAATAAGTTTTCATTCGCCCAAGCACCTGTCTCACTCATCTCATCAAAAGCCGCATCCCACTCCGCTAAGCTCGCGGCTCTATCCTCTTGCTTTTTTACAATCTGATCTTTTATACCTGTAGCTATCTTACCTACCTCGTCCGCCATAGTGGCTTTTTGAAGATGCTTTCTAGCATCCCCGCCAAGTCCAGCTCTTGCTACTCTTGATTGTGTTCCTTGTGACAACCTATAGCTAGGTGCCGATGTTCCTTTTTCTGCCATGATTAACCGTATATAGATTTTGGGGTGTTCTGGAGATTAATGTAATTCTGCTGCTCATTAACCCAGTCTT
>Ga0098060_1000922_pt1 | contig 12384 bp, 4 predicted proteins | sample 21_taG_FD_77063 | JGI IMG/M metagenome (GOLD analysis project Ga0098060, IMG submission 77063) | Marine viral communities from the Subarctic Pacific Ocean - 21_ETSP_OMZ_AT15319 metaG | ecosystem: Environmental > Aquatic > Marine > Oceanic | place: Pacific Ocean | collected 2015-01-19 | reverse complement strand
TCCAGCGAGCGAAGAATATGAAGGGATTCGAGAACTCTGTACGCAGTGCGGAGAAGGGAAGGGCATTAGGATTAGGTGTCCTTGGATGGCACAGCCTGCTGCAAAAAAGCGGAATATCTTTCGAAGGATTATTAGCACAATTCAAAACGCGGGAAATATTTTCAAAAATAAAAATTGAAACTGAAAGAGCATCAAGAGCCTTAGCTGAGGTATATGGTGAACCGCTATGGTGTTCAGGAACAGGCTTTAGAAATACTCATTTAAGAGCTGTTGCACCAACCGTATCGAACTCAAAACTTTCTGGTAATGTTTCACCAGGAATTGAACCTTGGGCTGCTAACGTGTTTACAGAACAGTCAGCTAAAGGAACATTTATTAGAAGGAATAAAGAACTAGAAAAAGCATTAAGAAAAGTTGGAATCAATAATAAAGAAACTTGGGACAAAATTTTGGAAGATGGTGGATCCGTTCAAGGGCTTAAACAACTTGATGGATGGCATTACGATCACGGAGGAAGACTTACTCAAGAAGGAGAAGGAGAATCTGTAAAAAGCGTTTTTAAAACGTTTAAAGAAATTAATCAATTAGAGCTTGTTAGACAGGCGGGTATAAGACAAGACTACATAGATCAGTCTGTAAGTTTAAACTTAGCATTTCCGTCTGAGGCACCGCCTAGATGGTTGAATCAAGTGCACATTGAAGCATGGAAACGTGGAATTAAAACATTATATTATGTACGAACAGAAAGCGTCTTACGCGGTGACATTGCTGCTGCGGCTATGGATCCTGATTGCTTGTCTTGCGATGGTTAGTTGCGAAGATGAAGAAGACTATTGTATAATAACAGTAATGACTGTATGGGATGAATCTACAGAAACATATATAGATATACAAGAATCTTATTGTGAATATTATTAATTAAATTTTATATTATGACACTTAAACAAAAAGTACAAAAACTAGAAAAAGAATTGTTAGAGGCTAAAGCTAAAGCTGCTAATTTAATTTTAGACACACAAGATAATGTGTTTACACAAAAAGAACTTGAAAGAATTAGGTTCTTAGAAATATGGGCTATTGTTGGACCACTTGTTGGTATTGGTATTGGTTTAATATTTTAAATAATTATAGGGGATGACGCCATAACTGGTATCATCCCCCTTTTTTTATGCAATTTTTCCAATATTGTTAATAATATCATCACCTATTTTAGTGCGGGTATCAACCATTGCAATTTGTGCTAATTCTCTAGCATCTGGTACGGAATTAGAAGCAATATTAGAACTATCTTCCTCAATTTGTTCAGGTGTAGTTGTTTGATTTGAAAATTTATTAAGAAGCTTAGCGCTATTTGCTGTTATACCTCTTATATTATTAAACCTACCCTCCGCTTGTTCTGCGGTCATGATTCCTTTTTTAACCATCTTATTTATATAAGACTGTCTTTTTAAATCTGTTCGGGCTTTACTTTCAGCATATCTTTCATCTCTCTTTCCTTGCCTAGCTTCTGCAGACATAGCTTTAGATTTTAAATCTTTAAGCCTATCTTGTTCTTGAGCACTAACCGCTCTGTCTTTGCTTTCGGCATTAGCTAATATTTTATTAGCTTTTCTTCTTAAATTACCTTCGCGAACGCCTTTAAATTCTTTTTCTTCCATAATTATACTTTTATTCCGTTAGCTGATTTTTCCCAAGGTAATTTTTTGTGCCCCTCGAGGTAGGCAACGCCATTATACATTATTTTTTTACCCTGCAATCTTGGGTAAGCTTTACCATCCCAATATACGTTAGAAGAGTCATAGCCTAGTCTAGGGTTAGGTCCTGACATATCGGCTATATGTTTTTTTTCATGAGCAATAACTTCTTTCTTTTTAGCCGGTGACAAACCTTCTTTCACTTGTATAGTGCCATCTTTATGGGCTTTACCTAAAACTCCGGGTTCTAAAGGATCTTTTTTGTCAAGGGGTGAGTCCTCTTTTTTCATATGCCTTTGCCTACGTATTTGTCTTAAATCTACGTCTACTGAATAAGGAGACCATCCTAAACCTAACAAAACATTTTGCCAAGCATCGTTATATTCAGCACTCATTGCATTCATATTTTCTAGCTTTTTAAACACCCTATCTACGGGTATATTAAGTATACCGGAAACATAGTTAGCTTTTGCGTAGTTTTGATAAAAAGGGCTGTGCTTATATTGCCTCCATTCTTGATACCTCTGAGCATCTACAATATCACCAATCTTTTTACTAAGCGGTGGTGATATACTTAAACCCTTTTGCACAAGAGTAAGAGCACCGTTGTAAACTCTTTCACCTTTTTCTCTTTTTTGGTTTTGGTCATATAATTCCATGCCAAGATTTTTAAGAGCCGCAATAACAGCACCGCCGTAGCCCATACCTCTTAGTGTACCGTCAATGATACTGTTAGCCGCATACATAAGTTTCTTTTCGTCATCTTCAGTTACATCGTCGTCGTCGTCGAGCAGCATAGAAAATAGAGCGCTTTGTAAAGCTGTAAATATAAGGTTTTGTGCTACACCATAGTAAACTATTTTAGAAGCATTAGTTTTCCAATCACCTCTGCCGTTAACTAAATCAAGCGTAGCTTTTTTGGTCAATCTTGCATACTGCATAGGGGTATTGGCAAATGCTAATATTAATCTACCAATATCTGATGCTTGTTGCCTAGATACTTTATCAGGCCTAGAAGACTGCTGAGATGTTTCAGCAATTTCTTGAAACTCCACCATTGTTTGTTTGATAGCGTCTGCTTCTGATACACCTTCTTTAATTAATCTGTTTATATTGTTGCGATACCAAGTAGCACCCCCAAAAGCTATGGCAAAGCTATCGCCGTACTGAGTCGGTAAGAACCCAGCTTGTAAAAGCTTTTTGTGCGTTTTAGTAAACCAATTGCCTGGTTCTGTATTAGCAAGATCAGCAGTGTTTATTTCAATTTTTAATCCACCCCTTCTTTCTAATAAAAAGTCAGAATTAAATAATGCACCAAAGTCTTTTGCAAATTGCGGTACATTAGCCATTGCCTTAGCCATCATAAACGGATTATTAAAAGTCCAGTTCATAAAGTTAACAGCAGACAATTGCTGCAATATAGCAGACCTAGTATTAAAAGACATAATGTTTGCAACAGAAGCATTTAACCAGTTTAAAGCTTGGTTAAATTCTTTGTCTTTACCTTTCTTACGGTTAACACCAGTTTCCATTCTTTCTAAAACGTTTTCTAAAGCATCGGTAAAATCATTACCATGCATTTGTCTGATCAGTCTTATATTCTGATCTGAAAACATTTGGTTTTTATTGTTTATAAACTCTGTTAAAAACTCAGCTCTTTGCGCTTTATTAGAAACATTTGCTAAATCAGTTTGAATACTGCCACCAAGCCAGTCTGGCGTAATAGGTGGATACCCTTCAGGTATTTTAGTTATTTTAGCAAGATCATCCGCGAATGCTTTTAATGCTGCATCTCCTTGTACAACAGATAATAAGTCAGCGACGTCAGCTTTACTAATGTCTAAGTCATAACCAGCACCATTATAAAGATAAGCTCTAACCGCTTGTTCCTTAGTGTATAACCCATCAACAACTTTTTCTTTTAAAGCTTTTTTGTTTTTGTATCTTTTCTTTAAAGCTTTATAATCTCTTCCTAATGTTACCTTTGCTGTTTCATATGCACTAATGCCTTGCGCAAACGGAGTCATTATATTATCTTGAAAAAATTTCATTTGAGCATTACCGATAGGACCTTTACCTAAAAACGTGTATAGCAATCCTGCAAAATCATCAGCACCCGGTGGAACATATATATTTAATCTTCTTAATATTGAACCTTTTGTAGGTTTTTTAGATCTCAATATACTATCCATTTCGTCTTCAAGAGACTTAGTATCAGTTTCTTTAGCAAGCTGTACTTTTTTCTTAACACCTAAATCAGTTAACATTTTATCTACAGCTGCTACATTTTTAGGTGCATCATCTGCAAAAAACAAATCGTTATAGCCCTCAGATACTTTTTCGGCCATCCAATAAGCTTTAGCACCTGCTGTGCCATCGCCTAATCCTGTAATGTTTTCTAAAGGTATGCTAATACCTAAAGCGGATCTTAAAAAGCTTTGTATAGATTCAGCCGCTGCGGCTGGTCTTGCGGTTAATACAAATATGTCTCGATCACCTTTTGCTTCAGTTAATTTTTTAGCAAGCACAGCAAGAGGGCCTTTTGAGCCGTCTTTAACTGTACTAAATTCAGAAAAATCAAATTGTGCACCAAGCTCCGCAAGCTCTCCTGATTGCTCCGCAAACTCTGTAGCTGTTAAACTACCAGTAGTGCCGTCAGGAAGCAAATAAAGCACGTTAGATTTGCTTTTAGCAAGCGTATCGTCAAAGTCAAATACCCTAGCTTTCTTTTTAGGTGCTTTTTTGTTCATTGCAACTGCCCTAGCCTTACTTAAAATACCTAATCTTTTGTTAATTTCGTCAGTGCTTAGATTACCAACGTCAACGCCTAGCTCACGCAATAAATTTTTGCCCTCTTTTCTTATTTTTTCTTGTGCAGCCAACACCCCAGCTTCGCTATATATAGAAAGTCTTACTTGTGCAGGTGTTTTTTCATTAATAATTTCTCTAGTAGCAAGATTAGCAAACTCTAACCATTCACGCTCGGTCATGTATTTTTTAACATAATCATAACCAGCATCAATTGCTTTTGTAATATTTTTGCCAGCATTGTAAGCTACTTTAACCGCTCTTAACCCACCAACAAGTACGTTCAAACTAACGTCTTTTGCTGCTAATATTAAGAATGGATCAATAGCAAAACCTTTTGTTCCAGTAAGTTCTTCAAGCTTAGCTATAGCCCTGTCAATAATAAATTCAACTTTGTCGGTTTGCTCCGCAATTCCTTCTTGTTGAGCTTTTAGAACATCAGCAGTAACTTTGCCATCAAATCCAACATTAAACTCTTCTGCAACTGATTTGCCGTTTCTAAGTATAATTTTATTAGGATCAATTCCTCCCCTTACATTGTTAACGTTAGGGTTAAAATATCTTGCCCATATATTATCGGTCATTAACCAACCAGAAGGAGTTTTTGCCTTATAATTAAAACCTCTTCCATCCGGCCCTTTACCGGCAAGCCTGCTATCAAATTCTTTTAGTAAAGGCCCTTGAAAAAAGTTTTTCTTAACATTTTTAAAATCTTTTTTAATATTTCCGTTTATAGCAGAACTAAATAAATATTTAGCCACGGCCGAGGCTGGTAAAGTGTGCTCCTCATCGAATAATGGTTTATTATTTTCATCATACATTTTACCTATTGCGGTAAATTTAACAGGAGACGCTTTTCTTATAAAATGACCTTGCCAAGAAGATGTAGACTTTAATAAAGCAGCAACTAAAGCTGCATTTTCTTTATTAACATTACCATCTTTAACCATAAAGTTTTGAAAAATAGTAAAAATGTCTTCTAAAGCTACTAATTTATTATCTTCGTTTTTAAGCCACTCTTTATTTTTAAAGTTTTCTTTTAAAGATAATTGTTTTTTGCCATTTACTAATTTGCCATAAGCAGTTTTTTGCTTTCCAATCCACGAATACGATTCTTTTTCTTTAGCAAAAGGACCGTTTTCTGCCACCCAAGCTTGCGCTTCAGCAACATTCATAAAAAATATATTGCCAGACCGAGCTCTTTCTATACTTGGTTTTGGTTTTGGCAATTTTTTATAATCTTTCTGTAAAATTAATTTACCGTCTAAAGTTTTTACATATTCTCCTTTAAAAATTTTAGGATCAGTTGAACCATTAAAGTTTAAAAAGAAACTTGCCGGCAATAATTTTGTTAATCCACTAGATTTTAATTTATTTAAAAATTCTTCACGTTGAGTATCATTATTTAAATCATAATCTTGGTGGCCAAACTCATCTGCATACTTGCTCCAATCTTTATCGTAGGTTGCAAACTCATTTTCAGAAACGTTAAAATCTTTTTGGAACGGAGACAAATTAGCTGCTACATCAGCTTTTAACTGATTTAAATCTACTATTCTATCTTGTAAAGTTTTATTAGTATTAAGTATTTTAATTGCGTGTGCTGCTGCTACAGAGATAGTCATAGCCTCTTTAAGACTTTTTTGTCTATTAGATCTTGCTTGCTTTTTAATATTTGGATCACTAAAGTAGTTTACTAATTCAGCTTTATCTATATTCTTAAATGCAACTTTTTCAAGTTGACCATTTTTGAATACAAGCATACCTGCTTCTTCAAAAGGGTTTAATCCCCCTTCACCTCTGGCCATTCGCATACTTTCAACTGTCAATGTATCATAAATAGCTTCCGCATTTTCTGCTAATTTATTGCTAAAGTCTTGACTGGTTTTAGTATTTTTGCCCATAAAGGCATCAATTTTATCGCGAAATTGATTAACAAAGCCAGACTTTATATCTCTTTTAAAAGATTTAGAGTCTACATCGTAATTTTTAAGTAATTCTCTTTCAATAGTTTCGCTATCTAACTCAATACCTAAAGCTTTTGCTGAATCAATTTTTTCTTGAGCATCTTCAACAACCATTTCTTGTTCCATAGCCTCTGAAACTGTGCCTCCAGAGTCATTTAAAAGATTATCTAAACTAGAATTATCATCTTGTTTAATTTCTTTTGTAGCCAGCCTTTGGGATCTTAAGTTTTCTCTTGTACTTATAAATTTATCTAAAGTTTGTTTGGTAGGATCAAACTCATTTTCTATTAGTTCTATTATTTCGCTTCCTACTAATAGTTTAAAGTTATCTCTAGTTAAATCACCAGTCCTATCTTTACCGGCTTTATCGTATAGCCTTTGTGTAACATATTCTATAATAGGAGCAGCAGCTTTTAAATACTCATTAGTAGCTTTACTTCTTGTACCTTCGTTTTGTATTCTTGAGCCTTTAGTTTTTGGAGTATTGGATTCTTCCATTACTCTATCATATATAGCTTGAAGCTTATTAAACTCTTTAGGGGCACTTGCTAATTTAGCTCTTTGCCTTTGATATGAAGCTTGAAGTGCTTTATATTTTTTATTGTATTCTTTTTGGTCAATTTGCTTTGCATTAAGCTGTTCTAATAATTGTCTACTTTTATCTACAAAATTTAAACTTGCTTTTTTAAGACCAGTAGCATTTGTAAAACTAAAGCTAGCCCCCATTGCGGCTGGAACAGAATATGCTAATTGTGCTTGTCTATTTTTTATTTTAAGATCGAGCATAGCTAACCTTTCAGGGTCTTTTACACCCTCTTTTAACTTTTCAAGATTTGTTATTTCATTGTTTAACAGTTCAACCCTTTTGTTTAGGTAAAAATCTTTTGTTAATCCTTTAGCTTGATAGTTTTCTAATGTGCTTCTTTCTAAGCTAGGAGCATCATATACAGCTTCGTTAGCGGATTGAAGTATAGTATTCTTTCTTTCAACTAATTGATTATATCTTTCGTTTAATGGCTGTAGGGCTACATCTTTTGCTTGCTCACTTTTTATGTTACGATCTAACACCCCTGCCTCAGCTCTAATATTACCAATTTCACCGTCTATATTAACTAACTCTTCTTTTTGTTCAGTAGTTAAATTATCTATGCTGTTTAAATCTTTAGCTAAATACTTTACTTGCTTAGCTTTAATATCAGCTATAGCTTCCCCGATATACTTTATTTGTTCTATATCTTCAGCTTTTGTGTCATCTAAACCTTCGAGCTCTTCGCTTAGACTATTAATTAGTCTTTGCCCTCTTGCAATTTCTAATTCAGTATCGCGGGACCTAAAAGGATTAAACACTTTTTTAAATACTAAAGGAGCTTTAAAAACGCCAGCGCTTAATAATGCGCCAGAAGCAAAAGCATCAATTAAACCTCTATCCCATTTTATGTCTTTGTCTAACATAAAAGCATCAACTATATTTTCTGTGCCTTGAGCCAATACTTCTGTTCCACCTTCTTCAATAATACCTTGCCCGATTCCGCCCCATGTTTGACCTTTAACATAAGCTTGTATACTTTCTCGCAAAGACTTATTTTTAGAAAAAGCAGCTTTTAAAATTTTCATTTGATTAAAAGTTACTTTTTCACTGAGACCTTCCGCCATTCCTGTTATAAATGGTGCTGCAAATAATTGTCCTCTTGTGTAGTTTAAATTAGGATTTTTGTCCATTTCATTAACCATTTCAAGATACTTACCGCCTATTGATGGAACAGCCATCGCTGCCATTGACCCTAAAAAACTACCACCGCCTGTAGCTGCAATTGTTACTAATTGAGGTATTTGATTAGCAACTAAATTACTAAAAAACATACCAAAATCACCTATATCTTCAATATCTGTTACCGACTTTGGCCTAGCTACCCCTTCTCTTATTAGTTCACCTTCTTTGCTTATTGCTTGTCCAATAGAAAAAAGACCATCAAAAAAATTTACTTCTTTATCTTTATTCCCCGTAGTTTCTTCTACATCTAACAACTTAATTCCTTCAGCAAACCACGAAGGTGTTGTTAAAATACTTCCTGTAAGCTCTAGGGTAGCAGCCGCTAAATTAGTTTGAACTTGTGTAATACCACCGTAGTCTCTTTTTACTAGGTCTTCAATTAAATCAGCTGACTCGGTTTTCTTTATTGCTTCGGCTGTTTTAGAATCCAGCTCATTGTACTTTTCAGCTAAAAAAGCAGATTTTTCAGTGGCATCAGTAATTAATTTATTATAAGTGCTTTGTTCTTTAGGCGTTGTTAGTTTAACATTTCTTATGTTTTTAACAAATTCACCTATTTTTTGCGATTCTTTGTCTAATACTTCTTTTTCTGTAAGAATGTTTTTAAAATCACTTTTAGCTAATTGTTCAAGTCCCTTTGCCTTATTTTTTTGTAATTGTAATAATTCCTTTTTTTTAGCTGCAGATTCAGGGTACATGCCAAACTCTTCCGGAATAGTAAGTTCAGCGTTTTCAGCTTGTTCTTCAACTTGCTTTGTAAGATATTCTTTTTCCCTGTCTGCAATGTAATATTCTTTAGCAAGATTATTTATTTGACTTTTAGGAATATAATTATTTTTTGGGTTTCTGTCTTTTAATTCTTTTTCAGCTTGCTCTATAAATCCCGTTATTAAAGGATCTTTACTTTTTATAGTTGTACGGGGGGAACTCATGTCGTACAAAGTTCCCATAGTCATCATCGCGGGGACTTCTTCAGTAGGGGTTTTTGCAATATTATCAAAATATACTTCTGCTTTTTTAACCTCTTCTTCAGGCATTCTAGATAAATCTTTTGCAATATTTACAGACTCTGAAACCGTTTGACCTAAATATTTTCCTTTTTTACGTTGTTCCTCTATATACTCAGCAACATCTCTTTCTTCATCAAAAGCCTCTCCCTTTGCTTTTTTACCAGATTTAACAGTATTTACTAAATCTTCTCTTGATACTTTGTATTCGCCTTCAAAGCTAAGATTACCAGGCACAGTACCTTTTTTTGCGTAAAATTCATATATTGTATTAGCTTTGTCAGTTTCTTTTTTTATTGCCGTTGCTAAATTTTCTTCAGAAAGTACATCAGGTTCACTTACCTCGTCTATAGATATTGCTTCTTCAGTTGTATTATCACCAAGCATTTCTGCTTTTTTACTATCAATAGCAGCTTGCACTTCTTGTTGAGATTTACCTTGAGCCTCCAGTGACTGGGCTAATGCAATTAATTCTTGCCTTTGTGCTTGTGTTAGCATATTATTCTTTTACACCTATGTTATATTTTTCCGCAAGATTTTGACCTGTAAAATCTAAAGCGTCTAAATAATCATCAATTGAAGGTTGACCTTTAGTAGCTTTATTTGGTATGCCTAAAGCTGCAAAGTAATTTCTAATAAATTCTCTTGTATCATATAGGTCTTCTCTAGATATTTTTATAATTTTACCTCCGGGTACATCCATAATAGCATTATTAGGATCATCTTTTTCTTGAGTACCACCTTCGTTGTCTCCTAAAGGTACTTTAATTTTTATAGGATTAATGTTTATCCCCGTATCTTTAATTATTTTTTTGTAGTCAAACCCTGACTTAGCCATACCTACAGGCCCCAAGAAACCGTCATCAAAAGTTAATCCTTTATTTATAAAACCTTGCACTCTATTTAAAATTGTATTATCAATTCCAGAAGTTTTACCGTCGCCTTTAGGATTGTTGGCGTTGTCATTCATTTCATTCTTTTCCTGCTGAGCAGCCATTATCTTCCTTTCTTCATCGGCAATATTTGCCCTATTACCTCTGTCTGTTTGTATTTGCTTTTCAACTGCTAATTTATTAGCTTGGTGAGTTTCGTCAAGCATTTCAAACATATACTCTTCTTTTATAGTTTCTTTTATTTGCTTTAAAACATCTAAACTAGGAATTGTATTCTTAATAATATTGCCTTTGTCATCTTTTTCGCCATCTATAAGAGCAGATACTTCTTCATACCCTAAACCGCTTTGCGATGAATCAAGTAAATATGACTTTAGTCCCATTCTTAAATCACCTTTTCCTAAAGAGTCAAAATAGCCATTAAAGCTATCATCGGCAGCTTGCCTAAACCAAGGTTGTATTTGATCTATTGTTCTACTAGCTTTAACTTTTTTCTTATCAGGTGTTGTAACCATTTCAGTAGTTTCAGTAAACAATGGGTTTATATCAGATGTATATACAGGAACTCCTGTTACAGGGTCAATCTTTGTAGTCATCTTAGTCATAGCAGCGCCCTGCTGTGAGCTCATAACATTTTCAATATCAGCTTGTCTTTGTTCAAACGCTGTATGTTCTGGTGCAGTTAAAACTTGAGGTAGCTGTTCAAATTTTGATAAAGCAGCGTCTATTGGCTGTTGATTACCGTCCGCGTCAGTCCAAGTGCCGGTTAATTTCATGTTACCTTTTTCATCAAAATCCCATTTAACTTTAGCTCTACCAGTACTCATCGCTGATAAAAATTCTATTGTTTTAGGATCATTAGCACCAGATTGATTATCATTCTCAACACTATCCATGTACTGCCCCATTATGCCCGCCAAAACCTTTTCACCGTCTTTAAACTGCGCTACTTGGGTATTTAAAATTTGTGATAATTTACTAAAATCCGCTGGAGTCATTCTGCCATCATTTCTAGCGATCATCCCCTGATTTAATCTATCTACAAACATATTACCCACCTCTATCCGGGCATTGTTCATCGCGCCTAAATCGTCATCTGCTTTTAGTATAAAGCCTTCTCTTGTTGTGGCATCTATTTTATCTATAGCCATTTGATTGGCAATTTCTTTTTGCCTAGCAATTCGGATATCAGCATCAGACTTTACGCCTTTAGCTATTATTTGACCAAGCTTAAGTCCCCTGTTTATGCCTCTATCAATATCAGCTTCTAAATCATATTGTGGTACATTTGTTACCCTGTAATCAAAAGCCCCTAAATTTCCGTATCTGCTCATTTTGTAATCCCTAAATTTGCTTTAATACCATTTCCGCCACTTAAAGCGCTTGCTGCGCCTGCGGCAGCTTCGGATAGCCCGCTTAATAACATACCTCTTTGTTTTTCATATGCCGCTGACTTTTGCGCGTGTGCTTGATTTGCCATACCTAGTTTGCTTGCTAATCTATTATATTGCATTCCTTGAACATCCATGGCTCCTTGTCTCCCCATAATATCTGCTTGCATACCACTTTGAGCTGCAAACTGATTTGCTCCTGTTGCCGCTTGAGCATTAGCTAATTCCATGGCTTGACTATTTCTAAAGTCGGCCATTGAAAATTGATTTCCTTGACCGGCATTAAATTGGTTCATTTGAGCTTCTGTTCCAAATTCTGTTAATGCAAATTGATTAGCCGCTTGAGCCCCAAATTGTGCCGCTTGATTCATAGCCCCCGCATTAAATTGTGCCGCTTGATTCATAGCCCCAGCACTAAACTGGGCTGCTTGATTAGATGCACTAGCGTTGAACTGTTCTTGCCCTAAATCAAATTGAGAGGCCGTATTACTTTGCCTTAATTGATCTCTTTGCAATTGCATTTCGCCCTGAGCTCTACGCATTTCATTTGCCTTTACTTGCTGATCAATATCTGCCGCAATTTTAGATTTAGACTTTGCTGCTGCTGCGGCTAAAGCTGTGGCACCACCCCCACCGGTACCGGCTTGTGCTGCTAAATCTTGACTTGCTGCTAATGATTGATCCGCTTCTTGCGCTGCCATTTCAGCGCCTGCAGTTGAAACCTGTAAATTATTAAACTCATTAGTTAAACCTGTAGCATCACCTGTTAAAAGAGGGCCTACATTAGTGCCTTGGGCTGTATAACCTTGAGCCTCATAACCAGTCGCCTCATAACCCGTTGCTTCGCCTAAAG
>Ga0098060_1000913_pt1 | contig 12496 bp, 5 predicted proteins | sample 21_taG_FD_77063 | JGI IMG/M metagenome (GOLD analysis project Ga0098060, IMG submission 77063) | Marine viral communities from the Subarctic Pacific Ocean - 21_ETSP_OMZ_AT15319 metaG | ecosystem: Environmental > Aquatic > Marine > Oceanic | place: Pacific Ocean | collected 2015-01-19 | reverse complement strand
CATTTTCTCTTCGCGTTTCAAATTGAGTAGGTGTATTGTGTCGACGAACGTAGGCAGCTGAGCAACCCAGGTGTGCTTGGGGTAGATTTGGGAAAACTATCCTTGATCCACGTGGCATAAATAACTCAACATTCTCTTCCGTCAATCTTGTTGGTATAGCGCTACTAGCTTCGTAATATATATCTAAATCAGCGGCTTGTGATGGCTCTGTCTCCCATATCATCGGCGACTTAGTTATCTCACTAGACGTCATGGTTACGTTCGGTGTGATAAACTCTATGTTTGTAGAGGTATTTATATCAGGCGTACTACTACTACCCGCCATAGGGTTGTATGATTGAATTCTAGGATCTTTATCTAATCGAATGATGTAACACACTCTTCGGTTGTTTTGTTTACCGAAGTTATGTATTGCGGTTTTCATATCAGTAAACTCGGTGCCTTCATTATCTGGAAGACCATCAACGCCCGCGGTATCAGCCCAAGCTACAACAGCCTCTTCAACGCTATCACCTTTTAAAGACCATTCTGTACTAGTCCATTTGTAGCTAGCTCTCCAGGTGGTATGATTGTATAAGTGTCTTTTGTTAACCTCCAATATCTTATACACTTCGCCACTATCATCCCCAGCAAATCTAAACTTATTATTAACTGCTAGTTTAGCTTTGAAATTGTTAATCGCAACAGAGGCATCAGTATCTCCGTATGCTACATCCCATTGCTTTTCATGATGTGTTTGATAGTCCCCATCGTAACCTAAAGTTTTACTACAAACGGTGTTTTCCCAAGTGGCACTCGTCGTGTTACCGTTATACGAATTACTGATAATTTCAGCAGCTGCAGCCCGCGTCATTGTCACACCAGGACCCGGAGGGGTTGGCGCCCCTTCACCTATATTTATACCGTGGCTATCGGTTTCGGTAAACAAGTGGTCCTCCATTTTTATTGACCATTTGTCAGAATCTCCAAAGTTACTTCCATCAGGGTTGGTGAACGAACCTCCACCCCATATTCCTTGTAGGTGACCAGCGATACCATCTAACCCGCCAAGCTCAACACTCGTTGGAATATTTCCATCGTGAAGATCAACCCCTGGTTCAGCAAAGGAGATGAACATATAATGCGCCCCAGCTTCCTCGTAAATATCATTATATATACCATCCACTCTATTGTCTTGATAGATGGAACCTTCAACCCATCTTCTAAAGCCATCCGCACTACCTGCCACTTCAGGGCTCGCCGCGGTTATAATACCTTCTAGTCCGTTAACTCGAGCTTCTAAGTTACCTATTGTTGCATCACTAATTGTTGCTCGACCAGAACCAGTGTTTACCCAAGCGTAAGGATACGTTGTGTAGGGTATGTTACCATAATAGGCGGTCGTCCCCTCCCAAGAACCTTGTGTAGGAATTCTCCAACCGTAGTCTTGAGCGTGGGTAACACCACTCCCCACGTTTATTGCGCCCATCATACCCCAAGTCATCTTAGGGTAATTTAAAGTATCGTTACCGAGTATGGTTTGCCCAGATTCTCTAGCTAAACTACTTAAACCCGCATCTGCATTAGCGTTTCCACCAGAAAAGTACATTGCATCAATAAACACCCCGAATTGTCCAGAGCTATTCCCGTTACCAACTAATCCGCTACCAGAAGTACCAGCAAATAATGCCGCCCATTCCGCTTCAGTGTAAGTTGTCGAATAGCCACCATGTATGGACGCCGGAGTTTGGTTAGTACCATCGTCATCGTAATAGTTATCAGTAATAGAAGCTAAGTTTTGTGAGTTACAAATGCCCGTCTCACCTGAGCTAGACAATGGTTGGTCCGCCCAAAAGAATGTTGGCGCAGAAGCAACTACGTTTGCTGATTGCGTTATGTCAATTGTATCACTAATGATTTGGTCCGCCACTAAATCGTCAGCCGCTATTTTAACGAAGAATTTTCCAGAGAAGTTTTCGTTCGACCATACTTCTCTTCGTTCGATACGGAAAACTAAGTCAGGATTTAAGTTGTGCCATATCGCGACATCATCCGAGTAGTAACTTGGATGTGCGGCTAATATTGCGTCTTCAGGTGTGATGGGTTTTGCCAGCTTACACACGTAGACGTTGTCATTGCTAATTCTAACCGATGAAATTTTGTACTTTTGAGATGCGGTGATACCCACATTCCACGACATATATAGATCTTTAACCTCTTCAGCATAATCACTAGTTTGTTCAGTAGACGTTAATGGAGCTCCGTCACCTACAGCTGAGTCGTTATTTACCGTAGTGACCCATTTTGTTTTGCTAATATGAATCGTATCAGTCTCACGGTCAATCCTTTGATTCAGTCCCAAACCAAGGCTAGGATCTGATGTGAATATTTCGTTCGCTAAAATAGCCGTCGCATCATTTCCAACAATACCCATAGAGTAGAACTTGTAAGCAATAGCACTAGGAGCTTCGTTCTTTATGTCTAGTATTTTATACTTATTTTCTTGCGTAATCTGGTGATCCTGTCCCAGACTTTTCTTCATTATTATGTAGTCATCCTCGGTCAACTTGTTCCTATCCGTGGAGGCGAAGGAAAGCCATACGTGCATATCCTCATTATCGACCTCCGAAGTAGCCTGTGGTAAGTAGGCTCTATCCATTACTAAGTTGTAGTACTCCCCAGACGTGTGCTTCACGTAGTATTTAAAGTAATCTGCCCAACCGGGAACTCCGGAAACAACACTAGACTCTAGATGTGTAGGTGTGCTCGCGCTGTAGTACTCTTGAGAGATATACCATGGGCTTCGCGCACTTCCTTCGTCAGAGGTGAATACCGGAGTCTCTCTACCATATTTGTCACCAAAAACAACGCCCACCTGATAGTCTCGTAGCGATTTTAAACTTCTCGCTGGATTTGTAGTGTTACCCCACGTCGGTCGAATATTGATTGAAGAGTTGAGTTTTGGGGTTGAGTGTATGTTATAACCCTGAGTGTAGTTACCATATACTATTCTATTTCCAGAAACATCTTGAGCTAAAGCCTTTTTCGGCACGTTATCCCAAGGTCTAAGTAGTTGATCTTCAGGTAGAGCAGCGTCGATGTTTTCCGTTGTCATATTGTAGCTACCGCGAACAGTAGCATCGTAACCATCGTACGATGTTAAGCCTAAACCAGATAACTGGTGATTGCCATCTAGATTCCACTCTGGATCTGTTGTTTTTATACTAGCAATAGAATATATAACGTTAGAGTTTTCTTGCTTGTAAAGAATATCCACCTGGACAACATCCTTTGGCGTGTCCAATCGATTGAATCCAGAAATCTTTACACTGCTAATATAGTTTAGCATAGCGGTATTGTACGGCTCTTTAGTTGAAAACGCTGTAGTGCTATTGTAAGAGCCATCCTCACCAGGCACACTAATATACCCCGGATTGAAAACTACATCAGTAAAAGGAGAGAACGCAGAGTACTCCCCGTCTTGATACTTATATCTATAACAAAATCTAGGGAATATATTTTTAAAGATAGATTTTCCAGGATCACCTACGCTAGAAGTTGTTGTAACCAACGGAGCGTGAAGAGGTTTTCTTTTTATGACAGCAAGGTGTTCTTCTTTGATTTGCCCAGCCTGAGATCCTTGAACATCGAGCTGTGAGTGATACCCGAAGGAGAGTCCGCCATAACCGCCAAGGAGTTTTTGTCTAGCTTTTTGTCTTTTGATATTAACCTTCTTTGGTTCAGTATCACCGTCTGTCCAAAACAAAAAGTCATCTATAATATTAATACCAGTTATTTGCTTTCCAGTAAATTTCAAGAAAGGTTCCTCTACATCATCATGTGTAAACAAATCAACAAGAACGAAGAAGCTTTCTCCAGTAACACTATTATATTCGATTATACCATCTCTATCACTACAGTGTACGAACCAATATATTTTATTGTTCTTTTCGTCAGCAATACTACCAACACATCGACAAGATTCGTTGAACTTCCCTAGTGTACTAGCGCTAGTATTCCCTTTGACATTTTGAACTGTACCAACATCTGATCCTTCAGACGTAGACACCTCTATATTCATAGCATCTCTATACTGTCCATTTGGAATCAATCTCTCATCAAGGTCTTTATTCATTTTACCTTGAGTGAAATTATTTTTAATCTCCGGCATATGCTAGTGTTTTATTTGTTTTGATTTACCTCTGAGTACTTGAGTGAGATCTTCTAATTTAATATTTGATAATCGTAGTTTAGCTTTTCTTACAGCCGCAAACTTATCTTTTTTGTAAAGCGCAATTTGACCTCTACCAACACCTCTTCTGGCTGACATTAAGTCGCATAGAATACTTTTGTACATTGCGTCTTCAGCTAACTTGTGAACTTGCATTTCTCCTGTAGTTCCAAGACTATCGCTTATGTAATCTAAGATCACAGTTTTTCCTGAAATATTAGAGCTAAAATTAATTTTTCCCGCTAGGTTATCTACGTAGAAAGATCCATTGACTTGAGCGTGAGCAGGGTCTAACCCATATCTCTCCCCGTCGTGAGGCCAGTAGGCGTCGTCTTCGTAATCATCATTATTATTTTCAGATGGAGTTGCAGAGCTGTAGTTCTGCCAGGTTGACGAGTTGTTATGAGCTCCGACAGCGCTTTGAATATCGTTTGCTGAGTTAGAGTTTTGCACGTAAATATCGTCTACGGTTGTCTTAACAAATAAGTCTGATCCAGGGTTGTTTCCGAAGTTATTCGTTGCCCATGGCGCTACTGACGTTACTAAAAACCAAACCTCATCATGATCACTAACATCTATCCCTTCTTTCACTTTGTACCCAACGTCTCCATCAGCCCACTCTAAGTAACCTACGTCAAATATATCTGTGCTACCATTTGGGCTGGGATATTCATCGCCGTTATAATTACTCAATGGGGTGGCGATATATCCAGGAGATGTGCTAATACCAATCCGGATCGTAGTCCCTGGAATTGCTGCCGCTATCTTAGTTCCAGCAGCTGTAACACCGTAATCCCCAGCGTCAGGTGTGCCACTATCACTAGCGAAGTAGTTGTTAGCATGAACAGTCCAATACGGTACTGACGACACCGCGTCCCCTGCTAGGTTTAATACCGCTGTACCAGTTGTGTTACCGGCTTTAGGCGCAGTGGTTTCTGCTGTGGCACCTATATCTAGAAAGTCAAGACCTTCAACGTTGATCTTCTGCCACACCGCTTGTGCTGTACCGTTTATACCATCAGAGTTGTGGCCAAACCTAGGGGCGTGAGAGAATGTTAAAGCACCATTCACGACAGAGCTTGTTATGTAAGGGGTTCCTGGCACGTATGTTGAAAACTTATTTAGTGGATTTATAGAACCGTAATTGAGTCCATCTGACACGGAGGATTGCATCGACTGTGTCCACGCATCCAAGCTACCTGCGCTAGAGTCAAAGCTAGGATTCTTTAGCACGATTGGTTGTTCAGGGAAATCATAATCCCCATTGTCCAATTGTCTAACTTGAAAAGGATTGGAAGTATCTTTTGTTGAATATAAAGGATGTTTAATACCCGACGTGTCAACCCAACTTACTTTAGTGTAGTTAACATAATCATGTGGTAGTATCATCGTTAAGCTAGGTGGAAGCTCTATCTGCTGAGCTTTTACAGACTTGAAAGTATCGAAAGACATTTCAGCTAAAGCTCTCTGAGCCCAAAACGCTACGTCAGTTCTAGACGTCTTGTTTATAATCTTCTCATCACCAACGTACACAAACATAAATTGGTTTATAATATCTTCTAAAGATACAAATTGATAACTACCATACAGATCTTGCTCCGTATAGTAGATAGCATCGTGATGTTTTTTTAAGTTGTACGCCATTTACTTATGCTTTTTCTTGTTGTATATTACTAACCTCTTGTTGAACTGCAGCTTGAGCTAACCCTGCATCTTTAATTGCTATTCCAGCCAATTTAGCAATCTTGATAACTAAGTTTTGTTCCTCTGACGGGTGTAGCTCAAAGTCTTGAGTGCCTCCATCGGGATTGTACATCGCGGAACCACCTACAATTACATAACCCCATTTTGGTAGTAGAGGCTTTCGGATGTAGTTCACTACTATCTTACTAACCGTCGTAGGAGCATTAACCCATATTTCGTTTTGATGCATGTAGCAGTTGGGCCTTGTGTTAGATCCTCTTGTTAGCGGAGATTGATTAGCTAACCAAAAATCTTTTCTTGACAACTTGTTTACAATAGCGTCACCGTGGCTACTACCTGTTCTAACGTGTATGAGTCTGTAAAAGTTATCTTCAGGTAATTCGAATTTCGAATTCACGCCATCGTCTGAGCTTGTAAAAAGAGTTGCGTTTGTACTAAATAAAGAAATCTTGTCCTCTATTAGAGTGACAACATCTGTCTCAGTGTCGTTATTACCAGGAACTCTCTTGAATTGATTGAGGTCGTAGAAGTATTGCTCAAAAATATCTTGCTGAGCGTGGTTGGCAAATAAGTTAAACTCCTGTGGAGTAATATAACCTCTTTGTTCTTTATTAGCGAGTGCTAATACTGTTTGATATACCGTGTCTACACTTACTGCCATTGTATTTTGTTTTTTTATAGTTTAGCAACCACCCCGAAGAGTGGCTGCTCTACTATAGGGTTGTTACGAATTAAATCGTTTTTCAATATTGGAGTAAATCTCCATACCTTCATCAGTTTTAAACCAAGCGGCTAAAGCTGAGTAAGGGTGTTCGTCAAATGGTACGTTCATTAGTTTCCTATCGTTAGATCCCCAACTGAAAGTTCGTTGATCTGGTGATAGCTTAATAATTCCCATCTCTGTAGCTCTGATACCGAAGTTTCTTAGCTGAACATTATCGTCATTTACTAATTCTAAGAACAACGCTGGGTTTCTCTTAGCATATAGTAGTAAATCTCTCTTAAGTTCCTTAGAACTCATCTCTGTTACTTTAGATCCAATCTCTACACGCATCACAGCTTCAGCCATATCAATGTCTAGATTTTGAGCTGCGTTTAGTGCTTCGATTTCCATTTCTATAATCTCAACCTGATTGTGCGCGATGACACTAGGTTTGTGCTCGTAGAAAATCTTATCTCTTTGTGGGTGATATAAGGATAAAAACTTTTGAAGAATTGTTTTGTTTTTAGGAACGTTTAAAACTCCATTTCTAAAAATTATATGTTCTAATCTTTGATCCCCCTGCATTTCATCCACAAACGGAGTCCGTTGGTTCGAACAATACTTCAACTCTCTTTCGTAGCCTTTCTCTTCGTCAAAGTAATAAACGTTACAACCTTTAATTAGTTTACTTAGAGGCTTGTTATTACCTTTTAACATGTAGAACCTATCTTTAATCTCCCAGGTATCTTTTTTAGGTGTTGGTAAAGGTTTTTCTTTAACAACCTCCCTTGGCTGCTCAGCAACCGGTGTAACATTTACCTCCGCCTCTTCAACGTGGGCAATGTTTTCTTTTTTAGTTTGTTTCTTTGCCATAATATATAATATAATAAAAAATTAAAAAAAATAAAAGGGAGTGGAGACCAGCTCCACCCTCTTTTAAAAATATAGTGCTTAGCTTAATAAGCAGAAGTTGTTAGCTCCTTGAACAACCATACATCTTTCAGATAGGAAGTTCATTGTCATTGCATCTAAGTCAGATGTAACAGCTCCAACAGATCCTGTAACCCAAGATTTGTTCTTTCTGCTCTCTAAGTTTGAAGCGCGGTAGCGAACGTGTAAGAAAGGACGTTTCATGTTCTTTCCTAGTTGCTGATCGTATACCGAAGACACGCCAGCTGGAATAACAACACCACGAATAGCCTCTCCACCAGTAGCAGCAGCATTGATACCGCCTCTAGTTTGCTTGTCATTCAAGTATTTCCAGTCAGATTTGTAGAAGTCATAAGAACCACGACGGAATCCAGAGAAACCTAAGTTCAATGCCATATCTTCAGAGTTGTCAAACACACCGTAAGATGTACCACCAGCTCCGTAAGAATTCATAGAAGCTAACATATCGTCGATAGCCAAGCTTGTAGCACGGTTAACGAACATCATGTTTTCCTCAATAGCACCGTTCTCGTCAAACGCGGCTAACATAGCGTCAAATTCAGCTAAGTCAGTAGCAGCGTTAACACCAGTAATACCAGAAGACTCATGTCCACGATTCTTGATCGCTTTGAATAAACCTTCAGTACCCTGTAGCTCATCAGTACCAACAACACCACCTAAGGCCAAAGATTCTGTCGCAGCTTTCTCAGCTTCAATACATACCATTTCCAGGTAGTCGTTGAAACGAGCTTTAGTGTCGCCAGCAGCTTTTAGGTACCAGTAGTAACCGTTTTGTCCTTCTTCACCAGAAACTTCAACCCAACCAATTTGAGCAGCATCAGATCCTGAAACCTCATACATGTCTTTAATGATGATTGGCTTATTGGTGTAAGTTTGGAAAACTGGGTCGTTAGCCCTTGCTTGGTTGTTAGTTCCTTTAGCGAACTCAGAACCGAATACTAAAACTTTACAAGTGTCATCGCCATCTACGAATCCAGCATCATCTAAGTGCTCAACGCCATAAGGGGTAACTGTAAAGTCATCATCACTAGCATCAGCAACACTTACGCGAGCTGTAATAGTTTGACCACCACCAGCGATCAATACCATATCGCCAACTCTAAGACCGTGATCATCAGTTTGAGTTACGCCATCCATAGTTTTAGCTACCTTCATTGTAGATGCTCCAGCGGAAACGATAGTACATTCATAAGATAGGTGTAATCTACCTTGTTCTGACCAAACAACTTGATCAGCCGACATAGCCTCTTCTGCGCTAACTTGAGATAAGAAACCTGAAATACTTCTCTTTCCGAATACTTCAGCTTCTTTTTCCATCAAGTCTGGAAGATATTGCTGTGCCCATCCATTGTTTTGGATGTCTAAGTAATTTTCCGAACCGATAACCTTTTGAGTATAGTCTTTACCGGCCGGGGTAAAACTTGAAATTGCCATTTTTAAATAGTTTTAAATGTTAAATAAATTATTTTCTGTTTTTGTTTAGTTTAAACTTAAAATCAGAAGAGTCGTCACCTAAAACCCTAACCTTAACACCACCAGCATCAATCGTCTTGTGAGATTGACGAGGGTCCATATTAATGTTTTTCGATTTCTTAATGCTATCCTTCAATGCATCTGCTTTCCCTTGCTCATAAAAATGATTAGCGACAGCGTCAGCATTCATAGCTGTGTATAATGCTTTGTGGTATCCAGCGGCATCTGATAGTGACTTGCTTTCATCGACAAACTTTGACATGAAATTGTTTATATCACTTTGATTCGCTTTAACTCCGTCTACATCCTTCACGTTGAATCGATATTTTTTTTCACCGACCTTATATTCAAAACCTTTGAATTTGTCGTTAAAAAGATTATTAGTCTTTTTTTCAAAAATATCACTACTACGTTTAACAGCTTTATTAGTCTCTTCCGACTCCTTGTTATAACGGTCGAAGAAATTTACAGCCTTCTGTTGCTCATCTGTGAGCTTCGATCCAGCTTTGATCTCTTCATAATATTTAGACTTTTGCCCGTCTAAGTAGGCTTTAGCCTCTGCAACTTGCTCTTTTAAGGCTATTTTCTTTTTTCTAATATCTCTATCCTCATCTAACTCCTCGTCGTAGGAAAAACTTTCCTCCATTAGGAAGTTAATCTCCTCGTTGTCCAAATGAGGTTTTGTTTGTTTATAATACTCTCTCAATAGATTTGTATTATCCAACTTGTCGTAATCCTGATTCAGTCGAACATAATCTTCTAAATCCCCACCAGTTTCGTCCATGAACTGCATTAGCTTTTCAACACTCTCTGGTAGTGGTTTTCCAGTTGCTTCAGCTTCAGCAAGAGCTTCTTCAATCTCTTCCTTAACCTCTTCAACCTTTTCTCCTGCCTCTTCGTCGGTAATTTCTTCTAACGCTTGAAAGACCTCGTCTTTCTCCACTGTCTCTGTTGATTCCTCTGAGCTTACTTCTCCAACTGTCTCTTCAACCACCTCTTCAGCTTTCGCCTCTGGTTCTTCCGTGGCTTCCTCTTCAGTTGTTGGCGGCTTGCTCAAATCTACTTTAAAAACTGAATCGTCTCCTGCAGAATCGAACTGACTCTCGACAACCTCTTGGGTTGACTCTTCTTGTTGAGTTTCCTCAACATTTTCTAATTCTTGTTCCATAATATAAAATATAAAAAATTAAGTGTTTAATTATCTAGGATCGAACGACTCTAAATTAAATCCTCCACTCATAGTATCATTACCTGCAGACTCGAAGTTTTTAGGTGACTTACCTGACTTTCTTTGATCTATGAGTTCTGATTGTTGAGATGCTTGTATTTTAGTTCTTTCGTCTTTACGATCTTCTTTGTCTTTCTCTCTTTGTTTTAGCCCTTCTGTTTCTATTCCTTTCAACTGCATGTTGTACTGGAATTCCAATGCCATCAACTCTTTCTTAGCTGCAATTTCCATTTGCATCTTCTGAGAGTCTAATTGGGCTTTAGTTTGCTCTAACGTTATCTTCGATTGTGTTAACGCTTGGTCTTTCTGAACTTCAACCTGAGCAGCCTGTTGAGCGGCTTGAGCGTTAGACTGACTTTGAGCTTGAATATTCTCTAGCTGCAGTTGTCTATCCCTCTCTTGCTTTTTAGCTCTCCTTATTTTTAATAGTTGATTCGCTAGCTTATTGTTCTTGATCTCTCTAATATCGATAGCGTCTTCTAGGTTTATACTCTGCTGCTGTAGAGCCATTTGAATATTATTCTCTAGTTTTTGCTTCTCTTCTTCGTCTGGAGCTAGGTCAATAAATATACCGAAGTCATAAAGGTGTAGCTCTGACATTTCCTCAAGCGTAGCTACATTGTGAGCACCGATGGCTTGGATGAAGGCCTCTTTAGTCGGAGAGTACTCTATAATATCTGAAATTCTTAATGATAAGCATTCCGCAACTTGAGCCGTTAGGAATAGTCCAGATTGTAAGATATGTCTAGTTGCTGTGTTAGAGTTTGCTGCTGCCAACTTCTGAACACCAACCAAAGCATTTTTATCGGGCATACTACCATCTCTAGCTTCGTTGAGTCCGGTGACATCGCGAATCATTTGTAGATAGTAGTTATAGTTTCCAATAAGAGCTTGTATTTTATTTCCACCAGAACCGGAGGTGATTTCTTGGATAGGTACCTTACCAGGGTTTAAGTCTCCCTCTGAAGTAAACGATCTACCAATAACCGAACCAGTTTGGAAGAACATGTTTAAAGCTTCTTGCGGGTTGTAGTTTGTTCCATTACCAAGATCAACCTCTGCTAAACCATCAGCATCAAGATAAACTCCATCTGGAACCATTCTTGACATTACCTGTTGTAGTTTTAAATGCGTAAGCTGGATCATATCTGCAAATCCAGTGATTCGTCTTACCAACGATTCGATCTTGCCATTGTACATTCTTGGGGCAACTATAGCGTAGTTCATTTTAACCTTAGTATAGTCGCTCTTTGGACGCATCATATTTTTAGCCAACTCCCACTTTAATAGTTTGTCAGTACCGAGAATCATTGCCCCTTCATACAACACCTCTACGCTTCTAGATTCTCTTGTGTAATCTCCGTCCATATCCTTAGGAGGATTGAAAGAGTCATCTTTAGCGATAGCTTTATCTGCGCCCGTGCTAGTTTTTTTAACTTTGTAAACCTCGTTCATGTAGGTTTTGTAGTTGAAATATAAAACCTGAACTTTATTACTATCTTCTCTATCCGTAGAATACCTACTACTGTTATTGTTTCTATTAAACGAGTTGTTCTTTGTAATATCCTTCATCTCCTCTTGAGTTAGGTGAGGGAATTGTCTAACTAACTCGTTAATCGGAATAGACTTAACCTCTCCGGCGTAATAAATATCGTCGAAGTACGGTGAGTCTGTGTGTGAGTAAACAAGATTGGCTGGATCAACGTAATCTATAGTTATACCTTCGGACGTGTTAAAACCACTTTTTACAGCACCGATACCAAGTACAGTAAGGTCGTAGTAAAAACGCTTCTTAGTTAATTCGTATTTATTACCCTCCATCAATACACTGATAGCTTGCTCTTCCGCAAGTTCGACAGCTTGCTTGTAGTTTAACTGCATATGAATTCCAAGCTCTTCAATACTCTCGGGTAGCGTTTGCTCCTCGCTTTCCTTCATATCAATACCAAGCTCCATCATAACAAGCTCGTTGAAATCCTTAAGATCCATATCGCTCATTATGCCTTCCATATACTTGGTTCTCTTGTCAACGCCGTTCTGGGATTGTGAAAAGGCTTTTATATCATAGGTTCTCTCTGCAATACCATTAACTACAATGTCTACAAATTTTGGAATGATAGGGACTGGGCTCCAGTCTAGATTTAGATATGACAAGTCTCCGTTGATAGACAGTTCGTCTTTATATTTTTGAACTGATTGCTCTCCACGAGCGTACAACCTTAAGTTG
>Ga0098060_1000910_pt1 | contig 12520 bp, 12 predicted proteins | sample 21_taG_FD_77063 | JGI IMG/M metagenome (GOLD analysis project Ga0098060, IMG submission 77063) | Marine viral communities from the Subarctic Pacific Ocean - 21_ETSP_OMZ_AT15319 metaG | ecosystem: Environmental > Aquatic > Marine > Oceanic | place: Pacific Ocean | collected 2015-01-19 | reverse complement strand
CTATTGGTGGGGGGCGACGCCGCGGTGCTGGAAAAGGTCCAGCCCGTGCTGGCAAGCTTTACCGATACGGTCGACCACGTCGGTGCGCTTGGTCACGGGCACCGGTTGAAGTTGCTGCATAACTATGTGTCGGTCGGGTTCATGACCCTGCTGGCCGAGGCCGCAGCGCAGGCCGCCGATGCACAGATCGATCCGCAGGTCTTTGTGGATGTTTTGGCCGGTGGTGGCGGGGCCAGTGTCGCGCTTGAGCGTTTGGCCCCCTATATCACGCAAGGTGACCGCGAAGGGCTGCCCTTTTTCGTCAGCAATGCACAAAAAGACATCGACTATTACCGTGCCATGTCGACCGCATCGGGGGCGCAACAGACCGTCGCCGATAACGTCTCTGCCGCGCTCGCCCGAACGGTCGAGGCGGGGCATGGTCAGGCCTATGTGCCCGAGCTGGTAAAGTTGTTCCGGAAATCCGCGCAGGGCTAAGCCAGCGTTGCGCGGTACCACGAGGGCTGCATCTTGTCAGCTTTGGTGGGTTTAGATAGCACATCCACAAGGTTACTGGGAGGTTACCATGAAATTCAATCTGACACATTTTGCGGCCGCAAGCGCGTTTGTCGCGCTGGCGGGTGCCGCCGCCGCGCAGACCGAGATCAAGATCGGCTATGCTCTGGCCCCCGACAGCCACTACGGCGTCGCGGCGCAGAAATTCGAAGAGGTGGTGCTGGCGGAAACCGGCGACCAGTTCAGCTTCAAGCATTTCCCGTCCTCGGGTCTGGGCGGCGAACGTGAAGTGATCGAGGGGCTGCAACTGGGCACCATCGAGGCAACAATCGTGTCCTCGGGCACGCTGGCGAACTTCGTCCCCTCCACCGGTGTTTTTGACATTCCGTTCCTGTTCAGCGGGTTGGATCACGCCCGCGCAGTGCTGGACGGGCCCATCGGTCAGGACATTCTGGGCGAGTTCGACACTGTCGGCCTGCACGGTCTGGCATGGGGCGAACAGGGCTTTCGCCACATCACCAACAACCGCAATGCGATCCACACGCCTGCCGATGTCGAAGGGCTGAAGATCCGCACGATGGAAAACCCCGTGCACCTCGCGGCCTTCGACGCCATGGGAGCCGCCCCCACGCCGATGGCTTGGCCCGAGGTGATTTCGTCGTTGCAGCAAGGTGTGATCGACGGTCAGGAAAACCCGCTGTCGGTGATCGTTTCGGTCAAGCTGAACGAAGTTCAGAAATATCTGACCCTGTCGGGCCACGTCTATTCGCCCGCGATGCTGCTGGTGTCCAAACCTTTCTGGGACGGGCTTGACGATGATCAGAAAGCCGCGATGGAAAAAGCCGCAACTGAAGCGGCTGCCGCGATGCGGGGCTATGTCGACAATGTCGAAACCTCGGGTGTGGAAACGCTGAAAGAGCGTGGCATGGAAGTAAACGCCCTGTCCGCCGAAGAGAAAGCCGCGTTTCAGGCGTCGATCAAATCGGCCTATGAAGGCTACTATGACACCTACGGCCAAGAGCTGGTCGACTCGATCGTAAACTTCGAGTGAGCAATACCGCCGGCATCCAACGGGTGCCGGCGACATCGGGCGAGGGGAAGCCGTGAAGAGACTGGAAACCATTTTCGTGGCGTTGAACGGTTGGGCGCTGATCCTCATGCTTTCGGCAATGACGCTGGTCGTCGGTGCCAATATCACTTTGCGCTATGTGACCGCCCATTCGCTGCCTTGGGCAGACGAGGCGGCGCGCTATCTGATGATCTGGATGACCTTTGGCGGCGCGGGACTTGTGCTGCGCACCGGCGGGCATGTCGCGATCACCAACCTACAGGATGCACTGCCCAGCATGGGGCAAAAGCTGCTGCGGGCGGGGATTGCCTTGGGGCTTTTGGTCTTTTTCGGTTTCATGGTCTACGTCGGCATCCAATATGCGCAGCGCATGCAGTATCAGGTGACGCCCGCACTGCGGATGCCCTTCCTTTATGTCTACGCGGCGATGCCGGTCGGGTTTGCGCTGCTGATCGCCCACCTGCTGCTGATTGCGCGCCCCTTCATTATGGCGGGGGATTATAAACGGATGGATGGGGCCACCGCCGATCCGCTGCCCGGAGGCGCAAATGGCTGAGATCCTTTTTCCCGCGCTTTTCGTACTGCTCGCCCTGGGTCTGCCCGTGGCCTTTGCGATGGCAATATCCGTCTTTGTCGCGCTGAGCTTCGGGTCGTCCTACCCCAACCTCGTTGTGGTGAAAGAGATGTTCTCGGACCTTGATAGTTTCCCGCTGCTGGCGGTGCCGTTCTTTATACTCGCGGCAGAGATCATGACCGGCGGGGCGGTGACCCTTGCGATGCTGCGCTTGGCCCAATCGCTGGTAGGGCATCTGAAAGGTGGGTTGGGTCATGCGAATGTCGTCAGCTCTGCCATGTTCGCGGGGATCTCCGGCTCGGCGCTGGCCGATGCTGCGGGGCCGGGGACGATGATGATCCGCATGATGGAGAAGGGCGGCTATGGCCGTGCTTATGCCGGTGCGCTCACCATCTCGAGCTCGGTCGTGGGGCCGATTATCCCGCCGTCGATCACGATGATTATCTACGCCATGCAGGACCAGCAGGTATCGGTCGGGTCGCTGTTCATGGCGGGTGTGCTGCCGGGTATCCTGATCACCGCAGCGGTGCTGCTGGCCAATGCGCGGGTCAGCCACAAACGCGGCTATGCCAGCGGCGCGCCGATGCCCCCCTTGGCCGAGATCGCGCGGATCGCGCTATACGCGCTGCCCGCGCTGATGCTGGTGGTACTGATCGTCGGCGGTATCCGTTTTGGTGTGTTCACCCCGACCGAGGCGTCGGTGATCGCGGTCTTCTACGCGCTGTTCGTCGGCATGTTCATTTACCGGTCGCTGCGGGTCGTGGATCTGCCCGCGATCATTCTGCGCGCGGCCCTTGTGTCGGGGGCGGTGCTGTTGATCCTTGGCGCGGCGCGGGCCTTTGCCTGGGTGTTGATCATCGAAGGCGTGCCGCAGTTTCTGGCAGAGACGATCATTGCCTGGGATCTGTCGCCGATTGTCTTTTTGCTGGCGGTGAATGCGCTGTTGCTGGTCTTTGGCCTGTTCATGGACCCGCTGCCCGGGGTGATGATCCTTGTGCCGATCCTTGCGCCCATCAGCTTTGCGCTTGGCATCGACCCGGATCATTTCGCGATTATCGTGATTGTGAACCTGACCCTTGGTCTGACCACACCGCCGGTGGGAAGCCTGATTTTTGTCGTCTCGTCGGCGGTGAACATCAAGCCATCGGCCCTGATCAAGGAAATGCCGCCGTTCTTTATCGCATTGATGGGGGCGTTGCTGTTGATCACCTTTATCCCTGCGCTGTCCACGTGGTTGCCGACGCTTAGCGGCTTCTAGGGGGAACTGTCCTTTGATATCGGGTTGTTTGCCAAGGATAAAACCCAATTTAACCGTGCCTTAAGCAAAATAAACTTTCCCAGATTCGTGAAGTGTGGTCATGTTGGGGAAAAAGTTGGGCAGGCAATGACAATAACTTATGCAGCAGCGCGCAATGCGCCGATGTTGGCGTTGGAAGATGAACGTGTCCTGTTAAAGGATTGGCAGGTCAGCAAAGATAAGTTCGCGCTTGAATCCTTGGTGCTGTCCCATGCGCGTATCGTGTTCTACTGGGCGCGCAAGCTCAGCGATGATCAGGCCGAACGCGAAGACCTGATTTCCGAAGGGATACTGGGGTTGATCCACGCCGCCGATCTGTTTGATCTGGATCGGGACGTGCGGTTTTCGACCTATGCGAAATGGTGGGTCAAGAACGCCACGATGACCGCCCGCAACCACCTGCGCGCCATTGTCGAGACTCCGGCGGGCGTGCAGAAAACGGTGCAGCATTCCATTGACGATGATGACAGTTTTGCGCTGCTGGCCTCGGAAGACCCCAACCCCGAAGAGGCCGTGATCGCGCAGTCGTCGCAAACCCTGATCCGCGCGCGATTGCTTGAGGCGATGGAACGGCTTCAACCGATGGACCGCGAGGTGCTGCGGGCACGGACCTTGCAGCAGCCACCCGAAAGCATTCAGGATCTTGCCACGCGGATGGAGGTCACCCCCGCCAAGCTGCGCCAGATCGAACGCCGCGCGATGTCGCGGTTGAAGTATGAGCTCGCGGCGCGTGGCGTCATGACAAGCAAGATGCATTGAGATGAATGTCGCTTTATCCGCATTGATGACGGGGCAGGCTGGCGTGAAAACCGGCAAGGGCTCCAGCGCCGTGCCCGAAGGGTTCGCCGCGCTGATGGGCACCGTCGCCATTGGCGAGGCAGGCGCTGCGGTACCGCCCTTCACCCTCGGCCCCGATGGTGAGCCTATTCTGCTGGGTAGTGACGATACCACCCCGGAGGCGATGGCAGATGTGCTGGGGCTTTCCCCGACCACAGAGCAAGCGGGCGATCCGACGGCCCTGTCGATGGAGGCATCCTTCACCGGTCTGATGTCGGCCGCACAACCGACGGGCGAGGGGGCTACCCCTCAAGCAACCGGGCAAGTACCCACTGCAACCACGGTCAGCGCCCCCGCAGTCGCTGTGCCACAGGCAGTCGTGCAAGGTGCCGCGGGCGACGCAGACCCCCAGTTGCCATTGGCCGCTGACGCGGTAACGGCCAATGTGATCCAGACCGCTGTTAAGGTCGCGCCCGAAACGGCTGCACCTACGGCGTCATCCCCTGTCGAGGCGAAAACCGATGTCAAAATCGCGGCAGCCGCACCGCAAACCTCTGTTGTGCCGCAGTCCGTTGCTGCCCCCGCGACCGCAGTAGCGGCACAGCAACCGATCGCTGCCACGGCAGAGGTTCAAAGCGTTGCGCAAACGCAGGTGATTGCGGGGGTGCAACCGGTCCCTAAACCGCAGGCTAGTGACAAGGTTTCGACCCCGCCGCGTGCAGCCCCCCAAGCCGCGGCCGCTGTTGAGGGAACCGCCCCGCCAGAACCATCAATCGACGCGGATACGCCCGTCGCGCCGTTGCGACAGGCCGCTTTCGGGGCAGAGCAGCCGACCTTCTTGAACGCAGGTCAGAATGGCGCAGCCGCACAGGGCAAAGCGCCCGTTGATGTCACCGCGACCTTCCGGCCCGCCGAGGTGGTTCAGGCGCAGCCCGTGGAAAGCAACGCGCTGATCCTCGCCGACCAAGCAAGCGATCTGAAAGCCGCCGCGCCAAGTGCCGAGACGCAGGCCAAACCTGCGCCGAAACCCTTTGCCGATGCGCTGATCTCGCAAGTGAAGGCCGTCGAGGCGAAAGAGGGCCGGACCTCGGTCAGCTTGCATCCGCGCGGGTTGGGGCAAATCGAGATCGAGGTCGTCACCGACAAGGACAGCGGCACCCGCGTTGTCGTCCGTGTCGAGAACCCTGCCGTGCTGCAAACGCTGCGCGATGAACGCCAGCTTTTGGCGCAGGGGCTTGGGTTTACCGATGCGGGCAGCTTTGAATTCCAGCAGGGGTTCTCGGACGATGGTGCGCGCGATCAACAACGCTCTACCGCGGGGTTCGGTGGGGGCATTGATGACGGCGCAGGCCCTGTGACCGCTGGCGTTCAGCACAAAAATGTGGTGGATGACGGACAACTTGATATTCTCACCTAAGGGGGTGTGATCCATGCTGACAAGCCAGACACTGTTGAACAATTTCACAAGCACGAACCAAAGCTCGGCGCAGGATTCACTGGGCCAGTTGGGCGAGGATTATACCAAGTTCCTGACCCTGCTGACCGCGCAGATCCAGAATCAGGATCCGCTTGAGCCGGTCGATAGCACGCAGTTTGTCGCACAGCTTGCGCAGTTGTCGCAGGTGGAACAAGCGGTGCAGACCAATACCCAGCTTGAGACATTGACCAGCCAGATCAGCGGCTTGCTGAATCTGGGGGGCACCGATCTTCTGGGGCGCGATGTCACGGTGCAATCCGATGTGGTGATGCTGGAAGATGGCACGACATCGACCTCCTACGAGGTGGGGGCCGGCGCAGCCGAGGTCAGCGCGAAAATCTATGATCCGCTGGGACGCAATGTGCGCACGATCAACGGCCTGTCCACGGTATCGGGCACCACGAACCCGCTGGGGTGGGATGGCAAGGACGATTACGGCAACGCGCAGTTGGCGGGGAAATACACCGTGGTGCTGACGGCGAAAGATGCCGCTGGCAACAATATCGCGATCCAGCCGTCGCGCAGTGCTCGTGTCGAAGATGTACGTTTCCGCGAGGGAGAGATCATCTTTGGTCTGGACGGCGGCGAAACCGCGTCGTCGATCACCGTGAAATCGGCGAGCTGATCGCGTCCGTCAGTTGCGCAGGCTGGTATTGGCGTAAAAGCTGTTCAGCCGTGCCGTGCGGACCGCCGGGAAATTAACGTAGAGCTTGCGCACGATTTGCGCGGCAAGCTCTGCTTTGCGGGCTTCTTCTTCGATCGGTTGGGCAAGGCTCAGGTCGGTTTCCGCAAGCTCGGCGATCGCTGACACGGTGGCGTCACGCAAACGGGCGCGCCCGACGGCACCGTTGATCTCGTGAAACGACGAAGCCCCCATGACATAGACATCCATGTCAAACACCAGATGCAGGATTTTGCGGCTCTGGATGATTTGCATGGTGAATTTGCCCAAGGGCATCTTGAACATCAGCTCTTGCGTGGCCGCCTGATCCAAGGGGGCCGATGTCGTTGGCCGCATAAAGCGTTCCCCGACATAGCCCATGGCCCCCGCACCAATCACGCAAACGGCGATGATGATGTATTTGATCACACCCGCGTCCCGCCTTAGTAGGGCAGGAACACTTCAAGCGCGTCCTGACCGTAGCGCGCGGTTTGCACCGTCGAAATCTGCCCGCGTCCGCCATAGGTGATCCGTGCCTCGGCGATTTTGTCATAGTCGATGGTGTTCCCGACGTTGATATCGGACTGGCGGATGATGCCAGCGATGCGCAGCTCGCGCAGTTCGTTGTTCACCTTGACCTCTTGCCGTCCGGCGATCACGAAATTCCCATTGGGTAGGGTCTGGATCACAAGGGCGGCCACCCGCAGACGTATGGTCTCGTTCCGGCGGATCGATCCTTCGCCTTCGCTGGACGAGCTGCTCGACAGGCCAATCAGCTGCCCGCTGTCGGTCGAGGTGTCGAAGTTCAGGATATCGGGGTCGTCCACCCCAGTGGAGGAGGACCGGCTGCGCCCTGTGGCATTTTGCAACTGCGCGCGGTCATCGATATCGATCAGAACGGTGACCAGATCGCCCACGTCGCCGGCGCGACGGTCCTGGAACAGACGCGGTGTTGAATTGCTCCAGAGGCTGGCCTGATCCGCGCGTTTGGGCTGTTCGGGCGCTTTGGGCAGAGGCATCGGGATGCTCACGCGGTTGACCTCGCCCATGTGGTCGGGGCTCAGCGTCAGATCGCTGACCGTGGGGTTGTGGGTTTCCTGAAAATCACCACAGGCCGCCAGAAAAAGCGCCGAAGCTGCAAGCAGGCAGCCGAGCCGAGCGGGAAAACGAAGGGATGTCATTGTACGACCTCGACGACGCCTGCTGCCATCGCAATGGTCGACAGGGCCTTGTTGCTGGAAAGATTGACGACGCGCAATTCCTGACCCTTATGGGCATCATCCAGGGCACGTCCTTTGGCCGTTAGCTGCAGCCCGCCGTGGGTCAGGCGGATTTTGACCTTTTCACCGCGGCTGATGATACGGGGCGGCATGACCGAATTGCGCGGGACGGGGCGGCCGGTGACCAGCATACGACGCACCTGCTGGCCGACGAGTTGATCATATTCATTGATCGCATAGCTGCCGACCCGCTGCATCGGCATTTCGACCAGCGACACGTCTTGGGCGCGGACGATTTCATCGGGCACGATGCGCCGGTTGGGAACAGGCACGGTCAATGTCACCATCGCCAGACCCCATACGCGTTGCGGGACACCGCTGTCGGTTACCACATTTGCGATGAATTGGCCCGAGTCAGGGTCGATCCAGAACTCCTGCACGAAGTTGCCCTTCTTGATCATCCCCTCGGCCATGCGGATATCCAGCTTGGCTTTCGCGGGCAAAGTAGCCCCCAGTTCGGCGACGGCGCGTTCCTCGATCAGGTCGGTCACGGGCACGGCTTGTGCAAGCACAGGGCCCGCCACCACAAGAGCGGCGGCAAGCTGGAACAACACGAAAAGGGCAATGGCAACACGTTTCATCGGTTCAACCCGTTACTTGATCTGGTTCGTCGTGGTCATGATCTGATCGGCGGTCTCGATCGCCTTGGAGTTCATCTCGTAGGCGCGCTGTGCCGAGATCAGGTCGGTGATCTGCTGGATGATGTTGACGTTCGACTGTTCAAGATATCCCTGCCGCGTGATGCCGACGCCGGGGGTGCCGGGGACGTTCTGTACAGGCTCACCCGATGCGGCGGTCTGCTCCATTAAGTTATCACCGACGGGTTTCAGGCCCGCTTCGTTCAGGAAGGTCGCAAAGTTCAACTGGCCCAGTTCCACCGGTTCAGGGTCGTTTTCAACATAGGCCATGACCACGCCTTCCTGGTTGATTTCAACCTGACGGGTCAGTTCGGGCACGATGATCGCGGGCTCTACCTCATAGCCGTTCAGGGTGACCAGCTGGCCTTCGGCGCTCAGCTGGAAGTTCCCGTCGCGGGTAAAGGCCTGTGTGCCATCGGGACGGTTCACGGTGAAATAGCCGCGCCCCTCGATCGCGAGGTCCAGCTGGTTTTCGGTCTGGATCAAGCCGCCCTGGATGTTGTGACGGATCACGCCGGCGGCCTGCACACCCAAGCCGATATCAGTGCCTACGGGCCGCGCAGTGCCTTCTTCGGAGGTCAGCGATCCGGCGCTCGCAAAGCTTTGATAAACCAGATCCTGAAACGCGGCGCGCCCGCTTTTAAAGCCGGTGGTATTGGCGTTGGCGATGTTGTTGGCGATGACGTCAACGTTGGTCTGTTGCGCCAACATGCCCGTGGCCGCGATCCCGAGTGCTTTCATCTTATGCTCCTTCCGGCGGCGTTATACGCGCCCAAGTTTCTGGATGGCCGTGCGGGTCAGCTCATCGTCCGACCCCATCAGTTTGACCGAATTCTCGTAGGCCCGTTGGATGTCGATCAGACGGGTCATTTCAAGGACGGCGTTCACGTTGCTGCCCTCGATAAAGCCCTGCTTGACCTGCGGGTTCTCCATCTGCTGCGGCTGGCCTGCGTTCGGGGGCAACTGGTACATGCCCGCGCCCATGGGCAGCATCTGCGCCGCCTCGTTGATCGCGACAACGCTGACCGCGCCAAGCACCGCGCCTTGGGGGTTGGTCACGGTGCCGCTGGTGGTGATCACCACCTCGTCCCCCACATCATCGGGCAGCACGACAGGCCCGCCGCCCACGCCAAGCAAGGGCATACCGCCTGCGGTTTTCAACTGGCCGTCGACATCCACAACAAGGCGCCCGTGACGGCTGTAACCTGTTTCGCCGCCGGGCAGCTGGAAGCTGAGCCAGCCATCACCGGCCACGGCGATGTCCATCGGGTTGCCGGTCTGCATTAAGGGGCCGTCGGCAAGTTCAAGGTATGTCCCGCTTTCGCGCACATAGTTGATCGCGTTGTCACCGCTGCCATCGGGTATGGATTCAAGCACGGGGTGGATCGCCTTGTAGCCCGAGGTCGTGGCGTTGGCGAGGTTATGCGCCGTCGTGTCCATGCTGCGGGTCAGCGCGGTTGCCTGAGAAAGCGCCACATAACTGATATTGCTCATCTCATCCTCCGGCGGTGCTGAAGCATCACGAAAAAACGCATTGTACATGTCATTGCAAATACAAATTTTCATGAATACAAGGATAAGGCAAGTTCTATTTACACTCTCAAGGATAGGTGTGCGCCAGTATATTTGCATAACGGTCGTTAAGGCGTTGCTGGTTCTTGCGGTTCCGGCGGGTGTACTTGTGGCCGCGCCCTCTGATGCGGTTGATACGCTGGATCACAGCGCGTTGGACGCAGGGCAGACATGGCGGCGGGATCTGGATTTGCGGCGCTGGTCTCCGGACGGGTTGCGCGATGATTTGCGGCACAGCATTGCCAAGCTCGGCAGCCAACGGGGCAGCGACCAGACGCGGGTGATGATGGATGTGGCCGAACTGTATATGGCCCATATGCTGCTGTTCGAGGCGGGCTCTATCCTTGCCGAAGTGACCCCTGATACGCCGGTTCATAAGCGCCGTCACCGTGCGCTGTCCGACGCGGTGCGTCTGCTGGCGGGGGAGGCACCGACCGCGGTAACGCCCCCATTCAACACGTCTCCGCTGGCGGGCAACCGACCGGATCGCGCCTTTTGGGCCAGTCTGGACGCGATTGCCACCTCCGACGTTCGGCGCTTGTCGGATAATATCGAGCCAAGCTTTGGCGGGCTGAGCACACAGCCGGAGTCCGTCGTGCGGGCCGTTCTGCCGGTGTTGCTTGAAGCGGCGATTGAGCTGGATAAGCGCGAATATGTCGACGCGACCCTGCGCCTGCTGGACGAAATGCCAGAGCTGGCCGGGGCTGAATCCGGTACATTCCTGCGTGCACGCGCCGCGCAAAAGCGGGGGGACGCGGCGACCGCGCTCAAGATCTATCTGGAAGCGGCAGAGGGCTGGGACCAATACGCCGTGCGCGCCCGTTTGGCGGTTGCGGATATGGCGCTTGCCGATGGCGGAAGAGGCGCGCTGCTGGCGGCACAATCGACCCTAGAAGGCGGATCAGAGGCGTGGCGCGGCGGGCGGTACGAGCTGGAAGTATTGCGCCGGCTTGAACGGGTGTACCACGCATTGGGCAATCATCCCGAAGCCGTGTTGACCCTTGGCCGTATTCTGCTGCGGTTCCCCGAACCTGCCGAAGCCGCCCCGATTGAGGCGCAGGCGCAAGAATTGCTGGCAGATATCTATAAAGCAGGGGGCGAGGGGCAGTATCCGCTGTCGGCTTGGGTCGCGCTGCATCTGCGTTTGCTGCCCTATTTCCGCTATACCGACGGGTTCACGGCGCAGATTGAAACACTGGGTGACTACGTCTTGAAACTGGGGTCGACCGATCTGGCGGCCAAGGAATACCGTCGTGCCGTGCGTATCTTGCAAGAAAAGCAGGAAGAACAAGGCACCTCCCGCGCGGCCGAGATTTTTCGCCTGAACATGAAGCTTGCGCAAGCGCAGGTGCAGGGGGGGCAATTCGCCGATGCACGGCTGACGTTGGAACTGATGGATGTAAGCGTCGCCCCCGAGATGGAGGAGGCGCATCAGAGTTTGCTGGCGCAAACCCTCTCTAAACTGGGGGATAAGCCTGCGTTGCTGAAGGCGTCCGTCGATGCGCCAACGGCGCAGCATTTGCGAGATGTGGGCCTCGCGCTGTCAGAAGAAGAGCGCTGGCCGCAGGCGGCGGACGTTCTTTCGCAGCTTTGGCGGACATATCCGCAGGATTTTTCCTTGCAGGATGCCACACGCCTGTTGATCGCGGCCTATCGGTCCGAAGACCAAGAGACCCTACAGCAGGTGACGCGTTCCTTCCCCAGTCTCACGCCGTCTAAAGACCTGATTTCTTTGGCGAATAGCATATCCGAGGTGCGCGATAACGTGCTGCCGCTGAGCGCGGGCGGGGCGGCGAAGCGGCTGGAGCAGCTAGAGAATGCCTTTGAAAGCATCGCGAATTCGGGGATATCTCCATGAACTCGGCTGCAAATTTCGGCTAAACCAAGGTTAGACAAAAATAAATCGCGAAAATTTAACCTTCTTTAAACCAATTCGATTATTTGTCCTGTTAGGCAAGAATACCAAGAACGACAACGAGGTAGGAAAATGAGCATTTCAAGTGCGCTTCAGACGGGTGTCAGCGGGCTGCGCGCCAACTCCAAGGCGGTTGGCAGCATCTCCGAGAACATCGCAAACTCGAACACGGTGGGGTACCGCCGCGGGTTCGCGCATATGGTCACGACCACTGCCTCGGGCGGGAATGGCGACGGGGTCCTGTCGGTCAACGCCGTTGAAGAGCTGGACATCGCGACAGCAGGCGGCCTGATCTCGACCAACTCCTCTACCGATCTGGCGATTGGCGGGAACGGTTTCTTCGCGGTGTCGATGAACCCGAACGAAACAGTGCAGACCAACTACATGCTGACCCGCGCGGGGTCGTTCCTGCCGGATGAGCAGGGCAACCTGAAGAACGCGGCGGGTTATTATCTTGCGGGCTACCCCTACGGGCTGGAAGGGGACATCGGGTCGGTCGACCGGACGTCCTTCAAGGATATGGAAACGGTCAACATCGGCAATCTGAACATCTCTGCCGGCGTAACGTCGACCATCACGGCCTTTGGCAACCTGCCATCGCAAGACACAGGCCAAGCCGACCCCGGCGCACCTTTTGTCACCTCGTCCGAAGTGTTCACCGCCTTGGGTGAAAGCCAGCGCGTGAGCTTTTCCTGGGCGCCCGGCACCACGGCGAACACATGGGATCTGGCGATTGCGGATCAGAATGGCAATGGGCTGGGCAGT
>Ga0098060_1000908_pt1 | contig 12547 bp, 16 predicted proteins | sample 21_taG_FD_77063 | JGI IMG/M metagenome (GOLD analysis project Ga0098060, IMG submission 77063) | Marine viral communities from the Subarctic Pacific Ocean - 21_ETSP_OMZ_AT15319 metaG | ecosystem: Environmental > Aquatic > Marine > Oceanic | place: Pacific Ocean | collected 2015-01-19 | reverse complement strand
GCCTACAATTAAACATATCTCAAAACCTAAGTTCTGTAAATCGATAATGAACCTGTAGATATCCTGTGAATAATCTTTCCACTTATCATGGCCAGGTTTCTTTTTGTCTAACATAAACTGATTCTCTTGAATCTGTGTTAGAGTGTCAATACAAATTGTACTAATCATACTTCTTCTTATTTATTAATTAATTCAAAATTCTTGTAGCCACCAAACATGTTGGTCCTAAAATGCTGTGGAAATTCACAGTGTCTACTCTCTACTAGGTGAATGGTTCTTAGATTTGGAAAGATAGGATTATCTCTACTGTCTCTAATCACGGTACCAAAGTGTTTCTTTAAGTTGTATCTTTGATCATTGGGATTAAATATAGTAAATACATAATCTGCATCCTCTGCTAAATTACCAGTATCCTTGATGTCATCACTCCCTGGGAATAACATATCACCGAATTCTTTCATTCTGCCTGTTTCTGTAAGACTACGATTTAAGTGAATAATGTGAACAAATGTAAAGTTACACCAGTTCCTTAATTCTACACTGTACTCGATATACTTGTCTACAGTTTGCTTCATCTGCCATCCTCTTTCAGGCAGCAGTTTTCTAAGGTGGTCAGTTACAATAATGGTCTGCCTATCTGGCTTGTGACTATTGTAACCTAGTATCCTTGTTGACTTACCATACTTTTGAGTAATAAACTTACCTGATTTCTCAGCATGTCTCTTTAAATACTTGTAGTGACCTGTTGGATTATCTTTTTCCTCTATGAAGGTGATGTAACCTTTTGTCATCTGTACACCATTGACAGAATACTCACCAAATAATGGGATTATTCTGTCTGTGTATACTTTTTGTAACACCTCAAAGATCTCAGGTTTAACTGTGATGGTCTCACCATTGTCATCCTGCATTCTACCACGAAGATAATCAGGAGACAAGTCAACTACTGACTGGCCATCTCTGGTTACACCTTCTGGCAATGTTATAGTTGTGATATCATAATCATGGAACAAGAAGAAAGTAGCAAAGTCAAATTCTTTACTTACTCTATCTAGCTCGAATGAAAAATATATCCATTCTATATCTAAGTTGTGTTCTTGTGCATAGAGAAATGGTTGAACAACAAATGCATAATCTACAAATGTTGACTTACCAGCTTTGGGGGCTGCAGCAACACCGTAAATTCTACCTCTTTGTACACCATTGATAGGCTTAGATACATTCTCTAAACCTGGTCCCATTGGTAGACCCTTGTTGCCACCCTTTTGGCCTTTCTTATATTCCTCTATAAAGTTCATCTACTTCTCTTTTTTAGGCTGAAATTCTACAGCTACTACATTAAAATCTGCTAACTCTTTCATGATAACAGGCATAACATCTGCCCATTTAGCTCCACCTATACCACAACCAATTTGAGGTAGGTACACTGTAAAGCTACTACGCATCTCCTTATTAAATGAAGATGTCAGTGCTCTTAAAGAGTTTGTGAGTGCATACAAATCGAAATTTGGCCCTGGGTCTAGCTGAGTGTATAAATTTACTCCCAACTTAATACCTTTTTCACTTTGGGCTAATGTCACTGCTGAATAAGAACCAAATCTTTGGTTGTCAGCTCTAGTGTCATACTGGTCTAAGAAATATAATGGTGCTATTCGCTCTCTAACTTGCAAAGCTATTCCAGCTCCCATTACTTTACGGCAATTTGCTCCATGTATAAAGATAGCATTGCCTGGGCTATCAAAGAAGAGGTCTATTGCGTCCCCTTTCTTCTCTGCAAAGATAGGCATTTCTTTTGGTTTTTCCTCCATAATTTAGATTTATTTGTTAACAATTATTAAAAACTTTTACTTCTCGTCTCTCCAACAATCAAAGTAAGCATGCCTCGGAAAATCTTTAACTGGGGGCATTCCTGTGTACCTAAAATGTTTCCCAATATAATTAGCTTTGTTAGATAGAAGCTCACGTCTTGCATCATGGTCAAATCCATTCAGGCCAACACAAAATGTGCCTTTGCCTTCATATTCTACCACAAAACCTTTAGCCATACCACTTGGTATTCTATCAGCTTTAAGTTTAGATGTGACACTTCTACCTAGCTCATTAATTTTCTTTTCTGCACCTTCTCTGGCCACTGTTGATTCTTCTACGTCTATTACTATACCATCAAACTCCTTCTTGTCATCCTTTAGTTTGAGTAGTGTTCCCTTTTTCAAGGTAGTTCTACCATTCTTATATGGATGGAATTTGTGTGTAAGTACTAGGCCTTCAAAACCTTCAGTTATTGCATTATCATACTCAGTATATAGTTCATCAAGTGATTTAACTTCTAACTCTGGAGTAAATAAGATTGATGGGTCAGCATAATCTGCTAGCCTATTTTTTATTTCGTCCATTCTTTCTTGATACCCTATCAGTTCAGGCATGTCCAGTACTATGCCATCAAATATCCAAAGCCTTAGCTCATCATGAAATTTAGTCAGAAACTCTATGTCTCTGCCACCATATTTCTCTTGAAATGCCTTAGGCTTTTTTGACTTCATATTTGTCAGCTCTTTAATGGCCTTTGGGTCTGTTACATCTTCTTTTGCAAAGAACCTAAAGATCTCATTAAACTTCATACTGTGTGCATAAAACTCTCCCTCTACTATAATGTTGAGGTCGAGACAAGTCTTTTGAAATTTCTCAAATCTTTGCCTCACTAACTTACTCTTAACAGGTTTCAGTGCTCTTGTGAGTATTGTATCACCAGCACCAAATTCCATTCTACACCCATCTTTTTTTTGTGTCACTATATAACTAGGTACACCTCCATGGGTATTGATTATATGGTCTCTGTCTTCTTTCTTAAATGAACCATCTTTAGGCTCATTTGGTATTAAATTCGGTTTAAACATATTATTGCATTGTGTTTGTTGTACTAGTTCTGCCTGTACCAGCTTCTTTAGCCTCCAGGTACTTATCATACCAGTCATCAAACTCGTAGATAGCACTAGTACCCTGGCCTTTCTTAAGAAAGTAATGTGGGTATCTAATAAATCTAGAGTCTGTTTGTGATAGATATAATTTTACAGTTAGTAGCACGTCCTCTTTCCTGATCTCTGGCCTTGCTCTAAACATTGCTTTCAATCTTGATGTTGCTTCTCTAACTTTACCACCTTTAGTAGGATTCTTGGCCTTGAATAAAGCACAGTACTCTGTCTTTACCCATGCCCATGGATCCTTGTCATCAACTACTATGTCAGCATAGACTTTATTAACTGCACTTATAGCTATGGCCTGCTCTATTAGAGTAGGATATGTGTCTTTGCACCATTGCAGTGCCTCTTCTTTTGTCATCATAAGTATAGTGAGTGATAATTAATAAATTCTACTTTGTTTTCGTCAAAATTCTGAAGAGCTGATGCAATCCAGAAGGTGTCTTGAGTGTTTTCCAAACACAAAATCCATATTGTAGCTTTATAATCTCCTTGCTCCAATAAGGTTCTTGCAATCTTTTGTGATGTCAAACCATTTCTGTCTGAGTCTACCTGGGTCAATATTAGATTATCAATAGCAGAATAGGTGTAACCTGTACCTCCCTTATTCACCATGGCAATCTTATTAATATCTCCAGCTATAAATCTTTTAAGGTCTTTGTCATTACTATTACCGTGATATACAAAATCAGACAGTTCACCTGCCTGCTCTCTATCAACTGCAAATATTAATTTAGAACCTTCAAGAGAATTAATTATATACTTGGCTGCACCTAACTTAGATGCTGACTTACCTATAATTCTCCGTCTCTGCAACAAACCAAACTTAGTCTTACCAAACTTCTCTAGCCTCCTGGTAATGTACTCGTATTGTTTTCTTTCAGATGTCATAAAAGATTTCTCTTTCTTTGTGTACTTGTCCTTGTACTTAACTTCTATATTTACTATCTCATTCATAGGTATACTTACAACCTTTATCCTATAATTAGATAAAAGTCCTATGTCTACTGCTGAATTTATAGATATCTCATATATCTTCTTAAGTCCAAGAGCTGTGTACAACTCACGTTTTGTTTTTACTTTACTCTCAGTCCCTGTCATAGATAACATAACATCATAAGTTATGTCAGCATTTAACAATGGCATAGAGTTTCTTTCAGTGATAAACTGCTCTTCATCAAGTACCACAAGCTTATAATCTCCCTCTTGTTTAGCTAAGCCTTTCCAGGTAACTGTAACTAGATTCTTTTTATAAGTCTTTGCTCTCCACTTGTCGAATTCTGCAGGAATATCATCTTTGGCAAGTTTAGATGTAGGTGTGACCCACAAAATCTTACCCTTGATCTTTTCCCTTTTAATGTAGTCTATAATAATCTTAGTCTTACCAGCTCTAGGAGCAAGTAACAATCTACCAGACACACCAGGTTTAATTGCATCAAGCACTTCTTTCTGTAGTGCACTCTTTTCTTTACTTGTCATAATTAATTATTAATGGCATTCAGCGTAATTGGTACCCCAATCAACACTACAACCTATTTCTACATTTAATCCTGTTTCTGCATTCATCTCATCCATTGCCTCCATTAGTGCTTTATTCACTTGATCTTTCAAATGAATTGGGCATACTAGTAAAAGCTCATCATGGTATTGTAAACATACATTTACACCAATAGGATTTAATTTCTGTCTCGCTTTTCTAAGCCAGGAGTCAAATACATATACACCTGAACCTTGATTTAGAGTCGAGAACCTATCTTTATCTGCCTTAAGAAAATAATAAAAGCCTGACAATGGGTTATACAGCCACTTTTGACCATCAACAGTCTTAACCTTGCAGGCTTTAGCTGTTTGTTTGACGGCCTTGTTTCTGTCCCAGTAAGTCTTGTGTAATTTCTTAGCCTCTGCCAATGAGCACTTAAGAGTCTCTGCAATCTTTGCAGCCCCAGCACCATAGGTAGCACTAAAATTAATTACTTTAGCTTGCGTCCTGCTCTTCTTGATTTTCTTGAAGCGTACTTCATCCTCAGCAGTATCAAAGGAATAACTATCCCCAAGAGTACTTTTTGCTTTATCCACTTGCTTATAGAATTCTTCATCTTCTTTTGTTATTAGGCCTGATAATACAGCAATGTCAATATGTGGGTCAAATCCTGGTACACGCATCTCTGTCACGTAATCAGGGTCAAACATATAAATATAGTGTTGTTTAGTGTTATCTTCTAAACCACTAATATCACTACCACACATCAAATACTGATCATTAGGCACAGTTAAGCACCCTCTAATTTGAGCACCATAATACTTATCTACACCAGGTAGATTAGCTACAGGCTTAGAGTGTTGTAATCTAAGAGTATTGGTAAATCCTTGAGCTCTGGAATATATGTGACCATCTTTCTCATTCTCTAAGAATGATTTAAACAGGCCAAATCTATGCCTAGCTCTATAGAGACCTCCAAGATCTTTTAGAAAACTATATTGTTCAAACATATCTTGTACACTGCTGCACAAGCCTGCACCAAATGGTAAACTTACCTGGGCAATTTTCTCGAACTTACTGTTAAGCTTAAATGTCTTGGGCTTCCACCCTAGACTAAATAGCCAGTCTTTAAGTTGTTGTGGAGATGTTGGACTCCCTGCTTTTGTAATCTCAGTTGTATTTAGAGGTAAGCCTCTTTCTGTCAACATTTGATTCCATCTTATTCCATGCGAAGACAGACTCCCATCCTTTTTGTACATAACCTTTGGCTGCACTTTATCAGGTCGTCTTGGCATATATTTAGCAAGATTAGTTATCTTTTCGTCTATAATAAATTCAAGATCTAATTTAGATTGTTCAGCTAGCCTAACATCGAGTTTAATCTTCTCTGCTTCCTGCTCTCTGAGACAATCCATCTTAAAACTTAAATAACCTAATAGTCTTTGGATAGCTTTTATGTCGTCATTATATATGTCCATCAAATAGTCCATCATAAAATGAAATGATCGAGCATTAATCTCTACATCACTTTCACATCTATGAATATATACTTCAATAGGCTGATTTTCCCAGTCTTCAACAACTGGCTTACCAAATCCCATCTTCTCACCCCATGCTGCTAAGCCGTGGAGCTGACCTTTAATTGGATACAAATAGAAACTCATAGCTAAACTGTCTATTAGCTTTGCTTCTATCTTTATTTCTAACAACTTCTCTAACAGAGGCACATCATAAGCTATTATGTTGTGCCCTACTAAAGTGTCTTGCTTTAAAATGAATTCTTTTATTTGACTAGGGTCAGTAAGAGAACCTTTTGCAAGTTCTGTTTTACCATCATAAATAGCATAAGATAAACAATGCAAAGTAGTAGCCTGGTCTAAAAGACCATTACTCTCTACATCAAATATTACGTATTTCATGTGTTCCTATTTTTTAGTCATCTTTTTCATTTTTCTTATAAAACTAAACCGTGACCTCAACTTATATTTAAGGTACACACATCTAAAGAATAAGATTAATGTAATTGCTGGATGAATGATTACAAACAACCATATATTCATTTCTTCATAGGTTGTTCCTGTCTGCTGTGCAAGATATTTAATAATCTCAACACAAATGTCAAATAATTCTTTCATAATACTCTGTTTTTAAATTGTTATATAGTTTTTATTGTGTAAATGTAGATGTTATTATATCTCTTACCATTCTTTTCAGAACCTTGAAATAAGAATTGCATCTCAACTGTGGATCCTTGTTTGATTCCCTCAGCCTCAAGCATTTTCAGCTTGCCATTTCTTAACTCTGGAAACAATACCTGACCATCAGGAGTTTCCACAGTAAGTACTCTCTTGTACAAATCGGGGATCCCATCCCTCTTAATGTGTACTAATTCACCAACTACGTGTACAGTTGCATTTAAACTGAAGTAGCTCTTTTCTACGTGATTTCTTTGCATAACTATGTTTTATATAAAATTAATAATCGACTAGCTCTTGTTATTGCAGTATACAATAATCGGGCTTTCTCTGTCTTATTACGATTCTTCTTTAGGTTATTAACATTTACAATAACTTGCTCATAAGTACTACCCTGTGACTTGTGCACGGTAATAGCATGATTATAAGTTACATCTGCAAATTTCTCAGCGAAATTAAAATAGTCTTGCCAACTAATTTTAAAACTCTTTGCTAAACTCTTTAAACTAGATAATAGTTTATTAAGCTCCCTTTCTGAATGCTCGTGTATTATCCATACTGGGTCATCAAACTCAAGCCCTGAGGCATTGACTTCATAAACTTTTAAGGATATTGGCTTAGTGTAGGCTTCAAATCCTAGAACAGACTTCTTCTTACCTGCAGGGTATTCAAAGTTCTTTCTAATTGGATCTGCTGTCTCTACTTTAAGCTCTTGGTTTGTGTAATATTTATCCCTGTAACTACTGTTGAATATTAAAGTTTCTCCAGGCTCCACCTTATTTGGAGATTCACCATATATTCTACGTCTTACAAGTTTATTGACCAACTCAACCTCTTTGTTAGTCCATGCTAGATATTTTAACTTGTCAGTACCATTGACTGCAGCTAAGGTTTCTACTACCATACCTAAATCATCTGAATAAATGTAGCCCATGTCTTCTACTCTAGAGGGTTCTTTATCATCGATTATAGATAATTCTCGGCTCAATTTAATAATAGGGTTGCCTTCCCCTTGTCTTACTATCTCTGTTAATTCTACTGTAGGATAGTCAGCTGTAAATACTGGACTATCATCTTCTCCTACAGGATTTAGCTGCTTATCATCACCCAAAAATATAACTTTTGCTCTCTGTTTCTTAGCATGTTCTTCTACAAACTTAAGTAACTGTTTATTTAACATGGAAGCCTCATCAATTACAAATAATCCTACACCTTTCATGGGTGGATTTTTAGTATTGAAATTAGGTTTAAATGTTACAGCACCAGTTTTAAAGTTAACTTGTCGCTTTATTTTTAGTGAAGAATGTACAGTGGCAAATGATAATCTATCATGCTCATCTACCTTCTCTTTGATAACTGCTACAGCTTTATTTGTAGGTGCAGAACAAACTACTTTCTTAAATGGCATCTCTTTAATTAGTGTATGTACTAATGTATTTACCATAAAAGTTTTACCTACTCCTGCACTACCAGATATCAATAATCTATCTCCTGCCTTTAGAATTTCCAAACTATCTTGCAATTTTTCTTGCTGATGTTTTGTTAAACTCATTTCTCTTCCTTTAATTAATTAGTGGACCTGAAGGGAGTCGAACCCTTGTCCATAAAAATTCAATAACAATATTGTTTACAGCTTTTTGATTTTATAGTCTTGACTGACATTGGGACCAACTAATGTTGAACTACCACCACCAAGTTAGTTAAGCTTGGATACTTACAAATACATAGTTGTTGGACTATGCAGCCATCTGAAACTGTGCAACTGGTGCACTTAAAATGTTGCGTACAACATTCATGTTAGCTTCAATCTGTGCAGTTACCTGCGATAATATAGTGTTTCCATTTAAGTAAACTCACCTTAGTGTTAGCCAGTTGTCTCTCTGGGCTGAATATTATTACATCCACCTCATGTCAAAACCAGGCCAGGCCCATAATATAGGGGAGCTTTTACACTCCCCTTATAATTATATTGCTTTAGCTTCTGCTTGAATAGCTGAGATAAGCTTATAAACTTCTTTATAAGGTCTTGTTGCTAAATACTCTAATGTTCCGTCCAACACTGCTGTTGGGCATGATACTCTTGACTCTGCTTCTACTTCTACAGCAGGCTCACTCATTATTGGTTCTGGTGCTTTTTTCATCTGTCTTGTTTTTATTTGTTATAATATAAAATCGCTAGCATACCTAATGCTAAAAATACTAATCCTATCACTGTTTTACTATTTTAAGTTTAACTCTTAACAAGCCCTGCTTAAGATCCCCAATGGAATCAAAAGCAGCTCTTGATAAATCAAGTACTCTCACTGGGTGAGGCACTAAGGGAAAGATAGCCTTACCATATCGATCCATTTTATATGGACCCCTATCATTGACTCTCACAATAACACTCTCTTTTGTTGCAATGTTTGTGATCTCAATAATAGTATTAAAAGGTAATGTTGGACTAGCACACGTTAGCAAATTACAGTCATATATTTCCATATTTGCTGTTGTCCTACCATTCCATTTTTCACCGTAATAAGATACAATACCTATCTCATCCCCTTTTTCTACTGGATAACAACACTTATCTTGTGCTGTTTCCTGTTCTGGATAATTATGTAAAGATTGACCCATGCCTGTAAAAATAATCATACCTGCAAGAAACAAAAACATAACTATTGTCTTAATTGTTATCATTGTCTTTCTTATAGAAATCATTGAATGACCTGAATAATCTTCCTATAGGACTGTCATCGTCCTCTTTCTTGTTCATTTCAGGGTCTTTCATAATCATACTATGAATAACATTAATAGATTCTTCCTCATCGTATACATACTCTTGTGGAGGTAATGTAAACTCTACTCCACCTGTCAGATCACTACTATATCTTTCTGTTGCTCTTTCGTCACAGTCATCTTCATCCTGACACTCTTCGTCACAATCTTCCTGGCTGTCAAAGTATTTCCCCATTCTGTTACAAAAGTATTCTTCATTCTGGTCCTCTTCATCCTCATCTCTGCCACAATAAGAGAATTCTACATTCTCATCTTTATAATAGCCTGTACTAGTTTCACGAGCATCCTTAATATAATACTGACCATTTGAATCTATAGCTATGTTGTGACCATTTGAATCTATAGCTATGTCGATGTTCACACCGTCACCTACTTCATTACGCACTACGTCCCTATAATCTTCTATACGACTTGTACCACTATAGTGCTCTCCATCGTTACCATTCTGTCCTATAATATTCATTCTGTCATCAGAGAAAGTATTATTAAGACTATCAGAGATTTCTTTCAAGCTGTTAACACAATCTTTTAATTCATCATCATCTAATCCTAATGCCTCAGATATTTCTGCTTTTTCTTTTAATGTCTCAGTATAAATGCTTGATAATACACCTACCTCTAATCCTAATTCAAACTCAGTTACATTTTCTAATAAATAGAATGTGCCAGATACAGGGTCACCATCAGCCGTGGTAAATACCTTAACTAATAGCATTGTATCAGGTAAATTGTCATACAGTGTTTGTACAAACTCTTCGGTTTGTATTGGTAGTGTCACTGTCACTCTTGTACAAGAGTGCTCTCTTGTGCGTGTTATTGAATTGCTCATCTTTTTGTTATTTTATTTAATTATTAGTTGTGACTTGTACATCAGTGTAACCTGCTGCAAGCCAATTATTCTTTTCTATTAATGCTTCTATTGGGCAAAGGTGTACATTATATGTACCACCAACCCACACGAAATATCTTGGTTCATTCATTCTTTCAGTGTTGCGTATATTATTAAACTATAACATACAGTTATTATAAGTGCTATCATTTGTTATGAATATTTGTATTATTATGTTGATAAAATAGCTGAGTATAAAAGAATTTATTGCTATCACCTTGTACAATACCAAACCCTGAATGAGTAAAATTACCTTCTATCACTCTTTTATGAGTAGGGCTTTTAAGCCAAGAGTAAACTAAATCTTCAGCATTATCATATCCGTATGCAACATTTTCTCCTACACGTGCTATACCTATGTATTTCAAAGCTTCAGACCTTTCACCAAAGTTATCATGATTAATTTTATTTATTGAAATCATGTATTTAGTGTGTAATACTGCTAAAGCAGAGGCATAACCTTTGTCTATCTTTATACGATTTAATCCTACAGACGCTCTGTAGTCATTAATGAGATCTAATATTTCTTTTGCCAATTCCCAATTAGTCTCATTAGCTAAATTTAGGTCAATATCTATAGGCACTTTAGTTGTCTCTTTAACAAAGAGTCTTTTAATAAATGATAATATACATCTCATTTTCATAGTTTAATAAGTTTAAATGTGCTTGTTTAAATGAAGAAAAGTAGACAGTTATTCAATACACCTAGCAATGTACTCTAAGACAACTGTCTACTTAATTATACTCTAATCACCTAATTCCCCCAAATTATTTATGTTTCTAGAGCGTGAAAATCAATCACAGTGCAAGATAACATAATAATCAAGAAAAACAAGATTATTTCGTTGAATGGTTCTATTTTATAGTTGGGCTGAAATAATTACGATGATACCTCATCTCTTCTGGCCCAACTAAATATTTTCTCACAGACGGTATAAACTGACTATGATGTTCTTTAAGGTCTATTAAGAATTGTTCTTTAGGACTCATCTGCATCGTATTTAGGAAAGAATATTTTACCTAATTTTATTGCAATAAGTAAATTTAGGAAACCAAATAACTTTATAAAGATGAATAAGAATAATTCAAACTCTGCCATTTCTGATAATATAAGTATTGTCCCAAATATGGCAAATATAAGGACAATCATAAACTTTAAGAAGTCTAACATAATAATGTGTGTTTTTATTTAGTATTAATAGCTTTTATTTGTATATTGTCATAAATATGATCAATAACAATGTGATAAATACAGTTGTACCTATCAGGATCTTTTGTGGAATTCTGTCGTAAAACCAAGCCAGTAAAAATGATACAGCTATGATAAGGCCAAAGCCTAGTACCATAAATGATAGTATGGTTTCTATCACAAACCATAATATTCTACTTAATGTTTCCATAATGTTTAAATGTTTATATGATTAAAAAAACAAGCCAAGTGAGGCTTGTTTTATTGAGTAAAGGCTGTTATAACTACAACAAGCCCCATTAGTAACATGAGATGAAATATCTTATTATTTAGTAAATCTTTCATGTTACAGTCCGTTATATATGTAACCTGAGGCTACTGTTATTACTATCGCTCCTACGTATATTATACGTGCTAATTTTCTTGTGTTAAATTTCATAAAATTGTATTTTAAGGATTAATCTTTAAGCATTAAGCATATACATGCAATTGTTATTGCTATTATTGCTATTATTTCTGTTATTGTAACCATAGTTATTTATTTAATTAATTTCAATACACTCGCGTTATCATGGGTTATTGCCCGTAGCCTAGCTCTTCAATCAGATTGTCAAGTGAAGGTTAACGAGTGCATTGATTATTTTAAACTAGCTGTTACTATCCAGTCATTAACTTCCGTATTTTTGGCTCAAAGTCACTATTTAAATGTTAAAAAATGGGAGGACTGATTACCCTCCCTGTACCGTTTTCCTGGTTGAAGATTCCCGTTTATTCACCAACAGGCAAGACAAAATATTTAACTATAGTTTGTCAAGACTATAATTATATACAAGGGGCAAGATGACGTGGTCTATCCCTTTAGATGTTGTTTCATGACACCTGACATGCTCTGCTGATCAACGCAGAGGTGTTGTAATGTTTAATTACTCTCGGTAATCGTTGTAAACTTCAATCGTGTCACCATTAAAAACTACCTGATTAAATATGAAAATAACTTTTTCTAATTCTTCTAAGGTTATTTCTTTTCCTTTCCATTCTTTT
>Ga0098060_1000900_pt1 | contig 12640 bp, 8 predicted proteins | sample 21_taG_FD_77063 | JGI IMG/M metagenome (GOLD analysis project Ga0098060, IMG submission 77063) | Marine viral communities from the Subarctic Pacific Ocean - 21_ETSP_OMZ_AT15319 metaG | ecosystem: Environmental > Aquatic > Marine > Oceanic | place: Pacific Ocean | collected 2015-01-19 | reverse complement strand
TGCTATGGCTACCGGTCAGCCTATCTCCAAGGTGTTGAGTGATCTGACTGCATTAGCCCCTCAGTTAGCTCGTTTCGGCAAAGCTGGCGAGAAAGTGTTTAAGAATCTTAATCGCCAAGCCCGACAATTGGGTATGACAACACAAGAGGCTTTTAACATCACAGAGCTTTTTGATACTTTTGAGAGCGCAGCGAACACCACAGGTCGCTTGAACGCCCAGTTGGGTCTCCAGCTTAACTCTGTCGAGATGATGAGTAAGAAGTCTGATGAGAGGCTAGAGTTGTTGCGTGAAGAGTTTGCACTCCAGGGTAAAAACTTTGCCCTAATGAGTGATCGTGAAAAGCAGATGGTAGCCGAGATCATTGGAACTGACGTGATGACTGCGGGTAAGGCTTTTGGACAGCAGATACCCCTTTCTCAATTGGCAAAAGAGGGCACGAGAAAAGAAACAGATTTTGCCACCGTGGCGGAGATGGGTCAGGCGGTGACGGAGGCACAGTTTAAGTCGCAGAACAAACTGATTACAGCCGGCAATACTAAATTGAAGGACATCGCATCCTCCCTCGCTGATCAGCCCGAAATGATGGGCAAGATATGGATAACCCTCACCGCCATCGCCGCCGGCATCGCTATCATGCAAGGTGCGCAATGGCTCAGAGGATTGAGAGGACCGAAGAGCGGTCCCAAAGCTCCCAAAGGTCTAACTCCCTCTAAGACTTCCCCGACCGGATTTAGAGATGCGAGCGGACGATTCGCTAAACCGCCGCCAGCCAAAGCCGGCTTATTTAGTCGTATGAGAGGCGGTATGGCGGGGTTAGCAGCCAAGGCTTCTGGCGGACTCGGCTCCGCCGCATCAGGACTTAGTGGTATGGTGTCTGGTGCTGCCGGCAAAGCGAGCGGCTTTGCGAGCAAGATGGTTGGCGGTGCAAAGGGTTTGTGGGGTAGTGTCAAGGGAGGAATGAAAAAAGGTGCAGGCGCTCTCAAGAGCGGCGGCAGTAAACTATTTGGGAAAATGGGCCTAAAGGGACTTGGTATGGCTGCCAAGAAGATACCTATAGTCGGCTCCTTACCTGCCTTGGCTTTTGCTGCGAGTCGTGCTCTGGAAGGTGATTTCGTCGGCGCTTCGATGGAAGTCGCCTCTGCTGCATCTAACCTTGCTAATGTAGTGGCTCCCGGTGTGGGTTCGGCTGGCGCATTGGCGATCGACGCTGCCCTTATGGCACGAGATATGGGGGTCATCGGCAACAAAGGCGGATCACCAAAACCACCCGAAGGAATGCACTCCATGTCCAAAGCAGCCAGAGCAACTCAAGCTTCTAGATCACAAGCACCAGTTATCAAGGGCGGAAAAACCGAGGTCACTGTCGTCCTTGACAAGAAACCAATCGCAAAAGTCGCCGTGGATACGTTTAATGAAGTCCAACAGCCTTCTACGCCGATGCGATCCTTTTAAGGAGAAAATATAAGTGCCCCCCTTTAATCAATATTATGCAGCCGGTTATCAAGATCCTAATGCGCAGACTTCGCAACGTTTGGAATTTACGCATGTCCCAACTGGTCAAACAGTAGCGTTCCCCGCATTTATAGAGATGTTTAGTGATGCTTATAACTCTAACTGGAATGCGGAGGATGTATACGGTCGTATGGATCCGGTCGCTAATTTTATCAACACCCGCCGTTCGTTGGCAGTATCTTGGCACGTTCCCGCTGACTCGTATGAACACGCCGCCGAAAATGTTCAAAAAATGAATCGGCTGATTAGTTTTTTATACCCTTTGTATGACGCCAAAGACGGCGATGGCGCTACGGCGATCAATCAAGGTCCCTTGATGAGGATTAAATTTGGCAACTTGATTCGCAATTCAAACAATGGTTCTGGTTTGTTGGGTTATGTCAACGGATTTACTTTTGATCCCGATTTTGAACAAGGGGTTTTCTATGGTTCGAAGAATATGCGGGAACTTCAAAGTGCCGCAGCTTTCGCCGCCTCGCAAGGCGACGCTGCTCGGGCGGCTAAATTGCGTCTGCAAGCTAAGTCCATACAAAATGTAGAAACGGAATACCTGCCGAAAACTTTTAAAGTAAACTTTGAATTCAATGTGCTACACGAGCACTCTTTAGGTTTTCAAATGAGCAAAAACCGTACCTATACGTTTGGAAAGCCAGAAGATAATTTAGGAGATATGAACTTCCCTTATGCTGTCAGTACAAATACCACCATCGCTTCCGAAAACACCACCGAAGAAGCGAGACAATTTGTCAACAAAGTGGTCAAAGCAGTTGATCCCAACGGCGTCGCTGCAAAACTTATCGGCGGTTTTTTAAATCCCAAACAATAACATAGGACTCACGAACCATGGCTTATTCTAGATATACAGGACGTCAAATATTCCTCAACAATAACAGGAATTATAAAAATGCTTTCTTTGATCAGCGTGGCATTGTTGAAACTTATCAGTATGACTCCCCTCAGTTCTCTTTTCCAGACGCTGCCGCCGTACAGAATTTGAATAACGAGTTGAATGTTTGGGGCGCTACCGATAAGCTGTATAATATATCTAATAAGTATTACGGATCTCCGGAGTATTGGTGGGTGATCGCTTGGTACAATCAAAAAGGTTCAGAAGCTGAATTCAAAATTGGGGACTTATATTATGTTCCATTACCTCTAGAAGATGTGTTAGGATACATTGGATAATGACTACTTCGGCTCCAGTACAGAATAACAATGCCACTGCTGCGCAGGCTAAGGCCCTCAAGGACATTGAAGCGCAATTAGCAATCCTCGCCGAACAAGCCGGCGACGACGCCGAAGCACGGGGACTGCAAGAAAAACAGCTTGCCGAACTCCATACTAAACGGCAAAAGATCCTGGAAGATATTGAACTCGCCCGGCAAGCAGAAGCTGCTGAGAAACAGAAAAAAGATCAGCAGATTGCGTCAAACAAGGGTCAGCCCAAAAGTGCGTTCACTAAGCATTTACAGTCTCTTTTAATAGAGAGGATTATGGATGCCAAGGCTGTATGCAACGACAAGACCCGTGGTGCATCTAACCTTTATACCATTGCGACAGGTTTTGGTCCGTATACTTCTAATTTTATGCCCGGCGGATCTGCGATTTCAAGTTTTTTGCAAGCAACTCCTGCTCAGCTTGCTTCACTGCAACCATTACTAAGATTCTACATTGTTGATAATAAGGGGAATGAAGAGGAAATATATTTCGCTGATCATGTGTCTGCTGCTAATATAAAAGACCTGGCAAATAAAAGAAGAGCAGGAGACATCCAGCGTTCGCTCCCCCCCAAAAATAAAAGAGGGTCGAATGTTGGCATAAAGTCGTTTGAGTGGAATTACGACAATAAACACGAGGGCGATAGGATTATTGGTGCCAATCTGGAAATCTATTTTGGCGATATGACTGAGTTGATGAATGGGAATTACTTGCAGTTTTTGTTTACCACAGGCTTGTCTGATGCAACTGCCGCTGACATTGCGAAGAAAAAACAGGGTCCTAAAGGATCCCGAAAAATAGTTAAAACTAATACCGAAGTAATAAAAGAACTAACAGACTCTATTAATAAAAGAAAGTCTGCCCTAAAGAAAGCCGCCAACCCCGACGTCGTAGCTCGCCGATTTTTCAAAGACAAGAAGGAAGAAGCCGCTGCCGCCAAAAGAGACTTCCGCCAGCTAAAGGTGGTGTGTGGCTGGTCATTACCGATGGGCGTGGACACGAGTGTTTTCGGAGGTCCTAAGCAATATAGGCAGTTCAGGGAAGGTATAAGAAGGACCCAGCGGGCAATTCTTCTAAACCTTGTAGACTATAATATAGACTTTCAGCAAGAGGGAACAGCTACTTTAAAGATGAACTACGTCGGGTCTACCGATAATTATTTAGCCACCAACGCATCTGACATCTTTGGCTCTGCTGAGCCGGCAAAGACAAAGACCTATTTCAAGAAGACCGAGGTCACTCTCACAGAATCTGGTGACACAAAACAGGCAAAGTCTTTGATGAAAATAATGCTGGGAGTTCAGTCCAAGGCTCCTTATCTTTCTAAGTTAGGCGGCATGACGACCAATGAGGGTGACATCATTTTCCCCGTTACTCTTGGCGGGATTCAGTTCGCCACTCAAATAGCCAATGATGAACGGCGGCTTCTAGAGATATCTAAAAAAAGTAAAAATAAAATCACAGGCAAGCCAACTCCGGCGATGAACGCCCTTAACGACCGCTTGACTGCGTTAGTATGGCTTTATAAGAAAGCCCTTGATCTCAACACTCAAGAGTTATATACCAATTTTATGCGCAGAATCATTAGTAAACAAAATCTGATGACTGGGCGAGTGATTATTGAGAATGGTGATAGTCCGGACAAAAGCAGACACATCACAAAGCTCGCCTTTGGACCCGATCAAATTGAGGAGCAAAAACAAATTCAACTTCTCAAGAGGCAGGCAAAGGTATTCGCTAGTGAAACAGGCAACGCTCAATCTTCCGAAGCTGAAGCAAACCCGTCAGCGTTCGACCCCTCATTCTCAGACCCGTTGGCTGGCGACACCACCAGCGTGACTTTTTACTATATGAGGTTTGGAGATATTATCAAAGCCGCTATGGAGCAATCATCTTTCCGCAGTGATATAAACTTGATGATGGGTAATTTTCGGGACCCAGCGGGCAATGTCATATCGATTTATGATATTCCCATAACACTGGGAACTTTTGGACAATTCTTTTTTGATCTGATCGCCAGCCGTCAATTATCTACCATGCCTTTTGATAGATTTTTTCGGAGTTTTCTTAAGGTGGTAGCCAATATGATGGGTTATGCTTACCGGGGAGAGCAGAGGCTCACTTTTGACTTTACTACCTTCAACTCTAACCGGCACCCCGGATCTTCTAATAAACCACTTTCTGTTCAGGCACTTAAAAACCTTGGCGCTGGAGCAGCAAGCCCCCTGGTTCGTCAGACTACCAAATCTGGCGAACCCATACCACATCAGACCTATTATGCTCTTTATTCTAGGCGTGTTGATCATAACCAGCGCCTGGGTATAAGAGAGCAGGACGAAGCGGAAGGGATATATCATTACACTATCGCTTCCGACCGGGGTCTAGCGAAGACTTTTAATTTTGCTCGTCAAGATACCAAGTACTTTCAAGAAATGTTGATAGAGTCTTCTAATATGGAAAACAATATTCGTGCGTTATTCCTGCCACAAAATGTTAGCATTGACATGGTGGGGAACGGTATCCACCGTAACGGCGATCTTATTTTTGTGGACAGTCGTGCGGCACTGGGCGGCTGGGCAGGCACAAAGTTGGGTATCGGGGGGTACTATCGAGTAATTCGCTCCGCTCACAGTATTTCCAATAGAGGGTATACCACTACTTTGGATTGCGTGTTTGAATTAAGAGCCCCTGAGGGCGCAGCCCGAGCGCAAAGGGATCACTATGGCGGGACCGAGGAAATGATGGGGCTGTTAGATGACCTGGGAGAGGATGGTTAAATGGCTAAACAAGTAAAAGTAAATCCCCAGGATCAACCGCAAGCATTTTCTTATGGGACTAACGATTCTAACGCCAGGATTATCTTCCAAGAGCGTCAGAAGTATGAGTCTTATATTTTTCCTGACTTCTTAGCTCCAAACTTTATGAACTCCTGGAAGCAGGACCGCTTTTATGGTCTGGTCAATACAAAGGGGAACGCCACTATCCCCCTCCGCCAGGCTTTAGCACCCTTATATGCTTCTGAGGATTCGTCAAATCCACAGTTCGCTTTGGGTTTCGTCGCTGATGCTTGGAGAGATTTTGTGCTGCGAGTTCGGGAATTAACGGCAACCAATATTATATTTGAAAATAGTCCCTGGGCTACCCCTCGTGCTGTCAAAGGCTACGCTCCTTTAAAAACTATTTACAACTCTTATATGGGTGAAGATGTTTATGCTACTTTTTATAGTGGATTCGTAGGAGAGGGGGGAATCAATAATAAGATCTCTAACCTAGAGACCTTTTTAGAGCAGTTTGATATTTATGCCCGAGAGGTCGTTCTAAAGGTAGGTCCTCTCACTTTATCAGGAATGGTGGAAAGTAACTTGTCACCTTTCTATTCTTCCGGACTGGTTATAGAAATGGCACACGGAGAATATGATCAGGATTTTGAAAAGGCATATGAGTTCGGCGACCGCAACTTTTCTTTTATCGCATCCATCGCCGCACAATATGGTTTTGCTGTAGATAAAAATATTCCCTGGCGTCTGATAGCTGATATAAGAAATCCCGCAATGCAGGAATATATGCGTGGCGTCGATATTGTGGGGTTTGATATCGCTGTGCCGGACGAGTTTGACTGCGAGCCTATTATACAAGATCCGGAGAATCCACCCCGAGCTTTCGGATTTTCGGGGATTCCGGGTCTAGAAGATGTCACCCGCCGCATTCATTTTTATTTTGAGGAAGGTTCCGAAACTGCCACACCTGGATATCGTCAGTATAACTCAACACAATACACTATAAAGAACAAGCCTCAGAAAGATGTTTTTGAGAGGATGTACTCCACAGATTTTGTTGCTACTTGGGAACGGGATATGGACTTGCTGGCAGATTTCTTATTTACTTTTTATAATTCTTTTGTCGAGCAGCGCCCTAACGCAGTATACAAGCCTCTCAAGATAAGTGAACTCTGTACCGTTGCTCCTATTACTATTACTCGCACTCCAGTTACAAGAGAAGAGTTTGATAATGTCTGTGGTTCTTTGTGGAAACTTAAAAATTTCTATGTGATTCGGATGGCTGAAAGGGGAGTGATGCCCACTGCTCATAGAAGAGTACATGATATTCAGCAAATAGTCAACATTTATAACATGTCCCGTGCCCTGGAAGCACAAGGAGCGTATGAAATTGCGTTACGAAATGCTCAAGATGATTTTGTCGGACCCTATGATACAGATCCATTAACGTTATCGGCGGTGCGAGATATACTAAAACCCAAGCCGGTGCAGTTATTCAAGCCGACCGGGTGGGTGACACGCACGCAGCAGGGACAGACCATCGACACCAGAACTCATGAGTTGCATTATGCGTTAACATTTTCAGGAGATAGAGCCGGAGCTACAGATTCATATGCCACAACTACCTTTAATCCCGACACTTATTCCCTTTGGAATGGATTTACTATTTCTTTTTGGGTCCGACCAGATGAAAGAATGAATCACACCGCAGTTATATTAGGCTCTAAGTCCAACAATCCGTCGGAGGCACGATTTAAATTTGGTGTTCACACAAATGGAAATATAAATGTGGGTATTGGAAACGTGAATACTACTGGTATAAGAAATCCAATGGAAGTAGGGCAGTGGTATAATTGGGTAATATCATATACTGGCGATGATAAAGGGTATGGCGAAAGAAAAGTTAGAATGTGGATAAATAATGACCCAAGAATGACTATTAATGATAATACTCGTTGGACAAACCAAGATGAAGACCAGACAATATATTTTGGTGGTCGCAATACCGAAGGTGCATATAGTCAAGGCTTTGCTTGTGCTCTTACCAATGTGGCTATTTATAATGTCTGTAAGGATTCTGACGGAACTTTTGCTAATGAAGTATATAATAATGGAATCAATTATAACTATGAAGGTAGCTCTGACCTTGTAGGGTATTGGAGATTTAGCGAAGGCGAGGGAATTACTATTGCAGACACTTCCGGAAATGGTAATAACGGAACCTTTGGTGCCATCGCCGGCCAAACGACAGCCTATCCAATTTGGGAGAATATATAACAGTGAAAAAACTACTAACGGAATGGCAGAAATATGTCAGATTATATTAGACGAAAACAAGGGCGCTGGCAAGAAGACCGGCAACGTGAAGCTGACGAGGAGGCTAAAAGAAAAGCCGAAAGAGAGGCGGAACTAGCAGCCGAAGCTCTCAAACGAAAAGAAGCCGCTGAACATAAAAAACTTCTTCTAGAACAACAGGAGGCAGATCGACTTCATCAGAAGCGGCTTCAAGAAAAAAAAGAACTAGACGCCGAGCGGATGAGTAAGCAGGTTGACACCCTAGTATCTAAGCTAGAAGCAGACCAGCGCCTACGAGAGAGCGTCAGACTTCAAGAGATAAAGATTATAATCCAAAATCGTGAGCCGTATTTTGGGGTGCTTGATTGGCGTACCTGGCTATCTGATCCCCTTAATAAAAGACTGGCTGAATTAGATTTTGAGTATGCCGTGCAAATGTTCAGGCGTGACAACCGGCTGGCAAGCCGCCGCCAAGGCACTGGCGGCAAGATAAGAAGAAGACAGCAAGAATTTAATTATGCGTTATCGTTTTCAGGAGATAGAGCCGGAGCTACTGATTCATATGCTACAACTACCTTTAATCCTGATACTTACGAACTTTGGAATGGGTTTACTATTTCTTTTTGGGTCCGACCAGATGAAAGAATGAACCAAACCTCAGTTATATTAGGCTGTAGAGCCAATAATCCGACTGCACGATTTAAATTTGGTATTCACTCAAATGGAAATATTAATATAGGTATTGGAGGCAACAATATTACTGGTATAAATAATCCAATGGAAGAAGGCAAATGGTATAATTGGGTGGTATCATATGCTGGTACTCAACATGCTGCTGGTGATAGGAAGCTCAGATTCTGGATAAATAATGACCCCAGAATGACCACTAACAACAATACTGCTTGGAACAATCAAGATGAAGGCATGACAGTCTATTTTGGAGGTCGTAATACCGATCAACAGCCCGGACATGAATATACTCTAGGCTTTGCTTGTGCTCTTACCAATGTAGCTATTTATAATACCTGCAAGGATTCTGATGGAACTTTTGCTAATGAAGTATACAATAATGGAATTAATTATAACTATGACGGTAGCGATGACCTTGTAGGATATTGGAGATTCAGTGAAGGAGAGGGAATTACTATTGCAGACACTTCCGGGAATGGTAATAACGGAACATTTGGTGCTATCGCCGGACAGACAACAGCCTATCCAATTTGGGAGAAGATAGAATAGTAAAAAAACTACTAGCCTGACAGCCTGGTTAACGCTTAGTACTGTGGATGATATACTGAGAACCAAGTGAGGTACAATTGTTATTTCAGACTCTTGATGATAAGACCGAGTGCGTCGGCATCTATGCAGATAACCGATTAATATTTGACCTAGATATTTTCCCTCCTGGGCTCACTAAGACTTGGAAGTATGCACCATACCTCAGAGATCTAGATGTAGACTACATTTCGCTGTATTTAGAGGGCAGACCAATCAAGGAGTCTATCCCTGAATACTTGCAGGATGACTGGGACGATGTATCTCAAAAGATTGTTGCTTTTAAGAGGTCTCTGACAATATCTCAAGTTAATACATATGAGAATTGTTTTTTTGATCTTGTCCCGGAAAGGTTTTTGGTGGAGTTTTGTGAGGTAAAGAATAAAATAACTGAATATATCTACAACAACATTGAACAGCCTGCACGCTACAAGTTCTATAGGCAAGTCTCTATGATGTTGGGGGACATTGGCACCCGCAGCATTGAGATAGATAAGCAAAAAGCCTCTTCATATACACATATTCCGAAACTTAAAAATCAAGCTAACGCCCTTCTGACCTGTGATCCTTGTGTTCATTATAACCAGTTTGGTACCAAGACTGGGCGTCTGACAACTAAGAAGGGTTCTTTTCCTATTCTCACTCTCAATAAAGAGTTCCGCACCGCCATCAAACCTCAGCACGACTACTATGTGGAGCTAGACTTTAATGGAGCGGAGGTACGCACATTGCTGGGGCTGCTGGAAAAAGACCAACCCGCCGAAGATGTTCATGATTTCCATTTGAAAAACATTTTTAGCGGTTCGCAGACTAGGGATCAGGCAAAGACCGCCTTTTTTGCGTGGTTGTACGGGTCTCGCACCGCAGTCTCTCAAGGTGATGCAGATAAATTGTCTTCCTTTTATGAGAGGTCGTCCCTACTTGAGAAGTATTGGGATGGTGATACAGTTACAACCCCGTTTAGAAAGAGAATTTCTGGAGCGTCTGATCACCACGCTCTGAACTACCTTGTGCAGTCTACAGCCGCAGAACTAACTCTAAAGCAGGCTCTAAAGGTTGACTATCTTCTGCGCACCCGCTCTTCAGGGTCGTGCATAGCGTTTCTAATTCACGATGCTATAGTTATTGATATGAGAAAAGAAGATGATCACCTACTTACTTCAATGATTGCCTTGATGGGCTCAACTAATTTTGGAAAGTTCCGAGTCAATATCAAAAAAGGTAAAACTTTGGGATCCTTGAAGGATATAAACATTGGATAAGGTTATAGGATTAGGAAATTTTGGTTGCGCTGTAGCCGAACAACTCACGGCCTACCCGGAATATCGTATTTATAAAATAAATTCGGAGATAGATGAACGAGGAAGCTTGTCTATTGGGAAGTATCCTACTATCGACCAGTATGAGAACAACCTAGACCCTGATGAGGTAGCGGTATATTTGCGCTCTATTAAATCAGGTGATGAGGTGCTGCTGGTTCTTGAGGGAGGAGACCCTATATCGGGAAGCGCCCTGAAGATTTTACAGACCATCAGAGATTCCCGTCTCACCGTCCTCTATGTTGCTCCGGATCGTCAGATGGTATCTGAAACCCAAAAGAGGGATGACAAGATAGTTTTCAGCGTTTTACAAGAGTATGCTCGCAGCGGTGCAATCGACAGAATGTTTCTGGTGAGCAAGCCCGCAGTGGACAAGCTCGTAGGGGATGTTTCCATTCACGAATATGAAAACTCTATTTCTTATTTTGTGTCCTATACGATGGCAATGTACAATTTTTTCAATCATACAGATCCCGTCTTATCTAATACTATCTCCCCGCCGAATGTAGCTCGTATAGTTTCACTTGGTGTCTCCTCCCTTGAGGAAGACAATCAGGCTATTAATTTCTTATTTCCTTTGGACGAGGTTAAGGATATTCACTTTTTCTATGGCATACCTGCGGAAGATATGACAGACGACACCTCACTGATCAAAAGAATAAAATCTCATGTGAAAGCCTATAAGAGGGATGAACTTTCCACGAGTTTCTCGGTTTACGAAACCACCCTAGAGAACACAATGGTACTCTGTGTGGCGTATAGCGGTAAAATCCAGGGGTTTGCTAGTTAGCGAAAAGGATTTGAGCGTCCTATATAATAGGAAGAAATATTACTTTAAAGGAATCTCATAAATGTCTCAGAAACGTGGAGTTTTACTCGCCTCTTTTTTGCTAACCGATTCAGATGAGGCTGTTCAGACTGAGGTCGAATATATCGTCAATAATATTGAAATTACTAACAATATGATTTTTTTGTTGGAAGAAAAAGAAAACCCTCAAAAGAAAATACTCACCTATAATGCAATTACGGAACCGGGCAAGCCTTTTAATCCTCGGTTGTATACTATGCGTGTCCACCGGAAAAAACAAACCAACACATTGTACACTATTAATGCTCTCAATGCTGCCGTAGCCTCTCAACATGACGGACAAACAGGTAGGCACCTTAAGTTAGACTGGGAGCCTTTCCGCAATTGCATCCTCCTGACATCGGGTAAAGAACTAAAAGCTCATGCCATAGAGGTCAGTAAGATATATAAAATAGAAGACCCACCCGAAGAAGGGGAATAAATGTTTCAGAAATATAGTAATTTGGTTGCGGGCATTTTATACAGCCCTATATATTTTACAATAATTTTGTTCGATAAAATCAGAAAATAATTAGGGGGGACATAAGTCCCTCTTTTTTTTATGTAAACCAAAAAAATCAACAAAAAGCTTTACACGGTGAGTGTGTATGGTATGATAGGTTTACGGTCAACTAACCAGTAAAGGAGAAATACAATGGGTATTGACTTGAATAAGATGCGGCAGAAGCATGCATCCTTAAACAACCGAGGTGGAGACACCAACGACTACTTTTGGAAACCAGACGAGGGAACACATCAGATCCGTCTTGTCTGCCCCGAAGGCGGCGATCCTTTCTTTGAGGCATATTATCATTACGGCATGGGTGCCGAAGGTAAGACCACTGTCCTCAGCCCACGCACGTTTGGTGAAGATGACCCCATCGCCGAGTGGGGAACCCGTCTTTGGAATGAAGGCACTGACGCCTCGAAGGAAGCAGCCAAACGCTTCTGGCCTAAGATGCGAGTGTTCGCTCCCATCGTCGTCCGAGGCGAAGAGGACAAAGGCGTCCGCTGGTGGGGCTTTTCCCGCACCACCTACCAAGCACTACTTGATGTAGTTCTTGACCCCGAGTACGGGGACATTACCGATACCGAAAAGGGTACGGACATTCGCATTGACTACGGCAAGAAGTCGGGTCAGTCATATCCTACTACGGATATTCGTCCTATGCGACGCACTTCAAGCCTCGGCACCACCGAGGAGCAGGTCAGCACTCTCCTAGAGAGCATCACCCCTGCTACTGATGTGTTTGAGAAGACAACTCACGAGACTTGTGAGCGTGTTCTCAATGAGACTTTGGGTGATTCTGATACAACAACGGGAACTAGCGAAACTACTCGCTATTCTAACACGACCAATACCACCGCCAAGCCCAAGACCGACAACGCTCTTGAG
>Ga0098060_1000896_pt1 | contig 12664 bp, 32 predicted proteins | sample 21_taG_FD_77063 | JGI IMG/M metagenome (GOLD analysis project Ga0098060, IMG submission 77063) | Marine viral communities from the Subarctic Pacific Ocean - 21_ETSP_OMZ_AT15319 metaG | ecosystem: Environmental > Aquatic > Marine > Oceanic | place: Pacific Ocean | collected 2015-01-19 | reverse complement strand
TACTCATAGGTATGGTAAGGTACACGCAAGTCAAGCACTGATTGAGTGGTGTGCAGATAATATACCGGACATTCCAGAGGCACAGATGACAAAAATGCCACAGTGTATGCCTGATGAGTTCAAAGAAGAATGTAGCGTATCTGCTTACAGGCACTTCTATAATGTAGATAAACGTAGGAGTTTTAAGTGCGTATGGACTGATCGTGAAGAACCGCAATGGTGGAAGGAGCATATATGCTTAGAAGTATCACTATAGATAATAAAATGCTAAGATATTTAGCTACTAAAATAAATGAAGAAGTAGAATCGGGAAATAAAGTAACAAGAAAGTTTCTTTCAAATGCAATATGGGACTATGAAAAGAAAGGAATTAGTAATGATTGAGTTCTTTACTAGGATAATTTACATACTTAAAGGATGGTTTGCCCAAGAACAGGAAGACCTTGTGCCTACTAAATTGAGTGACCCTCTAGATTTAGAATTTGAACTAGAATGTAAGTATTGTGATTATGAAGAAAACATATCAGTGCATGAGTCAGATTATATTTCTTGGCATAATGGAGAATTTATTCAAGATGCCTTCCCATATCTAACAGCGGGACAGCGTGAACTCATGTTAAGCAATACTTGTGATGATTGTTGGGATAGGTTTTTCCCAGATGACGATTAGAGATATGCCAGTCATTTTTATTATTTCTTTAGCCATGACTATTCAGCTTCCGTTTCACATATCTATGTTCTTTTTTGCCATTCCTTTGTTTATTATGGATTATTTTTCTAAAAAAGCTAAAGTATCACTTGACAAATGACGATTAATATGGTATAGTGATAACATAACAAGTTTTAACTAGGAGATTTACAGTGAACTTAAAAGAAATGATTGATGATAATATGGCAGTCTTGGAAGCTGAGTCAAACCATAAAGAGATGTTAGCAAAACAAAAACAAGAGCGTCAGCGTGAGGCTCTCATAGAACTTCGTGACGAAATTAAACCCGTTATCGAAGAAGCTGGATATAGTATTGGGTTATGGAAGGATGGTAACATATTTGCTAAGAAGTGGCGTACCCATGAAGAGTCTTGGGAAAGGTCAGTGGAGAAGGTCTACTTCCTCAAGGTAGAATTTGAGGATTCCAGACATCTCAAAAATACTGGTGAGAGTGAGAGCTTTTATTCTCCACGTTCAGAATATGCTGGACAACACTGTGGTGGTAGTGACCCAGCCTACATCAAGATTGTTTGGGATGATGATAAAGGTTTGTATCATATAATCCCTAATGTAGCTTTTGCCGCTAATGAGGAAGTTAAAGAGCTTGACCCACTAACGTACCAAGAGTTAAAGGGTACTAAAGAAATGGTTATTGAAAGATTGGCTATCGTTCTTGCAAATGCCATGCAGTACGAGAAACGTGAAGCAGAGTGCTTCGCTAAACACCAAGCATGGAAGGAGTCATTAAATGGCTAAAGTAGTAATCGAATTGGAGTTTGACGCAAGTAATGGCCGCAAGGTATTGAACTGTGATGTTTGGGATTATCTTGAGGATTTAATTGAGGATGAATCACTAGACTATACCGTATATGATGGTGATGAAACTTATGGGGTTTTAGATTATCAGGAAAAAACTTAAAGTTTGCTCTTGACATATGACGATAACTATGGTATAATGAAATCAACTGGCGAGGTCACAAGTGACGGTGTGATCCAAAGCCGTAACCGAGCAACATAATATGCCAGCCTAACATGGTCTAACCAGAACAGGTGATTGCGTAAGTCGGTAAGCCAGTTTTTATTTAGGAGATTGAAGATGAGTAATATTCGCTATGACTGGAAACACGAGCGCGGTGATTGGGTAGTCGAAATCGCCAAAGATACTGACGGACATCTTAATCTCTACATTACAAATGTCAACAGCGATAATCTATACGAGATTGAGGGCGACCAACATGGAGAAGAGTTGCACTATAGAATTACAACAACTGAAATAGAGGAGGCGTATCGTAATGAGTGAATATAGGAATAGAACTATCTGTGTAGATAAGCATGAGATAGTAGTAGATAGAGTCCATGAGATCACAGTAGTTATCGAAGGTGGCATGTGTGTAGATGTCAGAGGACTACCAGAAGAATGGGAATATGCTATTCAAGATTATGATATGGAGAAGCAGGGATGAGTAAACATACACACATATTTGATTTTTGTTTCAGTGTTACTACAGACAATGAAGATTGGGAAAAAGTGTCGCCTGAACAACTAAGATTAAGTCTTATTAATAGAGTCGCTGATCTACGAATGGATGAATACGGAGAAGCGTGTGGGTATGTAGATACTATCGAGGAGTATGAAAATGAGTAAAGATCATTATGAGGAAAATGACGAGCGTATGAACATCATTGGACAGAATGGTAATGATGGCCTTCACTATGGCGAGAGTATTATAACTGACATTTATATTGGTAAGTATGTTCTGATTCAATTAGTCGATGAGACTGTAGAGCTTACCGTAGAGAACAATGTCTACAGTCTGACAGAATCCGTAGAACTAGAACAAGATTTACTCAAGGCAATGTATGAGCTTCGTAAGAGCGATGCATTAAAAGAAGCCTGCACATATTCAGAAAAAATGCAAGAGCTACTGGAGCCTATTGATGAATGATTGTAAATATTGTGGAGGACAATGTCCTGAGCATGTAGATAAGAATGGCAATCCTAATCATCATACCTGTAAGGAATATAGAAAAAATGTGGAGACTATGGGCTAAAGCTCTTGGTGAAAAGATTGGTGAAGACAAAGAGGCTGATACAGTAGCCCTCATAAGGACACTAATTGTAATGCAGGCTGTTATATGTAATGGTCTTATTGTTTGGAATATTATAAGGAAATGGTAATGATAGCTTGTGGACAATGTTTATTTAGTATTTCTCAGATTTTAGCTGTAGTTTGTACATGTGCTTATCCGATAACATATATAGCAAATAAAGTATTGGCGAAGAAATATGAGTGAACATGACGACAAATATAATAACTTCATGATATTGATGTTAGTTGCACTCACTCCTTTTGCTATAGGAATCTGGATGTTTTTAGGACTCATGAAACTAATATACTAATGACGGAAAGGATACTTGTGGGACTTTACAGTTTAGCTTGGGCTTCGGGGATCGCTGGGTTCATATTTGGTACGGTGTGGGCAATATATACTATAAATCAGAAAGACTATAAGGAATAAGATGCTCAAAAAAGATATTAAAGCCTTGACAGACTTAACTTTGTATGTTATACTGTGGTATATAGGAGGCTACATTTTAGGATACTTTTTAATTTACTTTTTTCACTGGATAGGAGTTTTATAATGGAACTAAAGGATTATCAATTAGAAATCATCAACAGAGGAATGTCTGTGTTCGTAGCTAATTATGACAGATACGACCTTGAGGAGCTTATGTACTCTGGGCTTGAGCTTGAGTCAGAAATCTATCTTATTCAAGAGAAACTAGAAACAAAACTTAATCAGCTTTACGAGCAAGATAGGGTATAATATAGTATGGAAAACAAATATTTAACCGTAGATATTGGCAAGATCACAGTTTCCGTTAGAATGGATAATGAAGGCATATCCTTAGACGTTATCAAGAAAAGTAATCCGATTGGATTTACCCGAGGAGAAGAAGAAGTCGTGGAGTCAGCTCGGAAAACCTATGCTGATTTTGGATTGGAAGTTAAGGAATTACTAGATGATTGACTTAGATAAGCTACAAGAACAAATAAACTCTGATATAAGAATGTATATAGACGGATATACAGAACTTCACCCAGATGATGTGTTTGCCTTGACTACTGACATAACGCAAATAGTTTCAGATAAAATAGAAGACATGAGACATCATGAATGATAGCTGGAAAGAGATGCAAGACGAGGCAATGTCAAGAGGTTATTGGATAACGCCGTCTGAAATACAAGAGAGGATAAAGCAAAGACAAAAACGAAAGAGCAAGGATGCTCTAGTAATATTTGGAGTAGTTATTGTCGGGATGGCAATTCTACTAGGATTAGTTTTTCTATTAATTTAATAAGGAGGTTAGATATGAAAAAGTATTTATTAGTTTTCATCTTAGGGGCAATACCAGTTTCAACGGCAAATGCTGTTGACCAGTTTAGGATTGTTCCTTTAGGCGAGTATGTTAAAAGTGCAGGTAGTTTTATTATAGATACTGGTGCTAAGGTTATTGACGGAGTTGAGACTACAGCGTTTGGTCTTGGAGAGATTGTTACTGCGCCTTTCAGAGCAGACTTTTATAAACCTAAAAAGAAAACCTATTACTTTAAAAAACCGAGACTTGAGTTCAGATACGAATCAGGAAAACTTTTTAGGGAGTAGGTTATGGCTTGGGTAATACTGACACTTACGATGTTACCTTTATTTAAGTTAGATAGAATTACTAGACGAGACACCAGAAGATATAACAGAGAAATAAGGAAGATTGAAAAGGAGGATAGGAAATGGCTAGAAGAGGATCACGACATGTTACAGGAAATTCTATTACTACAAAAAGCTGGTTTGGTTCACACTCCGAAATGGTTGTAGAAGATAGAGAAGATGGAACAGTAGTCTGTGAAGATGATAGAGGCAAATATGTGACATACAAAGATAGGCTAGACTCAGGTTTAGCTGACCCTTGCAGGGCGAAACTCAATAGAGATGAGCCGTAACCCATATAAGCCGCCGAAGTCTGACCCTCGAAGAAGAGGGTTGGACAGATTCGGTGAAACAAGAAACAGTCGAGATGAACTGGTTGACTGGTCTGGATTCTTTTTTATTGTTATTATTTTATTTTTGATACTATTTCATCATGTATTAATTGACTTTTTTATTGACATATTCCGAAACATATTATATAATGAATAAGAGAAAGAGATCATGCAAGCATTTTACGCAGGACTAACAGCTTGGGGTATCGAACTAGTCGTAGCAGGATTAGCATTTTATTTACTGTACAGAGAAGAACAAAAGGTTTATAAACGCCGTGCCTCCAAAAAAGAAGAAGTTTAACAAACCAAAGGCCGATGAGCGAGAGCTACAAGAGTTTCGAGATCATCTAAAGGTCATTAACGAAAAAACAAAGATAATAGTAGAGAAGTACCGCAAGTGGTGGGACAAAGACAAGAAAACATGGAGAAAGGGATTCAAAGGTCATGGAAAGTAAAGAGACACAAATGTCTAGACAGGAAGAATTATTGGAGTATATTAGAAATACTTGGCCTGATTCTTTGCTTGCCGATGGTTATAATGATGCTATCATTGGCGTTTCTTCTGGCTTCGATTCAGGAAGGATTGTATACTCTGTATCGAAAATGATAGAGATTTGTATGCAGGCGTTAGCTACAGATTATGATGAAGCATTAGAATGGTTGGAATATAATACATTTGGTGCTTTCGTAGGTGAATACACTCCGATATATGTTGATGATTTATATAAGGAGATGTTAAGTTGAAAGTTGTTATTATATCAGGGTATTTCAATCCAATACATGTAGGACATATTGACTATATCCAAGAAGCTAGAAAGCTCGGAGACAAATTAATAGTTATAATAAATAACGATGAGCAAGTAAAAATCAAAAAGTCTATACCTTTTATGTCTGAGCATGACAGAATAGTTATTGTAAAAAATATAGTAGGAGTTGACACGGCAACCTTGTCTGTTGATGTAGATGCTACTGTTTGTAAAACATTAAAAAGAGAATATGATTACCACTCTCAAGATTATTTCTTTGATGAAATGATATTTGCTAACGGAGGGGATCGTGGAAACGGACATGTTCCAGAAGAAGATTTATGCAATGAACTAGGTATAACAATGGTATACAATGTTGGAGGAGAAAAGACGGAATCATCTAGTTCTTTAATTAAGAAATTTAAAAGTAATTCATCTATTATAGAAACAAGCAAGATAAGAGGACTTTAATATGAGTTGGTTAGAAACATTAAGAAAAAAGCAAGAAGAGCGTAAGAGCGCTAGAGAAGAAGTAAAGAAGACTAGAGGAGATAAAGTAGAACTAAGAAGAGACTATAAGCTCGACAAGATCGAAGCACAAGAAGAGAAATCGTATGCTGTTGCGGCCAAGAGAAAATGGCTCGCTATTATCATGGCTTTAGGATTAGTCATTTATTTTGTAGTTTTTAAAGGAGGGTTTGACTTCGGCGGAGTCGGGTCTACTCTAAAGAGTTTTTTAAATTAGGAGAAGTTTTATGAGTAATAAAAATAGTCTAAAAGATTTAGCTTTAGGTTTCTTTGCGGGAACTACATTGTGTCTGGCAACATACTTCTTGTTACCTGATAAAGTTATTGTAGTCCCAGAGGTTAAGGAACAAGCAAACCTCCTCTGGGTCGATGATAGAATTGGCACAAGCTGGGCTGACATCGAAGGTAGTGCTTCAGAGCTAATTACTGATGCAAGATACCTTCAACAGCAAGTAGATGCTCACATGGAAGAATATAGTAGCATTTACCAGAATATGTTAAAGAACTAGTTTGCATTTGACGATATTATATGTTATGATGATAGTTGTAACAGCAAAGTATGGAAGGAGCGACATGAAGTTAGAAAGTGATTCAAATAAACAAGTGGCTAAATCAAGCAGTAAGAATAAAAAATCTACTGTTCTACCTTCGGATAGAATAATACTAGATACTTTATATCGTCATTATGGTAGACCTAAAAATATAATAAAAGAAAAGGTAAAGATGTTTACGGGATATTCTACTCCTGCCGGTTGGAAGATGGAGGACTGGAAGATGGGAGAGTATCAGTTAGGGCGTGTTAACATATATATACGCTCGAAGGATCATGACAAGTATTTATTTGGAGGATCACCAACGATACAAGAAGAAGGAGTTGGTAGCTGGTTCATTGGAGTCAGCGAAACCCATATTAAAGTTTGGATAAAAGATAAAGTTGACGCTATATTAGAAATAGATGACCTAAGCTAAAAAAGGAGTATATATGTTATATAAAGACAAAATTTCAGAGGTCTATAAACCATTAACTAAACAAGAGCAGTTTCTACACATTAAAAACTATAGAGAGAATGGAGACACAAAGTCTAGAGATATTCTTATCACTTCTTGTCTACCTCTTGTAGTTAAAATAGCGGAGAAGTTTTCTTCAAATAATAAACACATTGACTTTGACGATTTTGTTCAAGAAGGCAATATGGCATTAGTTAATTGCGTTGAAAAGTTTGACGCAGAACAGAATGTGTCAATCACTACTCTTGCATATTATGCCATACAAAATTCACTGATAAATATGATACATAAGGCTCAGTACAAAATAAAGAACGCTCTTAGTCTTACCGGATATGCGTCAAAAATGATCTCAAAGATAAATTCAGTTGAGAGTGATGATATTAATGTTATATCTGCTGAGACAGGACTATCAAAGAAAATGGTAAAAAAGATGATCTCAGGAAGAGTCAGTAATAGAAAGTCGATGTCTTCAAACAGGGTTAGAAAAGTAATAGCCAAAGAAGAAGAAGTAGAAAAACTACCATGCCTTGCTGATTTAAAATCTTTAATAGATAACAATGTTGACAGTCCAAACAAAGAAATCTTTATGGAGTTTCACGGTATAAGCACAAAGAAAAGGAAGATGGCTGAACTCAGCAGAAAGTATGACATGTCTATAAAAGATATTACTAGTGTCTTAAACAGGACTAAGACGGCATTATCTAGGGTAGCTAAGGAGCGAGTCAGTGCCTAAGTATTACATCACAGACGGGGTTGAGAGAGCTATAATATCGTCTGATGATCCATACAATGCGGTTTGCGAGTGTGTGCTAGAGAAGTTTTCTACTTTTGTAGTCAACGGAATATACATTGTCTCTGAAAAAGGCTTTGATGTACATGAAGATGACTTAGCCATAAGTAGTAATACAATATTAAATATACTGGTAAAAAGAAAAAAAGACGGAGAACTCTAAAGTTTCCTATTGACATATGACGATAAATATGTTATGATGCTTATATAACACTTATTCACAGTTTCTTACTAGGAGATAATTATGAAAACTGTATCACGAATCAATGACGTAACACGAAATGGTGTTCAAAAATCAACCAAGTGCGGTATCGTAGTCAATGCAAAGGCTTTTGACATGCTGGCACGACAGTATTCCGATCCAATCAAGGCTATCCTCCAAGAGCTTGGAGCTAATGCCGCAGACTCTCATATTCGTGCAGGTAAACAGGAAGTTCCTTTTTCTGTTAAATTACCTAATGCACTTGACCCTCATCTCCGAATCCGAGATTATGGTGTTGGTATGACTGAAGACGTAGTTTACGATGTATATATCAACTATATGAAATCAGACAAGACTGACACCAACTCGGAAACCGGATGCTTCGGTATCGGTTCTAAGACACCACTGGCGTATGCTGACCAGTTCAACATCACCACATACAACGATGGCACTATGACCATGTACGCTCTGGTTAAGAGTGAGGATGGAGTACCTGAGTTGAATGAGTTTGGTTCTTGGGATACCGAAGAAGACAATGGTGTTGAGATTTCTTTTTCTGTAAAAGAAGATGACTTCGATAAGTTTTCTGAGCGTGCAGTACAAGTTTACAAATACTTTAATACTCGCCCTGAAGTCTCTGGCAATGGTAGCTTTGCTTATCCAGAAAGAAAAGAGATCATTAGTGGTGACACATGGCGAATCGACAAAGGTCGATACAGCGATTCAACCGTTGTCGTTATGGGAAATGTAGCGTATCCTGTTGATGCTTGGCAATTCGAGTATGATAGCAAGGAACGAGCCTTTTTAGGAAACAATGCGGTAATTGAAGTTCCTATCGGAGACTTGAATGTTACTCCTTCTAGGGAAGCTCTTGAGTATAATGAACATACTCTTAAAGGTATCTCGAAGGCTATTGACCGTGTCATGGCTGAGATTGCAGACTCTATTGGAGTTCGATTTTCTAAGGCTGATAGTTGGTGGCAAGCGAAAGCTATTCAGCGTGAGATTGTTCATGAGATCAGAGGCATTGGTTCTATCGAAGAGTTATCTGTGTTCAATGGTCGCTCATTGAATGAATACCCTGAACTGTATGTTCGTCGCACGTTCACTAGAGATGGTAGCAAGGTTAAAGCTAGTAACTACGAATATAAGAAGCGTGTTGAGGTACGGTCAGATGTTCGTGTTGTAGTCCAAGACACTGAGACTCGGTTTGACAAAAACTGTCGTCACCTGTGTGGAACTGAAAATGTCACTGTATATCTTGTACATTCAGGCACTCAAGAAGGCAATCCTATGACTCTTGAGCAGATCAAGGAAGAGCTTGGTGTGTGTGACGATGACAATGTAGTATGCTATTCTTCTGAGTTGAAGGATGCACCGAAGGCTACAGGAACCAATACAGGCAACAAAGGGTATACTCGCAAGACCACTACAACTGTGAGAAAGTTCTCTGCATCTGGCGGCGGCTCTACTCACCGATTTGAAGGTCGGTATTGGCCTGAAGATGAGGTAGACATCAAGGACGACTCTGAGAATATTCTCTATGTTAACTGGTTCAACTATGAAACTACTCTTGATAATGGACAGAGCATTGATGTCAAGCGTTTGCATGGTTATTTTGAAGATATGGGTATCACCATGCCTACTGTGTACGGCATGAAAGAGAACCAAATTAAAAGAGTAGCTAAAAAAGATAATTGGATGTCTCTGGAGGAGTGGGCTAAAAAAGCATTTGAAGTCTACATGGAAGAGAACAATGCAACAGAACTTATACGGCTAAAATCTTTGAAGGATGAAGTGAGTTGGGTTGCTGAATTTGCTTCGCTCCTTACTAAACTTCAGCTTACTATTAGCGAACATTGCCTACTCGGAGAACTGATGGCTTTTGTGGGTGCAGATAAATCTACAAAAAGTGCAGAAAAAATCCTTGCAATGGCAAGAATGTTAAAGTATAATGTAGATAGCGCCGATGATAATAGTAACTCACAAGTCGCTGAGTTGGCTCAGAAGTGTGAAGAAAAATATTCATTCGTCATTCACTGGGTAAATAGAAACTACATTCACGGCACTGAGCCTACTGTTGTACAAAACTTAATTCAAATGGTCGAATCGCTCGACTGTTGTAACTAAAACTTAGGAGATTTTATTATGACTGCTTACTTAATTTCTGACGAAGGTAATATCAGTATCGTGCTTAAAGGCAAGCAATACTTCGTCAACTCAACAGATGAATCTCACGCACAGGTAATGGAAGCCCTGCGTGCAGAAAAGACCGAAGATGAAATCTTAACGATACTCGACAAGGCTTCTCAGGTAGAAGATTATCTTGAGGACTCAGAGGTTCAGGTCAAGGACGGATGTGTTTTGTATCATGGAGAAGAGGTACACAATACTTTAACTGAAAAAATCATCAGCTTTATGCGTCAGGAGCTTCCAGTTCAACCTCTCATCAACTTCCTAAAGAACATGATGAAGAATCCCAGCTTTTCATCTCGTCGTGAATTGTTTGACTTCCTGTCTCACAAGAGCCTACCCATCACTGAGGACGGTTGCTTCTTGGCTTACAAGGCTGTTGACAATGATTTCAAAGACAAATATACTGGCACTGTAGATAACAGTGTTGGTCAGAAGCCAACAATGACTCGATTCGGAGTTGATGATGACCGAAACAACGGTTGTAGCTCAGGACTTCATGCTGGCACGCTGGACTATGTTCAGAGTTATGGTAACTTCTGTGAAGATGATGATCGCACTGACCGCTGTATCATTGTCAAGATCAACCCAGAAGACGTTGTAAGCGTTCCTCTGGACTGTGAGTGTCAGAAGCTACGAACTACCTCCTACGAGGTTGTCAAGCTCTATGAGGGCGAGATGGAGTATAATCTAGCTACAGATGATGGTGTTGAGTGGGAAGATGATTATGATATGTATGATGAGATTGACGAAGACTGGGAGCTTGAAGATTACATGGATGAAGAGGAATCTTCTGAAGTAACAAGCCCTGCCGGTTTGACTTTTCAAGTGGACACGTCAGACTTAGATTCATTCAAAGATAGATGGATGAATAATTAATATCTCCTAGTTAGAGTGAGGTTAAATTTCAAAATCGTAATGATTGAAATCGTGCTAACATCCTGCTGCCTCACTCTACTTTTGCCCCGTTCGTCTAGTGGACTAGGACATCGGCTTTTCACGCCGAAGACAGGAGTTCAATTCTCCTACGGGGTACTGGCCTTGTAGCTCAATAGGTTAGAGTACCGGACTGTCGATCCGGTGGTTGCGGGTTCGAGTCCCGTCGAGGTCGCTATGGACTTGTAGCTCAGTTGGTTAGAGCAGGGGACTCATAATCCCTTTGTCGTAGGTTCGAGTCCTACCAAGTCTACTTACTAAACTTTTTATAAGGAACTAACGAATGGACACGATAGCAATTATTTTATGGACGATAACAGGGACATCGGCGGCTTGGGCATTGTACTTAGGTTACAATATTAACAAAGCTATGAAATGTCTAAGCAGAAATTTAGATCAGCTAAAAGACGATTACTATGAGCATAGCCATGACTAGTTCAGAACGAATGGTCTTTCTGTTTGAGCATAAGCATTTGATAGATCAGGTGACAGACTCATATGTTCTTGGGCTTGTGATTAGCTTTCTTATTTACAGCTTTTTTTGTAAGGATCATTAAATGAAATATGTAGTTAATTTAGTTAGCAAGAGAGGGACAAACAAGGTAAAATATGTTGAGGGGACTGACATCAAAGATGCCCAACAAAAAGCGGAAAGTGAGTATCCAGATTGGGAAGTACTTAGGATCACTACTGACCAAAATCAGTTAGATTATTATTCTCTTGTAAAGGACTTAAGAAAAGATGGCTAACTTTTGTTATCAATGTACAGCAGAAATGTTTGGCGAAGAAAATGCAATCAAAAATGATTTTGCTGGATCAGTTCGTAAGAAAGAAAGATACTTCTGTCTGTGTGAAGGTTGTGGCTGGATTACTGTCGATGGAGATGGCATAAGGGTTGAAGAAGATGAAGAGTGATGTTCATATACAATGGCTAGTCGGTAAGGAGTGCTATGTCGTCTGGGATGAAGTAGCAATGCCTTTGGGCTATTACGATACAAAAGAGGAAGCAGAGATAGCATTTGAAGAGTATTGTCATGAGCTATTCTCTGAAGAGGAAGAAGGTTAAGTAGTTGAAATATTTAATTGGATGCTGCAACCGAATTGTTAACACAGACAATAAGCCTATATGGTGCATTAAGTGTGGCAAGCATGACATAGATGTTGTTGAATTTACAGAGGATACAATGTTACCATGTCCATTCTGCGGGGGTCATCCGCAGGCAGAGGCTATGGAGAGCATAGGTCTTTATTGGTATGAGTGCGATGACTGTGGCGGTGCTAGTGGTTCTGCTGATGATTGGGTCAAAGCTAGAGCCAAATGGAACACTAGATTAAAGTAGTATAATATTTTGGGGCGTTAGTTCAACGGATAGAACAGTGGCCTTCTAAGCCTCTAATGCGGGTTCGATTCCTGCACGCCCTACTTGGGAGAAAAAAATGTATATATACATCGTACAGGAAGTAGAAATACTTAAAGATAAGAATGTACAGGGGATTATTAAAGGTGCATTT
>Ga0098060_1000894_pt1 | contig 12667 bp, 24 predicted proteins | sample 21_taG_FD_77063 | JGI IMG/M metagenome (GOLD analysis project Ga0098060, IMG submission 77063) | Marine viral communities from the Subarctic Pacific Ocean - 21_ETSP_OMZ_AT15319 metaG | ecosystem: Environmental > Aquatic > Marine > Oceanic | place: Pacific Ocean | collected 2015-01-19 | reverse complement strand
TCTTGAAATCGAAGGTTCAATGAAGTTAAATGATATGATTCGTTTAGACGGAGCAGTATCATTTGGTAAGTGGAAGTTTGATGGTGACGCAGATGGTCTTTATACAGAGTATGCTGAAGACGCGCCAGTACAAACACCTTACACTTACACACTTGATGGATTATATGTAGGTGACCAACCACAGACAGCTTATGTCTTAGGTACAACACTTACACCGATGGATGGTCTTAGATTGCAAGGTATCTTTAAGATGTATGATAAGAACTATGCTGATTGGAGTCCAGACTCACGTGAACTTTCTGGTGATGCAGATAGAACTCAAGTATGGCAAGCTCCAGGGTATAATCGTTTAGACTTACATGCTTCTTATAAACTACCTAAGATTGCAGGATATGATATGACACTAACGGGTCACGTATTCAACGCACTCGATGCAGTTTATGTACAAGACGCAGTTGATAACTCACAGTATAATGGATATGGTGACAAACTTCACCTTCCACATAACGCTGAGGTATTCTTAGGAACACCACGTTATGCTAACATTGGGTTGACTGTTAATTTCTAAAAGTAATTTAAAAGGGGGGGATATATTCCCTCCCTTTTTTATAAGGTTTTAAATAAATAAAAAATAAAGGAATTAAGAGGGTGAAAGAATACGATACCTTATTATGGTATAAAGAAGTTATAGCTAGAATGAGTTCTGAAGAAATAAAAGAACTTAAACAAGAGAGAATCGCAAATGGTTCTTATGATAAGTTTTGTGAAACAATCGGTGGAACACCTGAAGAAATTAAACGTAAATATAATGATAAACCATTAACAGAAGTTAAAGAATGGATAACTGAATATTTAGAGAAGCCAAATAAAAACTTTGGTGGTATGCCTGTATGTCCGTTTGTAAAAGCAGAACGTGAAAAGGATGGGTTGATGTTTGAGATGTGGTATCCTAATGAAACATCTTTTACAAAAATTTTAAAAAAGTTTAAAGATAGTGATTTCTCATCAGCATTAATTATATGTATGAATACAGAGGGTATACTTTGGGAAGAAGTTGATAGAAAAAAATATCAAAAAACAATTCAAAGCTTAATGAAAGAACACGGTTATAAAGATATAAAAGCTTTATGTTTTTCACCTTTTGAACATCATACTGCAGCTGGTGAAGAAACAAGAAAAGGTTCACCTTATTTTTTAATCAATATAGCCGGTAGAGATGATTTAAACAAAGCTCATAGAAAATTACTGAAGACATCATACTTTGATAAGTTTTCTGATGAAGAGGTTAAGACACTAAAAGTGTATCCAAAAAATAAGGAAGAAAAAGCTTGACCTGTATTATATTATTTTGTATATTCTAGTATGAATAAAGTAGTATTAAATCCATTGTTAAATAATAAACCTGTAAGTCCTAAGATATTAAAAGAACACGAAGAACGTAAGAAACAAATAAAGTTAAATATAAAAACTTATAATAAAGAATACAAAGAATTAAAGTTTCTTGTTGAGACTAAAAAGGCAGATGACTTTACAATTAGTATGTATGTTGCTATTATTGATGGTCGTAAGATAACTAAAAAGATGTTACAAGCTATTCACAATATAATTAAAAGAAATTCATTTGCAGAACTAGAAAAGAAACGTTTAGAGATTGAACGACTAATACCTAAAGTAAACTTAGTTCGTGAAATGTTATATAAAGCTAAATACCACGAAACATATATTTGGCGTACAGAAGAGTTTTTAGATTCTATAGAAGAACAAGTTCGTAGATGGGGTAATTTAAGTCCTAAACAAAAATTAGCTTTAAACAAAATGTATAAAAGATTTAATAAAAAAATTGCAAATAATGCTTGACCTGTATTGGTTTTATGTTGTATATTCAGATATGAATAAAGGAATAAAAATATGACTTATGTGTATGAAAAACAAATGAAACTAGCTCCTCTTAAAGTGGAGTATGTAATGAGTTCTGTTACTAATGAGATTAAGGTTGTAGATATGTGGTATGCTGATAAACCATCTAAGATATCTTATATGTCTGATGAACATCGATTAAATCTAATGGATGAATTAGAACGTGATTATCTTGATAAGGAGAAAATATGAGTGATATATTAGTTTCAGATGAATGTGACACGATAGAGGTGGTTGGGGACGACCGATACGGTGACCTTTTCGAAACACACGAGGAAGCTGTTGAGGCTAAGAAGAAGGCTATGGAGGATATGGATGTTGAAGGTGAACTGAGTGAGTTAGATATGGTAGAAACACAAGAGTTTATCGAGTTTGGTTAAAATAAAAGTAAAAGGTTCTTGGAACCCTACAGTTGTAACTACAAGTAGTGGTACTTATGCTGTCAGTGGTTCTAATTGGATATCTGTACCTCAAGGTACTAAATTAACTGATTTAAATTGGATAAATACAACACCTAAAATAAAAAAATATAAACTAAAAACCTGGACAGTTGAATCAACTAGCAGAAAAAAACCTGGTAAGGTAAATAAATATACAGTAAAATTTAACGGTTTATACAGTTGTAATTGTTTAGGTTATACTTATAGACGTAAGTGTAGACATATTACACAAATTAGTGAATCATTCCAGCCAAGTAGAGGCCGTGCTGGTGCCGGAGTGGTTTAACGGGGTGGATTGCAAATCCATTGTTCACAGGTTCAAATCCTGTCCAGCACTCAACTAAAAGAAAGAATGTGATGACAATAAGAGAAATAATATCAAAGCTTGAATTTATTGAAAATAGATTAGACAAAAAAAGTACTCAGCAAGAACACGAATTAGTTGGTGATTTAATCGACAGTATTATTGCTGATGACTTACAACTTAAAGAAACACCAAGTGTTAACGAATCTAAAATACTAGATACTATCTTTAAAATGGGTATTGAGTCTGGTCAAATAGGTCAAGCATAATTATTAAAGGAAAAGTTATGAGTTCACTAGAATGTAGTAAATGTGGTCGTTGGGTAGAAAACATAGGTGATAGTACAGAAAAAGTTATTTGTTCACTATGTGTCTTGATGGCTGTTGGTTTACCAGAAGAAAAAACAAAAGCATATAAACCTACAGGTCGCCCTGCAGGTTGGCATTTTATGAAAGAGTTTGTTGATGCAGATGGTAATGTATTTCATAAAGGAAAAGAGATGCCTAAATTAAAAGGAACTTTACCACCTACTAAAATAACTAAAGCTAAAGTAAAGACTAAACGTAGGACTAAAGAACAAATACTTATCGATAGACATAACGAGAAAAAACAAGCTCTGAAAAAAGCTATCAAGAAACAAAAAGATTTTTTAAATCATCAAGTAGGTAAATAAATGTTTGAATTAATTGTAGTTTTTTTATTAGGATATATAGCTATTAAAATGACTGATAATAATATGAGGTTTTAATGAACGAAGTTTTACATTTTTTTAAACACTTAATAGGTTTTTGTGGTGAACATTCACATCCTAGTTTATTAATATCAGGTGGTGTGTTTATTACAACAATAGGGGTTTATTATACACGAATAATAAATTATATGAAAGATTTATTTTAATGGGTTTCAAAGATAACTTAGTAAAAAATAAAAAAGGTAGTTACACATTAAAAAGTAAAACTACAAAAAATAGTAAAACTTTATGTTTAGAGTGTGGTGATGATGGAGTGACTCGTGATTTACTTTATGAGTATAACGCTGCTGATGTACTAGCAGTGCGGGGTTATATGGAAGACCATTTGATATCACATCCAAAACATAAAACTATAAAACCAGAATGGTGTATTGGTTGTAATTCACTACAAGGTTATAAGGTTACATTAGACAATGAAAAACATAATTAACTGTTTAAAAGAACACAACCCTGTAATAAATAAAAAATTAAAAGAGGTTACAGTAGATGAAGGACTTAAAATTGCAGAAGAGTTATTCAGGATTCTTAATAAAAGAAAAGACGGAATCGGTCTTGCGGCTAACCAAGTGGGTATCGATGCTAGTGTTGCTGTGGTTAACGTTCGTGAACCTTTAATATTAATAAACCCTAAAGTAATTAAAACTTCAGAAGAAGTACCTTATTACGAAGGTTGTTTATCTTTTAAAGGTAAAGGTATTCACACTAAACGATATAAAAACATTGAGATAAAAACTGAACAAGCAGAAAGTAATTGGTACTTTAGTGGTGTTGAAAATCCTAGTGATGGTAAAGGTAGTTGGGAAGAAAGTAATAAAAATGAAAATGATACTCAATTAAGATTACTTGAAGCTGTTTGTATACAACATGAGATAGACCATCTTAATGGTATGACTATACACGATAGACAAGTTATAACTACAATTAAAAATGAAACCAAAATAGGTCGCAATGACCCTTGTTATTGTGGTAGTGGAAAAAAACACAAAAAGTGTTGCTTGTAGATAGTTAACTATATGAATTACATTAAATTATTAATGACACCGTTTGAACTTGTATTTTTTACATTTCTATGTTTTGCAGCTTCTATTTTAATCGCAACTTATTTTATGTTGTGTATAATAGTAGAGATTTTTAGAAAAGGATTTAGTTATGGATTTAGAAGAAATATTACATAAATTAGATGAAGCAAAAGAATTAGAAGATTGGGAATTAGTTGACGAATGTATAGAATCTCTCAGAGTTCTAATAGATGATTTTGATGAATATCAAAACGAAGAAGATTGGGGCTGACAAGGTTTCGACAGATGTTATTTGAAAATAAAGTGCAGCAGAGATTGAGTATGTCTCGTAACAAAAGACTCACCAAACTCAAATGGCGAAGAATCGCTACAAGGGTTGAAAGTGGATTGGCATCTAGCTAATTCTGAGATGATGTTCGATACTTTTGTTGAACCAGCTCGTACTTCTCAACCAACTCACGTTTACGCGTAAGTTACTGAGTTGTCTAACACTCGGTCATAAAAAAAGTTAGACACTAACTCGTAAGATAGAGTTTAAATATCTTCAGTCGTCAATCTGTAAACTGGCCATAGTGGGTTGTTAGTGACTACTGTATTTGGAACTAAACTAAGCTGTGAACGACTTTATCGAGAAAACATTTGGACGTGGGTTCGATTCCCACCAGCTCCACAATAAAATAAAAAATATTGTTTTACAAAACTGTAGTATATTTATAGAAAAGGACAAACAACTATGAAAAAGAATATGTATATGTTAGGATTAGCCATTGTATTGATTACATATGCTAATGGTATAATATCAACAAAATTCTTAAGCGATAAAAATATTCAACTACAATCCCTGTTAGATGAAAATAAAAGACTATCAGGAAAGTTGAATGAGTATGAAACAGAAGGAATGCACGTGACTGTAACTATGTATCAACCAGTCGAACGTCAAACAGATTCTACACCGAACATTCTCGCAGATGGAACGCGTATTAAGACGGATAAAGCGTCTAATTATAAATTTATAGCGGTGAGTAGAAATCTGTTAAAACGATGGGGAGGTTGGTTAGATTATGGTGACTTCATTCTTCTAAAGGGTACCAATGGAAAAGATGGTGTATATCAAGTACGTGATACTATGAATAAAAGATGGGTAAATCGTATTGATATATTAGAAAGTCCTGGAACTAATCCTTATAAATTCGAAACAGCTAAGATTACTAGAACTAATTTAGTTCATAGTGGTACAAATTAAAAAATAACACTTGACAAATAACAAATAATTTCGTATATTATATACGAATAATAAGAGGTTTTATATGAGATTCAAATCAACTAAAAGATTTGGACCTATCACAACAGGTCATAGACAATGGCGAGACTCTGGTCATTGTTCTTATATTCATGGATATGGAAGATATGTTAGACTAACTTTCGAAGCATCAGAACTTGATGAACGAGGTTGGGTTATGGATTTCGGTGATTTAAGAGATGTTAAAAAATGGATTGAATCAGAATGGGACCATAGAGTCTTGATTGCTGCTGACGACCCTCTTTTAGAAGAGATGTGGGAGTTAGAAAGTAAAGGAGGTATCAATCTTAATGTACTTGAGAAAGGTTACTATCCTGGTATCGAGGAGTCCTGTCGTTATCTATATGACAAATTAAATCCAATGATAAAAGAAAAAACAAACAATCGTGTAGAGATTACACGAGTTGAAGTATGGGAACACGAAAACAATCACGCAGAATATGTCAGATAAAGTTTTACCGATAAATGAAATGTACACGTGTTTACAAGGTGAGGGTAAACTATTAGGTATACCTCATATCTTGATACGTGTAAGTGGTTGTAGATTACGTTGTCAGTTTGCTGATTCGTTTTGTGACACACCTTATAGTTCTTGGAAACCTGAGAAGGGTAGATTTACATATCAAGATGTTCATGAGTTTTTCGAAAAACATCCTCACATACATCACACTATGATTACTGGAGGTGGTCCTACACTACATGCGAAAATGTTACAAAAACTCTGTGAGATAGCTAAGAAACATTATCAACACATTACAATCGAAACTGAAGGTAGTGAGTTTGTTTCTACTATGGGTGATTTAATTTCACTATCACCTAAGTTATCAAATAGTACACCTAGACCAGGTACTACAATGCCTTTTACAGGTAAGATAGTTACTGAAGGTGATATGAAGAAACACGAAAAGTGGCGTACTAATTATGAAGCTATGAAACAACTAATAGAACATCATCCTGATTATCAACTAAAACCTGTGATATCAAGTGAAGAAGATTTAGAAGAGGTAAAAGAGTTACAAAAAATATTAAATGTACCGAACGATATGGTCTATCTGATGCCTGAAGGTCTTGAACGACATCAACTGAATGAAAGACGTAAATGGTTAACAGAACTTTGTGTACGTGAAGGTTATAACTTTACAGATAGATTACATATCATAACTTACGGAGATGAACGTGGAGTATGATTGGATAGGTTGGATAGGAACTATCGCTATTGTAGCTGGTTACTATTTCAACGCTAAAAAAATAAAGACTTGTTTTATTATTTGGGGATTAGGTAATGTTGCATTCTTGATATATGCTTATCTGATTGATGCACCTCCTCAAATAGCAATAAGTGCATTTGTAATTGGTATGAATATCTTTGGTTATAAACAATGGAGTAAGGATGAATAAATTAAAACATGCTAACGGAAATCGTCCGTTGACAGAACAAGAAAAACTTAAAATGATTGAACAAGCTGCTGAACATTATGGTAATTATATGACAGCTCTTGGATTCGATTGGAGTGAAGACCCTAACTCTTCTGAAACTCCTATCAGAGTGGCTAAAGCTTTTGTCAATGACTTAGCTTCAGGTGTTTATAATGAATCACCTAAGATAACAGCATTTGATAATGTAGATGGTTATGATGGTATTGTGTTTCAAGGTAATATTAAATTACATTCATTTTGTTCACATCATCATTTACCTTTCGTAGGACATGCTCACGTGGCTTATCTACCTACACCTGAGGGTAAAGTGATTGGACTTAGTAAGTTAAATCGTATTGTTGATTTTTATGCTAGAAGACCTCAAGTACAAGAGAACTTGACAATGCAGGTACACGACCACATTCACGATGTATGTGAAGAAAACATTGGTGTTGCTGTATCTGTCGAGGCTGACCATATGTGTGCTTGTGTACGTGGTATCAAACATAATTCTACTATGAAGACATCTAAGTTAAGTGGTGAGTTTATGAATTATGATAGTCATTCACGAGAAGAATTTTATAACTTTATTAGGGATTTAAAATGAAAGAATTTGTAAGTTGGAAAGCTATAGAAAGACATATAGATGATATATCACATTATATCGAGACTATCAGACACGAGGGTATTGAGTTTGATAACATCTATGGTATACCAAGAGGTGGTGTGATACTAGCTGTAATGTTGAGTCACAAAACAGGTATACCTTATATCGAGAGTTTTGAAAAAGTTACACAAGATACTCTGATTATAGATGATATAGCTGATACAGGTGAAACATTAAAAAAATATAAAAAACATCCTCTTTCAGAAAAAAGTTTTATAATCACAATACATGAACACGAACAAAGTATTGTCAAACCAGATTTTTCAGTTACTGGAAAAGGAGACCGATGGATTGTGTATCCTTGGGAAACTAAAGACTCAGAAGAAATACAGGATTATTTAAATGAAAACTAATATAATATGTAGATTACAAGTTGAAGGACTACATTGGTGGTCAGAGGCAAGTAAGTATGAACCCACAATGGTTTATCTTGAATCAGCTCACAGACACATTTTTCACATTGAGGTCAAAAAGGAAGTTTTTCATGATGACAGAGATGTTGAGTTTATTGTGTTTAAAAGAAAAGTCAAAAAGTATTTAGAAGAAAAATATTATGATGAACAATATGATTTATGTAACTTCAAAGCAAGGTCTTGTGAAATGTTAGCTAAAGAATTGTTAGAAGAATTTGATTTAGTGTATTGTTCAGTATTTGAAGATAACGAGAACGGAGCTGAAATATATGGGTAAAATAATATATTTACCTCTTGAACATATCGAGTCAAGATACACAACTCATATGGACAGAGATATATCAAACTATCTTGATAACTCATTTAGAGAATGTATCAAAGTTTATCCTGATATTCCCGTTCCTACAAGTATGAAAGCAGGAAGTTTTCTTGATGCTGAGTTTACAATCAGATTCAAAGCAGCTCAGATTGAAGAAGTGGCTAGATTATATCGTGAGGATATAATTAACTCAGGTGATGTAATCTGGAGTTCTGATTTATGGCATCCTGGACTCCCTGAAAGTATAGCTTATATGAATTACTTTGCTAAGAAAGATGTAAAACTAAGAGGACTAATTCATGCTGGTAGTTTTACTGATACTGATTTTGTAAGAGATATGGAAAGATGGGCTAAGAATTTCGAGGATACTCTGTTTGATATAGCTGATGAGATTTATTGTGGTAGTGATTTTATAAAAAATGACATTGTAAAAAAACGTATGATAAATCCTGAAAAATTAGTTGTGACAGGATTCCCTTTAGATACAGCAAATCTTAATAAAGTTGAAAAGAAACCTAAAGAAGATATAGTAGTATTCTCGGGTAGAAACGTGGATGAAAAACAACCTTGGTTATTTAAACAATTAGAAGATAGATTAGGTGATGTCCATGGTAGTACTGAATTTATCAATACTCTTGAACACAACTTTTCAAAAGAAGAATATTATGATTTATTAAGTAGAGCTAAAGTTGTTGTAAGTTTTGCTTTACAAGAAAATTTTGGATTTAGTGTGGCTGAAGCTGTGTATCTGGGTTGTGTTCCGGTTGTTCCAAACAGATTAGTTTATCCTGAATTTTATGCTAAACAATATTTGTATGACACATTTGATAATGCTTGTGATAAAGTAAATATGGCTTTGAAAGGTAACTTATTACCTCCTTTACACACTAGAGATTATCAAGAATCAATAGAAAGGTGGTTCCGTGATTAAAACTAACTTTATTTATTTCCCTTCATTCTCAGCGGGTGAGATGGGTTCTAACTTTGTAAAAGACCATCGTTTCAGAAATGATATGACGATAAGATTTTATAGTGAAGAATATCCTGAAGAGTTTCAACATAATCAACTATTGATTACAGCTGGAGCGCATATGTCAGTAAAAGATTACAGAAACAAAATGGGTCTTACTGATAGAAACTTAGTTATGGGTGACTCTGGAGGATTCCAGTTCGCTTCAGGAGCTCTGAAATGGGATTTAAAATACAGAGATAAAATATTTAACTGGTTATCTGAAAATACTGATGTGGCTATGAATCTTGATTTACCTCCTCGTCTAAAGAACGAAGGTAAATTTCACGAATGTTTAGATGTCAGTATTGATAACTTTAAATACTTTCAGAAAAAACAAGATGGTTCTACAAAGTTCTTAAATGTAGTACAGGGTGATGATGAACATACTTACAAACATTGGTATGACCAAGTCAAAGATTTTGATTTCAATGGTTGGGGTATCGGAGGTGCTGGTGGTAGTCTTTATCGATTTATGTCAGGTGTTCATGCTCTCTTACAAGGTAAAGAACATTTGAATCCTCGAAATGAATACTTTCATATTCTAGGTACTTCTAAAATCAGAGACTTCTTAATGTTGATTCAATTACAGAAATCACTTGAGGATATCGGGTCTAATATAGTTGTGACGACTGATAGTTCGTCTCCTGATAGAGCTGTCGTTTTTGGTACATATTACACACGATTTAGTATAAAGAAAGCTACATTCGAGTCAATCAACTTTCCTAGTGAAAAACATCAACCAGACATTATTGAGTGGTTCAGAGAGACTCCGAATCAAGACTGGCCTCGTATGACAGCATTTGATGATGTATTGAAAGGTCTTGTTTCTTGGAAAGATGTTGCTGACTGGAATACACAATGTACTATGGGAATGAGATTACATAACTTTTATGTATTTAAAGATGCTATCAGAAATGTAACTGAACTTATTTACGGACACGATTATATACTGAAACAGGCTGTAGATAGTGAAGTATATAAAGTTTTAAGGTCTATTGATGATATGGTCAAAAGTGAAGACCCATCAAAAGTATTCGAATCATATAAACAACTTTATATGAAAATGAGTAACACTAAAAAAACACCTACGAATTTAACACACGATTTCTTTTAAGGAGATAAAATGAAATTTACTGCAGAACAACTACAAGAAAATTGGGATAAACTCATTAATATTGTAGAAACTACATTTGAAGGAGAACGAAAAGAAAAACTTCTAAAAATGTATGACTATTTTAAAGAGAGAGCTATGTTTGCTCCTGCTAGTGGTGTTGTGTATTATCACAATGCTATTCCAGGAGGTTACGTTGACCATATTCTTAATATAACAGAATGTTGTACTAAGATATACGAGATGTGGAAAGAAATGGGAGCTCACACAGATGAATACACACTTGAAAATGTTATATTCTGTGCTCTACATCACGACTTAGGAAAATTAGGTGACATGACTGAAGATTATTATGTACCTAATGAGTCTGAGTGGCACAGAATCAATCAAGGTAAGATGTATGAATACAATGATAAACTACATTACATGACCGTTACAGACAGAGCTGTTTGGTTACTGAGTGAGTTTGGTATTAAGATGAATCAAATCGAATATTTAGCCTTGAGACTTACTGATGGTATGTATGAAGAAGCTAACAAAGGTTATCTTATGGGATTTGGTGAGGGTAAAAATCTTAAAACAAACTTACCTCTAATTCTACATCAAGGTGACATGATGGCTACGAGATTAGAAAAAGAACGTTATATGTTTAGTAAAGACTCGAGTATTAATTATTCTGAAATACTTAATCCCGAGTTAAAAGAAGAACGTCAAAAAGAAGAAAAAAAATCTGTTGATAATATTAAGAAAGCAATATCAGAAGAAAAAACACCTGATATCTTATCTGAAAAATCAAAAGATTTATTTGATGAATTGTTTGGAGATAAATAATGATTTTAGAAATTATATTAGGATTACTTGTTCTTATGGAAGGATACGTAATTTGGAATCTATTTAGAAAAACAGAAATGTTAGAAACTTGGGTAGAGAGTTTTACTCAAGTTGTACAAAGCGTACAATCTGATTTAGAAGAAATAGATTCAACAGGACATTTCGAATCTGATGATGAAATAGGAAGTATTTTTTCTGCTATAAAAGATTCGGTAAAACAACTAGATAACTTCAAAGGAGAAGACATTGATGCCAGCTAAAGTGACTAAACCAGTAGTCAAAAAGAAAAGACGTAAAAAGAGTAAAGTGTATTTTGGTACACCAGTACAAAATGCTATTATTAGATATAACGATTCTTCAAATCCAGCTATACGAAATAGAATTTATCGTGAACATATAGCTGCTGCTTTTGATAAATTAGCTGAAAACTTGATTCACACTTTCAAGTTTTATTACTTTGATTATCCTTTCGAAGAAGTAAAACATGAAGTAGTTTCTTTTTTAGTTATGCAGATGCCTAAATATAAAGCTGATAAAGGTAGAGCTTTCTCTTACTTTTCCGTGATAGGTAAAAATTATTTAATTCTAAATAATAACAATAATTATAAAAAGATGAAAACTCATGATGAAGTGAAAGTTTTAGATTTCAAACGAAACGTTTTATCTGAATCAATTCAAGAAGAGTCTGATGAATTTAATACTCAGTTTGTAGACCAGATGTTAGAGTATTGGGAAAATAATATCACTAATATATTTCGTAGACAGAAAGATATTTTAGTTGCTGATGCTGTATTAGAGTTGTTTAGGAAGAGAAAAAATATAGAAAACTTTAACAAGAAAGCTTTGTATATTATGATTCGTGAAATGACTGGTAGTAATACTCAACATATTACGAGAGTGATAAATCAAATGAAACGTTATTATGCTAACATGATGGAGGAGTTTTCTGCTAGAGGTCAAATAGATACCTCTAATACAGGTTCTATATTTTAATATATGGCGACGTAAGAGTAGCTGGTGCTCTCCTCGGTCTTCAACACCGTAGTGTAGTAGATAATACTATAAGTAGGTTCGATTCCTATCCGTCGCCGCTAAAAGCCAGAGTAGCTCAGTTGGTAGAGCAAGTGATTTGTAATCACTAGGTCGTAGGTTCGAATCCTATCTCTG
>Ga0098060_1000891_pt1 | contig 12698 bp, 13 predicted proteins | sample 21_taG_FD_77063 | JGI IMG/M metagenome (GOLD analysis project Ga0098060, IMG submission 77063) | Marine viral communities from the Subarctic Pacific Ocean - 21_ETSP_OMZ_AT15319 metaG | ecosystem: Environmental > Aquatic > Marine > Oceanic | place: Pacific Ocean | collected 2015-01-19 | reverse complement strand
TTAAATTATGTAGGCAAACCATTCAATGCGGATGATTCGATTTGCTTACCAGAAGCAGATAAGGTAATTTGAGGATGGTTGCGAAGATGAAAGATAAAAATTCTACATGGAGAGTATGTGCAGAATCTCAAATATCAATTGCTCATAAAACAATCGATGCATTGTGCGACCAAAAAGTAGAACAGTTGATTGAACTAATATCCAAAGAAGATGGTGATCTTTTTTTTACTGGTATTGGTAAAAATTCTCATGTCGCAAAAAAAACAGCATCAACCTTTAGTTCTCTTGGGATTAATTCAAATTTTATATGCCCGGTAGAAGCTGTTCATGGAGAGATGACAAATGTCAATAGTGGAAGTAAGATTGTTGCAATCAGTAAAAGCGGTAAAACTTCTGAGTTGAAGTACTTTCTACATAAACTAAAAGAGACAAAGAAAGATTCTACAATTATTATGATTCACGCCAATCATAATCTAGTAGAATCATGTGATTATTATGACTTTGGTTTTTTACTAGATGTTGAGGGTGAGGGTCATGAATATGGCGTTGTTCCAATAACATCGATAAGCTTGTTTACTATATTTTTGCAATCTATAGGGATTCACATATCTCAAGCGAGAGGCTTTACTTTAGAGAAGTTTTTACTTAATCACCCGGGCGGGGAGATAGGGAAGATAATATTATGAAAAATAAGAATTTAATCATACAAGCTGGAGGGAAGGGGACAAGACTAAAGCATCTAACTCAAAATGTCCCAAAGTGTCTCGTACCAGTATCGGGCAAAACTTTGTTCAGCAGAATTGTTGATAGATTTGGATCAGATCATAATATATTTTTTATAGTAGATCATTTATCGGAAGTGGTAGTGTCTTACAGGGATACGTTCTTTAGGGAAGTGACCATAATAAAAACATCAGATATTGGAACATGTTCAGGTATCTCATGCGCTTTGGATAAAATACCAGCAGGACAAAATGTTAAAATTTCATGGTCTGATTTACTTTTTGAAGAAAATCTTATTTTTGATGAAACAAAGAATACAATAGGGTTAAGTCAGACTTTTGACTGCAGATATCAATATATTGACAATCAAATCATAAAAGAAACTAGCAATAGAGCAGGCATTGCCGGATTCTTTTCTTTTGCATGTAAATCAATATTAGAAGATGTCCCAAGCAGTGGAAGTTTTGTAGGCAAGTGGTTGCGTATCACTAAAAATATAGACTTCTCAGAATTAACTTTAAATGGCGTACATGAAATTGGGACCCTTGATCTGATAGCGGAATACGAATCTAAATCCGAAAAATCTAGATTTTTTAATCAAGTTGTTATTGATGGGTCTAAAGTGACAAAATCCTCAAAAGATGAGGCATACAATTCAATGATTGAAAATGAATTCATGTGGTATACCTATCCTAAGTTCAACAGCCTGTCTTTTATTCCAAAGAATGTGGAAATGATTGAAAAGAATACATTGGTCATGGAAAATCTGGGAGAATCTGCGGCCTCAATCTTTCCTACTTATAGTAGGTATCAAAAGGAAGAGTTTTTAATCAAAGTCATGAACCGCATTCAACAGATTCACGATTTAGACAAGTGCAAATTCAACAAGTATGACAACTTTAAACTATATGTTCAAAAGGTTTTTGATAGGACATTTCCTTATGAAAAAATGCTTAAACATTTTCATAAACCAGTGATGAAGATAAATAACAAAATCATGATTAACCCCTTTCAAGGTTTCGAGTCCTTCTCTCAAGAATTGGTGAAAATAGGTAATCCCAATTGGACTGTTGTTCATGGTGACATAACTTTATCAAATATTTTGATATCCTCCGATGGAAACATATCTTTGATAGATCCTCGAGCAACATTAGGCTCAGGATTTAGTATGTTTGGTGACCCAATTTATGACTTTGCAAAGCTTTATTATTCAATAGTTGATGGATATGATAGTGTCAATACACGGAAGTTTAGAGTATCATATGACAAAGAAAATATAGAAATTGAAGATTTTTTCGATTCACAAATTGACAATATTTTCTTTCAACATTGCAAATATTCAAAGAGGGAAATATTGTCTAGACTTTATGGTATATGGTTTTCCCTAATCGGATGGGTCAGTGAGGACATAGATGCAATGAATTACGCCTTCTTCAAAGGCGTCATTGCTTATAATGAATATGTGAAGAGTTGTGAGCCTCGTATTGACCCACAACTGGTTAAAAAACTATATGGAGTGTAAATGTTGCTATCGAGTTTGTCTAAAACCTACATCTTTGATTTAGATGGAACAATCCTAGTCCACAACGGCTATAGGAACGGAGAAGAAGAGTTGCTGCCGGGAGTCAAACAGTTTTTTCAGAAATACATAACAAAAGAGGATTGTGTTATTTTGATAACTGCCAGAAAATCAAAATATAGAGAGGAAACTATTGGTTTTCTGCACAAAAATAACATACCTTTTGACCACATAATATTTGACCTGCCTCATGGTGAAAGAATCCTATTCAATGATAAAAAGAACAGTGGACTAGAAACATCATACTCCATTAATCTTGTGAGAAACGAAGGTCTAAGAAGTGTTGAAATGGAAATTTCGGAGGATTTATGAAAAATAATTTAATTTCATATAAAGAATATAAAAGCCTTGCAAACCATCAGTCGATAATGACTCATCAAGGTTTCGGAGATCACATAATTTGCAACGGTTTAATTAGGCAACTTCAAACAGGTGACGATAAACTGTTTGTCTTTTGCAAACAGTCTAGGGTCACACTTGTTTCTCACATGTATCGTGATAATGAAAATATAGTGGTAGTATCATATCCGGATTCTCAAGAGAACATTGTTGCTCACAATCAAAGCTCCAATGAGCTGTGCTTAATGTTGGGTTGTTGGAGCAATTTGCCCTATCAAAACCATTATGATTCTTTTGATGTGGGTTTTTATAAACAAGCAAATCTAGACTTCTCTACTAGGTTTTCCAATTTTTACCTACAGAGAAACATGCAGAAGGAATTAGAAATTATGAATAAGTACGGAGTTTCCAAATCATCAGAATACATATTTATTCATGAAGATGAGAGTAGGGGATTCGTCTCTGATCGTCAAAAAATTAGAAAAGATTTAAAAATAATAGAAAACAACAAGGAAGATAATTTTTTTCATTATGGATTATTGTTTGAAAATGCAAAAGAATTGCACCTTATGCCATCGGGCATTTATGACTTTGTCAACAGCATGACTAACATCTCCGGTAAAATTTTTCTTCATCGTTATATGAGAAATTTGAATCCATTTTTAGTAGCTAAAACAAATCATTATGTGAATCATTTATTTTAAGAGGTTGTTTATGAAAGTTTTAATAACTGGTGGGACAGGAATGGTTGGATCGGCCTTTAATGGTGTAGTAACAGATCACGAACTTGTGTTGGTTGGCTCTGCTGATTATGATCTCCGCTCAGCAAGCGACTGTAGATCTATGATCGCCGATAACCAGCCTGATGCCATTATTCATCTAGCAGCCAAAGTCGGCGGTGTCAAAGGAAATACAGATTATGTAGCCGACTTTTTCCGCGACAACATAATGATAAACACCAGCGTCCTACAATCTGCTGTGGAGTTTAAAGTACCAAAAGTGCTATCTCTTTTGTCAACGTGTATATATCCAGACAGCCCCACATATCCGCTAACAGAAGATCAGATTCACAACGGAGAACCCCACCAAAGCAACTTTGGGTATGCATATGCAAAAAGAATGCTAGAGGTTCACTCGAGAGCAATAAGAAATCAATATGGGCTAAAATATATAACTGCGGTCCCAAACAACATTTATGGACCCAAAGACAACTTTGATTTGGACAACGGACATGTTATACCAGCGATGATTAGAAAGTTTCATGAAGCCAAAGAGACCAATTCCGATGTCGAACTGTGGGGTTCTGGTCGACCACTGAGAGAGTTTACATGTTCAATCGATATAGCAAAAGCGCTACTCTTCTTGTTGGAAAACTACGAAGGCCAATCTCCAATCAACATTGGTTCAACAAGAGAAGTCTCAATCAAAAAAGTTTCTGAGATAGTCTCCAAAGAGATTGGTTTCGAAGGAAATGTAACGTGGAACACTACAATGCTTGAGGGTCAACTAAAAAAACCAAGTTCAAATCAAAAATTTCTTGACATATGCCCAAATTTCTGCTATACTGACTTGGAGTGTGGACTGAAAGATACCATCTCTTGGTTCAAAAATAACTATCCAAATGTAAGAGGTTTATAGTGAAAGTAGCGTTAATAACAGGGATAACTGGTCAAGATGGTTCATATTTGGCTGAACTATTATTGGAGAAAGGATACAAGGTTGTAGGTATAAAAAGAAGAACGTCGATAATCTCAACGTCTAGAATTGATCACTTGTTTGAGAATCCAAATTTTGTACTGGAGTATGGGAACATGATTGATTCCGGAAACCTCCATCGTCTACTCATGACCCATAGACCAGATGAAATATATAATTTAGCTGCACAATCTCATGTGCGAGTATCGTTTGATACGCCTCAAGAAACAGCAGACTTCGTAGGAATGGGAACACTTAGGTTGCTTGAGGCCATGCGCAATGTATGCCCACAGACGAAGTTCTACCAAGCATCTTCCTCTGAAATGTTTGGAGATAATCCAGAAAACCCTCAAAGAGAAACAACTAGACTTATGCCGGCCTCACCATACGCTTGCGCCAAAGTATTCGCACACAACATATGTAGAAACTATCGAGAGTCCTATGGTATGCATATCTCGAGTGGGATCTTGTTTAATCACGAATCCCCACGCAGAGGTGAGACATTTGTAACAAGAAAGATTACGAGAGCTGCTGCGAGAATCAAGCTCGGTTTACAAGACAAGCTTTATCTGGGCAACCTTGAAGCTAAGCGTGACTGGGGTTATGCTGGAGACTACGTTAAGGCAATGTGGCTCATGCTACAACAAGAAGTCCCAGATGACTACGTCATCGCGACTGGTGAGACGTATTCGGTCCAGCAGTTCCTCGAGACAACGTTTAAGATAGCAGGCTTGAAGATAGAGGATCATGTGGAGATCGACAAAAGATTGTTTAGACCACATGAAGTCCCTTTGTTGCTTGGCGACCCAACCAAAGCCAAAGAGAAATTGAATTGGATACCAGCGACTAGTTTTAACCAATTAGTTGAGATGATGTATACCGCTGATTTAGAAAAAATAAAAATAATTTAAAAAAGACTTGACAACCCACCAAAAGGGTGATATAATGGTATTATAAATTATAGGAGATTATTATGGATCATAAATTATCAAATCAAGCCGTTGGAGCAATCATGATGGCGTTACAAAAATCACTCATGGAACAAACAGACATCGTTCCCGTTCTGCGAGATTTTCAAGTCCAAGTCGACGATTCGGGACAGTTGGTTGTAATGAACCCACCAACATTCGAAGTTAAAGAAACAGTAAAGGTTGACAAGGATGCCTAGATACACTTACAAGTGTCTAGATTGCGACGGGGTGTTTGACGTTGTTCATGGTATGAATGACGAGCACTTTACTTGTGGATTCTGTATATCAAGAAATATCCACAAAGTGCCTCAAATGCCTCATGTCGCTCGCAAAGCACCTTCAAAGGGTAGTAAGGTAGGCGATGAAGTAAAACGCGCTATAGAAGAGAATAGGGCTATCCTAAAGGAAGAACAAAAGAAGAGAGTGGAGTTGCCCGATGATGATTGAAGTTTGGCTCATTATAACACTAGTAGTATCCGCAGCTTTGAATTGTGTTCTCTGGTGGCTCTTAAGAGCACAATCATATGAACTAACAACAGTAGCAGACAACTCAGAAGATTTGATTGAGCTGATAAATAGTTTTAAAAATCATATTAAAGCTGTCTATAGTTTGGACTCCTTTTATGGAGATGAGACACTAAAAGGCTTAATGGATCATGCCGGATCATTATCTATCATTCTAGAAGATCAATACGGCGACATAGCATCATTATCAGAACCAGTAGAATATGAAGAACCACAGGAAGATCAAAATGGCGAGAAAGAGAGCTCCGAAAAAGAAAAACATGTACTTTACGCAGGTACACGAAGACGCGATAGTTAAATATTGCTCAACTGATGAGATGAGGAAAAAGGAAGAGTTATACAATTCTTTAATTCAGCCTGCATTTTCTCAAATGGTTGATAAGATTGTATTTACTTATCGTTTCACAACATTACCAGATATCGACGATTTACGTGAAGAGTGTAAAGGTTGGCTTGTAACCATTCTTGCGAAGTTTGATCCCAACAAGGGACACAAGGCTTTTTCATACTTTTCTGTTGTCACAAAGAATTGGTTTATTCACAAAGTGAAAAAGAACAAGAAACGACTTGAAAGAGAAGTATCGTTTGAGTCAGTCGATTATGATCTCGAGAGAGATCTTGCAGACAAGGGACAATCATATCAGGACCTTAAAATTCGCCGAGAAATGATGGCGAATCTGAAGGACGAAATGGCTTCTTGGAAAGTTGACTTCCAAAAAGAATCAGAAAAGAAGGTTTACGAAGCCGTATTGGTACTCTTTGAGTCAGCAGAGGAGATTGAGATCTTCAATAAGAAAGCCATCTATCTTTATCTCCGAGAGCTCACGGGCATGAATACGAAACAAATTGTTGTCCAGTTAAATAAAATGCGGTCTCGATATAGAGATTTTAGAAAGGACTGGGATAACGGCGAAATTTAAGCTGGAACTAATTATTACCATGAGCAGCAAAAAATTTATCGATGAAGCCATAGAAAACATTAGGGAGGACCGAGAAACTACTCGAGAACTCCTTGATGATGCTATGCGTTATTTATCTCAAGACCAATCTCGACACAGGGACATTGGCCAAACTCTTGCGAAGTACGTTGAGACTTTGCAACGCTCCAACGAACAGTTGGTGAAGCTTTGTGGTCTTTTGTCAAAGAATGAGAAAACAGAGGAGTTGACCGACAAGGATTTTGCTCAAATTTTTGATCAAATTCAAGACTCGGAGGAGAAGTAGTGGCTCTAAAGAAGTATGTCCCTCGGTCTATACAAAACATTTTTGACCGCCTTGAAGCCTTCAATGAGAGCATAACTGAAAAGCTTTTCTCTGAAGAGTTGGATAAGACATTTGAAGTGGTAGTTTATTGCTCGAAGAATCCCGAGACAAAAACTGAACAATCAGATCAAGCCGCAGACTTGTCTCCAAACGTTGCGAACTACAATTTTTACAAGGCTAGGTCCACCGTCGGACACCATGACCACTTGATCACTCCACAAAGTGCAAGAAATATTGACGAGTACGAAAGGTTACGCAACTTGCACTTCCAAGCAATATTGAAGAAATCATCAGACAACGAATTCCCCGAGACGGGAGATGTGTGGCTAGCAACTCAAACAGGTGCAGGTATTGTTTCCCTGATAAGTCGCGAAAGAAAAGGGGATCCTCGAAGGTTTGTTATACCAGAAGGTGATGGACCAGCACAAGACGCTTATATAAGTGGTACCTCGCCAACAACAACCGTAGGTAATGCAACCGACGGAGAGTCTTCTGAGTCGAAGTGGATTCCAACGGGCAATGAGCTTGTAATTCAAGGATCCGTTTGGCCCAATGACCCAATAAAGAGTAATAAGAAAATAAGTCTAACAAATGAAATAAAAAATGAGTATATTCCAGCTCGAGATATTGCCTTAGCAAACGAACCTAAGGGGCTTAGATTGTTAGCAACCGCCATGGCCATCAAAGAAGGGTTCTATGCAAAGAATTTTGGAAAAGACTACAGGGGAGTAATGTACAACCCATCAACGAAAAAAACAGGAACTAGATCGTACCGGTACAACAATCCTGGAAACATTGGAAACACCGACAGTGGCAAAAACGTTGCCTATCCAACATTAGAGGCAGGAATTAAAGCCCAAGCAAAATATATAAGAAATGTTGCGACAGGAAAGCACAGAGCTTACCCACTAGGTAAGAAAAAGAACATAAAGCCATATTACAGTAAAGAGATAGCTCAAAATCAAGAGTCCTACAGCGGTAAAGATCCTGTTTTACCCGGATATGTTTTTACCTATACAGGTCAACTCGACCAATTCGTAAAAATTTACGCCACTGCTTCTAGGAGTTCAAATAAATACCTGAGCACAATTATATCCTACTTTAATGAAAATGGAATTAAGATAACAAACGAAAGTAAAATTCAAGACATCATAAATATGAATTAGTGAAATAAATTTGCGATTATCACACCCAGAAGGATACGGAAAACAATAATGAAAAACATACCCTACACGAACAATGCTGCATATAATGCGATCTCTCACGAAAACCGATGCAATATAGAAGAAGAAGTTGAAGAGATACTTGAGCATCAATTGGAAGCTTGCGTTGGGATTTTCTTGACAGACAATAAAGAATCTCTACCAGTGTTCGCACCTGTTGGTTCTTGCGAGAGAGTCGTTTCTAGAAAGAAAAGCTTGAGAGGGGATCACACCGGAGCTAGAATTGTTCTCACAAGAGACAACCATGGACATAGAGCAACAGGTCTTGGAGGCGCTGGCGCGACCAAGTGTGAAGCAATTGATATTGTCGCAGGATCTTTATCGTGCGCAAAGGAAATTAAAACAGGCAAGACTCAGTCCCGAGCCAACTTTGCTGAGGATGGAGCAAGACTCTATCTTACGGAACGTGGAGATGTCAATGCATACTTCGCAACAGCAAAATCTGATACAGCAGGCGTCTACGCTTCTTCAAAGTTTAAGTCTGGTGTCGGGTTAAAATCTGACCACACGCTGATCATTGGCCGAGAGAGAGTTAGAATACTTGCTGGAGTATCAAAATACGATAATGGCGAACGACTTGTGACGGGAAATGAACCAGCAAAACCAGTTATTGAGATTGGTGCAACATCATCTGAAAGACATCATCCAGCTGTTCTAGGAACTAACTTGGTAAAATACTTGAAGAAAGTTAATGAACAAATGAACAAAGTGAACGCAAAGATAACAAATCTTGAAATTGCTTTTTTACAATACAAGCTAGCGATGGCAAAACACCAACACATAGGCGCTGGAACAGGAGCAATCGTAACATTTCCAGACTTCATAGAAGCAGTCCCAGAATTTCTAGAAGAAGTTCCTAGAACAATAAACAATATCACAATAACGGTAACGGAACAATACAACAAGATTGTTAGTGATTATTCTTATTTTGGAATGCCTGAGATCGGCGTGGAAGGTGCGATTGATGAAAAGATATTAAGCTCAACAGTTTACTTAGGAGAATGAGATGTCCGAGACTAATTTTAAAATTTTACAGAAAGAAGTATGCGATCCTTCCCTAGAGCCACCACCACTTAAAAAGTTTTGCGCTCCATGTATACCCAATCAAAACTATATTGAACCAGATTGGGAATTCGTTGAGGTTGCTGAGCCGTATCTAAACGAGAAACAGTGTGAGTACCAAATTACTATCATAGTAAACAAGTTCGGCGATTCGTTTACTGCGAGAGAATTTAGAGATCTTCAAGGAAGACAGGAAGATTTCTCCTCTAGAGATCTTCTGCTTCGAAGCTTCGTTCACCCTGCAATCGTACTAATCTTAGAAGAGTATGGCAAGCTTGTAGCGGATCAAATCATCTGTGCGACCTTTCCAGGACTCGAAGAGCTCGGAACGCCTCAAGAGATAATCTCTCAATTTGACTCCTTTGAGGGAGCTTTCATCAAACTGTCGGAACAACAAGTAGACAGAAATCGCGTAAGATGTGAAGATTTCCCAATAGCATCAGTCACAAAGACTGATCCTTCTGAACCATTCGACTTCCAGCAAACAATAATTAAGAACGCCTCAACACCACAGGTTCAAAACCCATTTGCTCTAGAGCTCTATGCGCAAGTCAACGACTTCTATATCGATCCAATAGAAAATATACTAAAGGTACATGTTGGAATACCAGCATTTATCATAGATCAGGTTCCGACCCTACCTTCGAAAGAGGAGCTTGAAGAGGAAGCGTTGGAGACTCAAAATTCTGCTCCTCTCAAAGTTGAAAATCTATTCGGGCAAATAAAGAGACTTAGTGCATCCCTACAGATATTCGGAAAGTATCAATCTAATTTTTATCAAACCCAAGACGGATTCTTAAAGTTCAAGGAAAGTGGCAAAGACTATTATGCCACCAGAATGTCTTCAAAAGTGGATCAATTTTACTCAGACCTAAAACAACTAGCTACCAAGAATGATGTTAATATCAGATCCAATATCCCCAGCGCCAACAAGTTAAATGCAGACAATGTTCGTATAGATTTTAAAACAGGCCCAAACGGCAACCCATATACGATCAAAGCAGTGTATGCATGGAAAGAAGGTTGTGACGAGCAAAAGCTCCGAAAGGGCATTAATAAATTTAAAAAGAAATACAACAAACGCCCAACATTGTTGAATTATATTGCGAAGATAAGTAATATAGATATGACTCTACAATCACGAGAAACCACGCCGTGGCTTGATTTCCTTGTGAAATATACTTATCCACTTATAACGGTTGACTATGGAAGCCTAAATATGCAATCTGTCGGAGATTCTCTTGGGAAATGCGTCGAAGAGAATGCTAGAGAGTTTGGCGGAGAACTACGAGACTACATTCTTAACGAAGCACTGTCTTTCATGGAGACCTTGTCGTTCCAATACTCCTCAGCTGCATCTTGTGAAGAATTATATTCAACCGAGAATCAACCAGAGGTTAAAGAGTTCGAAAACAACTTTAATGCTGGATTAGAGGCTAAAAAAGAAACAAAAGACAGGCTTGAAAATGATCCAACATCCGTATTAAGAGAGCAATATCTAGAAAAGCTGACCCCATTATCGGACAAGATGAGAGTATTAAAGGAGCAAGAAGTTTTCAAAAGAAAAGAGCTCGAAAAACTAGAGGGTCTCCCAAGAGATTATGATGGAGAAGTACAATACCAAGTCAAAGAAGCTATAGAATCAGTAGAGAAGGAAATTGTAAACATTGTTGTAGAGATCAATGCCACAGAGATCGAAGCAAATACATTATTGAGAGAAGCCAATAATCTACTCAACGAAGCCAATTCGGAAGATGGCTTGTCTAGAAAATCCAGCCGACAATTGAGAAAAAATGCGGCAAAGAAAGCAAGATCCAACCGAAAGAAACACCCGTATACAAAGAAAGCATATAAGATCGCAATGGAAGAAATTAGCAAGAGCGATACTTTGCTGTCCTCTTTGGTCGATTGGGAGGAATATGAAAAGACTGGGAAACCATCTTTTAAAAAAATGGAGCAAAAAATAGGGTCGTTGAGCGATGTGAAGGATCTTTTGGCTAGATTGTCGATTTGCAACTTAAACACCATCACAATAAACGCTATTCGCTGCTTATTTTCCGGAGTAACAAAAGAGCGAGCCTTTGACAAGATGTTCCGAGCAGCGATGCAAGCTATGGATTTGGATGTTTTCGGATTCTTCATTGGAGGTCTCCCACCAGACAAACAAGCCGAGCTCCGTAAAAAGTTCGAAACAGAATTTGGTAACATTGCGTTGCCGTGGGAAGACAATTACGATAGTGGAGCAGCAAATCAGAATGCTTACAAAGGCTATCTCTCAACTCAAAACCCCGCCATAGAAGCAGCAAATCAAAGCAGACAATCAGAAATAGAGAGGCTTGAGACTAGAATTGAAGAGTTGCAGAGGGATTATGATAACTCTATCGACGCCAAGGTAACCGCCGTGCTTGACTTGGAAGATGCTCAAATAGAATACGATAAAGCAAAAAAAGCTATGGATCTGCTGGAAATTCAAAGTATACAAAACGCCATCGCACCGGAAATCCAAGAAGGAACGAAAAGAGTCTTTAGGGAAAAGTCTATGTCCTTAACATCAGCACAAGCTAGACTCAATGGTATTCTTGACCCTGCTGCTATGTTAATCTCTATTAATGAATTAAAACAACAAATTGAAAACACAATATCATCAGCTCCTGACGAGTTGAAAGATTTCAAAGAAATGACGGATGAAGAAAAGACTTTACAATTAGAAGAGCAAAAGAAGGCGCAAGGGACTTTTGGTAAGCCATTGGGCAATATCCAAGAAGCTGTCGTTGAAGCCTACATAGAATATATTTTCGATGTAATGAATCTAGATGAAATTGGAAATTCTCTATCTCAAGTTCCCGGTGGAACTTTAGTGTTCAACACTTTAGATCAAATATTTAAGTGCTCAACTCAAGGACAGTTCAATCCTCCAATAAAAAGCTTTCTAGGTTCATTGTCTTTGGATGTGTGTGGTCCTACTCGTCACGTTGGTCTTGCATGGCCATCAAAAATTAAGGAAGTTAAGACTCCATTGAACTTCGACAGGGCATTTTTTCTTACAAAACTTAGGAATGCATTTGTTAACACAGTAGAAACCGTAATTACAAAAGTCATTACAATGCTGCTCTTGAAAATATTCGAGACTTTAGACAATGCCTTATGTAAGTCGCTAAATGCAATTGGTCAATTCACAGCAGGACAACTCACTGGTGGATCCTCAGCTGGATTAGACGAGGCATTCGCGGATGCGTTCTGTCCAGATGCCGATGGGGATGAACTAAACAACATTCAAAGAAATGCTTTTGGTAATGCACTCGGTAAAGGTGCAGTTCC
>Ga0098060_1000888_pt1 | contig 12707 bp, 18 predicted proteins | sample 21_taG_FD_77063 | JGI IMG/M metagenome (GOLD analysis project Ga0098060, IMG submission 77063) | Marine viral communities from the Subarctic Pacific Ocean - 21_ETSP_OMZ_AT15319 metaG | ecosystem: Environmental > Aquatic > Marine > Oceanic | place: Pacific Ocean | collected 2015-01-19 | reverse complement strand
TCCTTGATTAGTGGTAGCTTACTCATGTTAGACTTATGGACTAACTTAAATGCTTTATCAAAGTCCATCCCAAATGATACTGCCATACCTTTAATCACATATACTACGTCACACATTTCTTTAAGTAAGTCTTGCATCATAACATGACGTTCTTCTGGGTGTGTATTAGTTTCAATATCAAGAGCTGCACTTGCTAACTCTTGTATCTCTTCAAAGAGGAGCCGTAACCTAAAGTCCATTAACTCTTTGCTGTAAGGTTGATCAATGGCTAACTCCATCTTCTCATGAAACTCTCTAACTTTTTTCATTATAGTAAAACTCCTTCATCATTTCAATACACTTTATTGCTTTGTTTAAATCTTCAACACCATTCTTATCACGGTGTCGTACCACATATTTAACTACTGAACCTACGTCCATCCCTAATTGATTCTCTATAATAAATGTCCAAGGATCAATCTTATATTTAGCGTAGTAACTAGGACGTATGTTAGTACTACCACCTTTCCACTGATCATTCAACTCTTGACTCTTACAGTATGCCATGTGATCTTCCTTGTCTTGTCCACATTCATCACAATACATCATGCTCTTGACGGCTCCCATAATATTACCTCCTCAGTTTTAAAGTCATAGTCATCAGCTCTTAATATCCTAGCTACCCTAGCCTGTCTTAGTGCATCTTCTTCAGTAAGGTCAGCCTTATGAAAAGCTGTAAGTACACTGTCCCAAGTAGGAGTCTTAAGTATTTCTACTGCTTTCTTAGGCCCAATACCAGGACATCCTTTGTAGTTATCAGTGGAGTCACCTACTAGTGTTTGGTACAAGTGCATATAATCTGCAAGAGTTTCAGTCACAGTCTCAATTACTTCACTGTCTATATTAAAGTATTCACATGGGATTGTCAACATGTCCTTATCAATACTAACAATCACATTCCTAGAATGACTACCATCAGTAGCTAAGATACCTAGACCATCATCAGCTTCACAATCATGTAAGGTAAAAGTAGTATGAGCTTCCTTAAGGTATTCCACCAGAGAATGATAACCTAGAGGCTTCTTTGTGGATTTTCTATTGCCTTTATAATCTTCTAAAATTTTGTGCCTAAAATATTTTGACTCTCTAGGAGAGAAGCATATAATAAAATTAGATATGCCTATCTTCTCCTGCCAATATCTTATGGTTATATCAGCTTGAGCTTTAAGTTCTGCTAGGTTAGTAGCAGTAGTAACTATACCATCAGGCCATTCTACCTCATTCTGGACAGCCCAACAAGTTCTGTATGTAAGTATGTCTCCGTCTATTAATAGCCTTGAAGTCTTCATCTACATCTCCCATTTCAGCGTGTCTTTGATAGTGACAGTTTTCACATATATAGACACATTTAAGTAATTCTTTAAGTAGTTTAATTTTATCTTTCATACCAGTGTTCATTAAGATAGTCAACTCTTTATCTTCTGGAACAACATGATGAAAGTTAAAAGTTCTTGTTTCATTAACTAATCCACAATCTTGACAAGTAAAATCAAACAACCAAGCAAAGAACCCTGCTTTAATTTTATAGTAGTAAGCATCATAAGCTCGTTTATCTGCTTTGTTTTTGTTTCCATTAGGATTAAGATTATTTAAAACAGTAGTCATTTGCTTCATAAAAACTACTAAGTCTTCTAAAGTTTTAATGTGTGTCAGCCCAAGTCTTTCCAATGTGGCTAGTTGCGGAAAGTGGGCAGCCAAATTCAAAGTATTGTCCTGCTCTGTGAATAGACTCAGCTGCGTGTGATGCGATGTCTTCTGCATACTCTTCTTTAACCTCTATTTGAAACTCATCGTGAATATTTGCTACAAACTCATAGTCACCTTCTTGATATTGCATCTTAAGACGTTCATCTAGTAAGATTAAAGCTTTCTTCATGAGTATAGCTCCTGCACTTTGTAACAATGTATTTAAAGCAGAGTGTTCCGAACGTATGTGTAGTTGCCTACCGTCAAGACCAATGAGATGCCCTCGCCTCCTGAAGACTTGCTTAACCTTTTCGGTAAGCTCCAAGAGACCGCTGACTCCAGATAACAAGGCAGCTCGTCCTTGTTTGCCTCTCTTTGCACCACCCCCAAGAATCTTACCAAGCTTTTGATCTCCTGCCCCGTAAATGAAAGCATAGAAAAAAGTCTTTGCAGTATCTCTTGATGATAGTCCAAGTGCATCTCTATTGAGGGAGTGAACGTCACTTCCGTTGTCTTTAGTACCATCGACTGCTGCTTTGGCATATATACCTCCATCATATTTTTTAAGGTATCCTGCTAATGCTCTAAGTTCAAGACCATCAGCATCACAGCCAACCAATACATGATTCTTACTAGCTCTAAACAAGCTACGACACTCAGTACCATACGGACTGTATGATGCAGGGACTTGTGCCACATTAGGGTTGCTATGAGTACAACGCCCAGTGACGGCCCCATTTGTATTAACTGATCCATAGATACGCCCTCCACGTTCAAGTTTAAGCCAAGCATGATTTCCCTCCGCTAATTGTGAGATACGTTTAGATATTAAGAAGTGCTCTTTAAGTTCCTGACAATTAGGTAACTGTAACTTACTCAATACTGACTCGTCTATCTTAGGTTTACCTCCAGACGTAAACTCTGTAGGTTTCCATCCTTGCTTCTTCAAACACCTAGAAATATGATCCCTAGAGTTAGGATTAAACTCTACCTGTTTGATCTTATTATACACGGCTCCTTTGCTAGTACCTCTTTTCTTACTACTAACTTTAGGAGTTACTTCACCTTCATCAACAAACCAACTACCATAACTTGATCTAAGAGCTGACCCTAACTCTTCTTGACGTTTGAGTAGTCCTACATAAAGTTCCTTACCTTTGTTTACATCAAACGCATAGCCATGTTCTACCTGTCTTTGAATGATCTGTGCAAACTTATGTTCTATGTCTACAGCATCCTCAGAATACTCTAGTACATCAAAGTGATACTTTAGGTGAGCCGTAACTGATACATCTTGAACACAGTACTCAGCCATAGCAGGAGTAAACTTACTCCAAATATCTTCTGCTTCTGTACCTAAAGTTTTCTTCAACACACCTATTCTTTGACCCCAAGCTTTAAGACTATGAGAACCATAGAGCTTGTTATCAATACTACGTTCCTTAGCATCTACTTCATACAGATTAGTGTGGCACAACCTAGAGAGCACAAGAGTATCAATGATCTCTGTGTGCTTACTAGGTGTCCACCCTAATATTTTCTTTAGTACTGGTAGGTCATACCCAATAAGATTATGTCCAGTAATAGACTTAGCAGAACTCATGATCTCTAGTGCATCCTCAAAGCAATCATAAGGTTCCTGGTTAGCAAAGACTTGACCTGCTTCAGCTTCAACTACAGACATACCAATACAATGTATTTTAGTAACAGTAGGAAGTAACCCATCTGTCTCTATGTCTACTATTAAGTCTAAGCTCATGGTCTCTCCTGAAATATACTTCTTTTAGGATACACTTGATCTTCTAATTTAGAAAGGCAGTGCTTCATGCTTAGAAGTGTCTCCTTCAGTTTTTGTATCTCCACACTCTCTGAGTCTGCCTGTAACTGTGTCATAGAAGAGGCTCCCTGCAAGTCCTGTAGATGAGCCTTTATATCTTGCCTTAAGTACTCTAACAGAGGTCTCACCGTCCTGTTGTTGGTCTCTTTCAAGTCCAATGACGAAATCACTGAGTTGAGCAATGCTTCCTGACCCTCTAAGATCTGAGAGATTGACTTGTTTACCATCTTCATGCCCCTTTCCTTGTTGAGGTCTCTTTAAGTGAGAGACAATGAACATCCCAATATTAAGTTCTTCAACTAATGACCTAAGCTGTGTCATTATATTATCTATCAGCCTTCTTTCATCTCCACCTTCAATTCCACTGACCATAATACTGAGATGATCAAGCACAATCCAAGAAACATCGCAGGAATGAACGAGATAACGAATACGGCTAGACAAAACATCAGCATCTAAACTCCCCCAATGATCATACAAATATAATCTGTTATCTGCAAATACTTTCTCCCATATATGTCTCCTAAACTCCTCATCTAAATCCTTCTCCAAGTGTAACATCATGTTAGCTTCAATAGACATGAAATCTACGGCAGCTTGTCTAACAGACTCCTCCAAAGCAATATAGCCGATAGTCTCACCCTTACTGTGAAAATAAGAAGCGATTTCTTTAACAGCTGTAGATTTACCTGCACCAGTTCCAGCACAGAATGTAACAATTTCACCTTTTCGTGCTCCTAAAGTTTTATCATTAAGTCCTTGCCAAGGGTACTCATGATCACTAGCTGACATAGGACAATTAACTAAGTCCCATGTGTCAGCTCCTGCTATGATACCATCTGGTCTATGTACTCTAGCTCTCCAGATAGCATCTACTACTGCTGATCCTCCTTCTTCACATAGTAAGTCACTCGCATCCTTCTTTCCCAATCTGGCAATCTTGCAACGTCCTGGTGGGAATAGTTCAGCCACTTCTGTAGCTGCTTTCTGCCCTGACTTATCCATATCAAACATAAGAATCGTTTCATCAAAACCAAGTAGCCACTCCAAATTTTTTGCCACCACTTTTTTAGCAGACTTGTCACCACTAGGAATGGAGACCACAGGCCACTTACAGCTTTGAGCTTCTGCAATACTAAGTGCATCTAATTCTCCTGTAGATATACATATCTTCTTACCACTACTCCATAAATGTTTGCCCCAAAGATCAGAACAATCACCTATAGTTCTAAACTCTTTACCTTTAAGTCTAACCTTCTGCCCTACTACTACTCCATCTTGTATAAATGCTGCAAGGTGTGCTGGCTTTCCTTCGTATTTTCCAATCTTGTACCCGAACTTCCTACAAGTAGATTCCGATATTTTTCTTTTTGAAATCTCCTTGAACTCTCCTCCAATTGGAGTAAAAGTTCCTTTATTCTTTTTTGGTTGGTTCTGATTATTGCTAGAAGGGCTACGATCACTATGCTCATAATGATCACAGTCAATACTAAAGCAGAAAGCGTGTCCATCATCATACCTCGCTAAGTTGTCTTTTGATCCACAGGAAGGACAAGGCTCATGTCTTAGGCAGACACTCTCTGAGCCAAGATTCTGGTATGCTTCCTTTGGAAAAGATAAATCCATGTTTTTCGCACCACTCTCCATACGTTGTCTTAGCTCCCTTATATAGTTTTTGATTCGGGTTAGTAAAGACAAATCTTATATCTAACTGAGGGTGTTGCTCCTTGATCAGAAGGTGTTTAGTCCTGTCTGACCCAAGGAACCTACCCTTTGTTTCTATGTACATCTTACTTACTTCACCCTTGATAATAAAATCAGGAGTATAAGTTCGTTGTCTAGGAGTATACGGGATACGTTCAGACTCATACTCCCACCTAACTTTGGCAGTAGCAAGTTGGTTTCCTACTGAGGACTCAAGACCTGAACGATACCCTTCTACTATACCTCTACGCATCTGACTCTTAGAACTCTTCATCGTCATCTATTTCTTCTTCCTCGGCTTCTTTGAATTCATCTTTAGGTGCTACATAACTACCTTTTTCTTCACCCCAATTAGTATCATCAACTTTAGACTCATACTCTACGAGGTCAAGCACTCGTACCTTCTTCATTCTCAAACTAACACCACCACCCATAGCATCATAAGGTACAGCCTCGTATAGTACTTGTAGTCTACTACCACCACCTATTGCAGCAACCACCCTGTTACCATCAGAGTCAACCAGGACAGGCGTTTGATCCCACTCATCACCACCTTTAGTTTTAACATGAGCTTTCATCTTAAAGTTAGCAACGTACTTACCTGTCTTTTCACCCTGATCATCTAGCTCAGGCTTGATAGGATTGTTTTTACCACCATTCATCAGAGGCTTAACAACGTCACTAATCTTCTTAGTTGCAGCTTTATCAAAGATAAGCTTAACTGAGAAAACTCCATCAGCATCAAACTTAGTGTCAGGCTTGTTCAACCAAGGGTATACTGCAATTCCTGCGGGTGATACATGGGTGTCCAACTTCTGCTTTGCCATTATAATTCTCCTTTGATGTAGCGTTCTGCTCCCCCAAATTCAGGAACTTTTGTGCGTTTGCACTCTTCTCTCATTGTGTCTACCATCATCATTACATCTGTAACACTGTACATCTTTTGAAGCTTATTGTTATACAAACAATTAAACACACTAAGAATGATAGCGTGTCTTTCTGCCTTGCTAAAATTATGTATTGCATCTACTACTGTCATCATTCCTGCTGACACATTCTTTACATTTGAATTAGCTAAAAAAGAACTCTGCATTTTTTACGTCCTCAATGTTTAACTTACCATACTCAGGAAGACTAGGCAACTCTAAGTCTCCCTGTTCTTCCATAAATTTTTTCAATATATCTTCTTTGTATATGTCTACAAAGGTTTCTCTGAGCACCATACCTAGTTGTTCTATGTCACAAGCATGAGTACCAAAAGAATCATGCACTACAGCAAACGATTCAATACCATGATTATCTTTAGCACTCACTACAGTTTTCATAAGGTGACAGGCATCTAAACTATGAACAAAGTTAGGTGCAATACCATTGACCTGTCTAAATGTGTGCATCTTCTCAGCATCACTACTTCCTGCAAATAAAGAAGCCATACGTCCATTTATTATAGTCTTAATTTGTTTAACTATTGACCTTATGTACTTTTGTTTAACTACAAAGCCTGTAGGTAATGTCCAATAGATAGGTCTCTTCAATTTGTTAGAGGCTTTAGCTACATCCTGTAGCCACTTCATGCCTAACCTAGAAGATATAACAACCCTTCCAATAGCTTCATAGATATGAAAAGCCAGATATTTACAATGAGGCCACATATCAGTACTACTATCAATACCTGGAAATACCACTCCTTTATCCAGCTGCTTTTTAAGTTCTTCATGTATTTGATCTCTCATACCGTATAATGTAGCACCATACGGAGTAGTCATTACAGGGCGTTTAACCAAGGCACGAGAAAGACAACCACCGCTACCCCATATATTAAACTCAGGATTATTGTCAAGCACCATCGCATTTTCTGCTTCTCTTCTGACAATTTCATAGATGTCCTCTGGTTGCTCATGATTAATAAGATTAGTTGCCGATCCACCAATGTCATCTCTAAGCATAGCAGAGAAATGTTGGAGACCATTACAACTACCATCAACCGTGACAGGTAGGTGAGATACATAGTCCTCATTGTTATTACAGCAGACATACTCAAAGCAAGCCCTAAGGAATTGCCAAGGTTTATCTGCATCCATCCACTCACGGCTTTCAAGAGGATCAATACCTATTCGCATAATCATATCCTCATTGTTCTCTGTCCATTCTACTCTGTCTTCCAAGGATGCTTTATCGAATCCCCAAGAATTGCTGATGTGTACCTTGAGCCATGCAAGTCCTGAAGCACCCAAAGCTTTTCCCGTAGAGAATTCCAGCAAGCCTTTTGCGGTATCCTCACCTTGGGGATTGAGGAAGGCTGTGTTGGCATACATACGTCCACGAAAGTCCAAGGTATGAGGGAAATAGATAGCTTTTTCATTTTTAAACTTTCTTGTCATCCACATAAGTTGAGCGAATTGTATACGCTTAGTCTTAAGTCTGACATTTTCACTGTGAAGTAAAGTAGCAGTTCTTTTCCATTCTATTATTTCTTCCTTCGTCCCTGTCTTAGGGTATGACGTTTCCATGTGTCTCTGTCCAGCTTCTGGGATGACCTTACACACTGACTGATTGTCATATAAGGCTTCCATAACCTCAAAGACCTTACTGTTAATTCTCCACCCTGTGCCTTGTACGATATTAGTTGCATGAAACACCTCCTTCAAATTAGTATTATCTAACTGCTGAAGATATGTTGCATCTGAAGATTTAACCAAATTCATTCTAGTATACTGGTAGTACCCACCATCATACACGCTTTCCCATTTTCTAGGGTATATTAAACAAGGCATCTTAACAGGAGACAATAACTCACATACACTGTTCTTATTATCTATCCATTTAAGTGAAGCTTCAGTAGCTTCAAGCCAGAATACCTTTTTAAACTTCTTATGGCTATCATTGGTGTGTTTCTTTATCTCAAATAGCTTGGTAGCTTCACAAACCATCTTGACTAGGAGAGTACCTAGCCTGGTTTTATCTGCTGTTAACCAGTTATGCCACTCAATCCCTGCTTTATTAGCTGAGTGTACAAGGACTCTCTTTTGTTTCCTGTAGTTTGTAGTTCTCTTAGAGAGATCTCTAGTCACCACACCAAACAAGGGTGCGTTCTCTTTAGCAAAGGCTCTGAACCTTGTCTCATCTTCTATGAATGAGCCTATCTCTAAGGCTACCTTGACTAACTTAACTGGAGTAGACAAATGGTTAACACAAGCTTTAAGAGCTAGGAATGCTACTACCTCAGAAGAGACTGAGTTAGTAAGTAGCTCCATTACTTCTTTTTCACACTGGGTAGGTACACCTTTTACATAGTCAAGTTTAAGTTTGTCTAAAGCTTTGACAATCTTACCACAACCCTTCCTAATAAATTGAATACCAGCTGGAGTAGTAGACTCATGTTTACCTTTCTTAGCTTCTGTATTCTCATGACGATACCTTTTGACTCCTAAGGTTATCATTTCTTCTTCTAAGAGTTTCTGTCTATTGAGCATTAACGTAACCCCCACATAACTAAAGTTTTTCTAACCCCGTGAGTAACAGGTGTAACTCTGTGTCTCCATCCAGCAGGAAATGAAGTAATCATGCCTCGTTCCTTCTCAACTGTACAAGGCCCGAACTCATTCTCCACCTCCAGTAGACCACCCTTATAATCTGTGGGTTCACTCAACTGAAGAACACCTGATATCACCCTGTTACTCACGATGTCGCCACCTGTACCTAGATCTCTATGCCAATCATAGTGTCCATCTACATGATACTCACTGTATTGGAATGATTGTAGCATAGATATAGGTTCAAGTGTCCACATCTTAGATATCCTAGTGAATATCCAAGAGGTATCTAAGGTGTGGTGTACCCAAGCTATCTTAGTGTTTCTCTTCTTGTGCTCTATAGAATCCTTACCCTTCACCAGGATTGCACCCTCTACTAGGTCTAATGAATCCCCTAGCTCTATAATCTTGTCTAACTCTTCAGGAGAGAAGAGTCCTAAACGGTGGTGCAATTGCATAGGTCTACGCATTCTTTTTTCCTTTCAAATAAGCTTCCAAGTAGATATAACCTAGTCCTACGTCAATGAGAATAAAACCATACTGACCAGTGTATATCCACATGGAAACCCACAGGACTTGACCCAACCAGCCTACGATTGGGCCTAGCCTGTGGCCTTGAGCTAACATCCTTATAGCTACTAAAGCCCATACTGATAGAAAGCTCTCAATCCAGATCATTGTACTGTGTTAGCCCTTGTTACTGGTCTATGCAAATAACAACCAGCCCAATAATCACACTTGGTAAACTTCATCTCTTTACTGAAATCCTCTGGTACATTCTCTGTTTCATCATTAACATAAAGGTAAGCTGGAGAGTCTCCTACGCAGAGTGAATCTGTTCCGTACTTGACTAGCTGACACTCTTCAAGGGTAGAGTGAGTGGAGTATTGGCTATAGGAGCCGTGGTCAAACCATGAAGGCATAACCAGGTAAGAACTAAAAGTAGTAAGTGCTAAGGTAACTAAGACTATCATTGTGTTTCTCCTTTGTGTTTGAATGTCTTTGTTATCGAGTAGTTATCCACTTTTTAAACTTCTTAGCTGTCATATTGTACTCTAAGACTTTTTCGGTTGCTCTCATATGAGACTTAATTGCAACTACATCTTTTTTCTTATTACTATGAAAGATACCATACCCACCATCTTTACCTCTACGTTGTTCTAATGATAACGTCAGGTCATCATACTGAGTTTGTAATGTCTGTACTATAATAGAATCAATTGAATCAGCTGTGAATTGTACTTTATATGTGTCAGTATATTTCATTTTAAGTCCTCATCTTTCTATTCGTTGCTTATAGGTCTGAGTAGTAACAGATACCCAAGGCCCACGCACCATGACAGGATAATTAGTATCAGTGAGGTAGCAAGTCTCCTGTCCTATCGACTTGGTATGATACACAGCCCATCCTACTTTGACAGGCTTAGTGTGACAAGGCACTTGAATAGCAGAATAGCTTGCCTTGACACCAGACTTAAAGGTAACTTGAAGTTGGTTATGTATTTCACCTATATCCCAGTGTATACCTTGAGATGCTGGTGGAATCATGAGCATTATAGTTATAATTATTTCATTCATATACTAGAAAGCAAATGTAGTTGAGGTATGAAAAGAATATCCTACAATACTCTCAAATTCTTGAGTGAGTAGTAATCTTCTTTGACACTCCTCACAGGTAGGCTTATTAGATGCCTTCCATTTACCTTTATAGGGATCTTGAGGTCTACATAAAGGTGTCCTTTCTTTAAACACTACCACAGCATTAGGAGCTTCAACTACTCGTATTTGATAATGTGATTTAGGCATCTTCATAATATATCTCCTGATTAGATTAAGTAGGGACTTAGGATATCAAAAGTAATACCCTAAGTCCCAAGGAGAGAGACAACAACCATCAAACATCTCTCTTATACCATATATTTAAAACTATTGCAACTCCAATGGTCTACCTACAAACTTTTTATGTTTATTTTCTATAGAAGAAATAGAAGTGAATTTCCTGGTTTTACAACTATACACATAATCATGTAACTCGCTACCTTCAATATAAGTAGAATTAACTTCATCACCTACCGAATTATAGCTAGTGACTTTGACCCCGTGTATAATGTTGTTTGTATCACTAGTAACTAAACGATTTACTTTATGTTTATCCATTGGTATCTCCTTATGTATTAACTATAGACCTTCTTATACTTGTCTAAAATATACTAGTATATAACTAGTATAACTGGTGTACTATAAGTAATCTTTAAGTATTACTATAAGTATACTTATATAGGGATTTCAACTTTCTCATGATTTCCCTTTATTTTCATACACTTAACTAGCATGTTGATGTCTTAAGTTATTTACTATACCAGAATCAGTCATTTCTTCGATTCTTTTCTGTCTTAAATCAGTAGACGTAAGGCATCCTAAGCCATTTAAGTCTAAACAATAATCACTCATAGTTTCAGCCATAGGACTTTTCTTATTTCTTTCATTAAATTTACCCTGTTTATAAGGATCACACTTAATGTCACCTTTTAACTCGATATGTAATACATTACGGTCACAATTGTCACACCATACTTGGATACCTCTAGTTGTCAACCCTACTGATATTTGTGCTTCTTCCCTCGTAGAACACTCTGAGCATCTTATATACTCAACTATTGACTCTTGTGGTCTAAACTGATTCTTTTGTGCTGTACTTAGCTCATTTAGTTTGAATTGCATGGTAGTCTCCTTGTAATATCCTCAGAGAGGCTCTGAGTAGCCTTGTGTTGCTATTTAAGGTCTTACCCTAAGCCAGTATATAGGTTTACTATATAATGGCCTAGAATCAGCTCTCATTAGCTTAAAACACCATAGTAGAAGTTACGAGCTTCTGTCAGCTCAACTTGAAATATTAATAACTTTGCTTTATAATATTCCCATTTCTTGTGCTCTTTTTTCCATACTCTGAAATCATCTGAATATTCATAGTAGTAGTCAAGGTCTTGCCTTAAAGTCTCAATTTCAGTTATCATGATTTTATCTCCACAGGTTCAATATAAAGTCTAACATGAGTAGCATATTTGAGAGGTAGAGACAGGTCATACATGGTAGAACACTGACCATCAGAATCAAGCATACTCCACTTAACTCTAGGGCCTGAGCCTCTAACTCTTATTTTAAATTTACCTTTAGCTTGTCTCCTTAACTCTGTTATAGCTTGTTTAGTATCGTCATTGTAAGGTAGCTTTACTGTGTATTTGTATTCTTTTGGTAGTATTACAGTTTTCATAGTGTTTCTCCCATTAAATAATCATATACTTTGTATTTCATTATATTATCCCTTTCATAACTGGTTTAATCCATTGTCTAACCATAGCATCACTAATGCCTTCATAGGTTTTACTTCTTATTTTCCATCGGTCTTTACTTGGTGGTAGCTTGTGCATAGCTGAACCCTTAACAGGCTTGACTACTCTAGTTTTAAATAGTGGTGGTAGATTGTCAAGCCAGAAACAGGTAGCTTTAGACTCCTCATGTCCATGATGATATGGTTGAGTAAGCATATCGTATTTACCTATGATAGCCTTAGCATATTTATGAGGAATAGGATTCTCTAAGGCTTTAAACTCAATAGGTAAGTCTCTTAAGTCATTAAAGAAGTTACAAGCTTCTATCATATCAGTATACCTATCAAAACCCCTTGATACTCCGTTTGACTTCTTGTTAGACCATAAGTGACATACACCACTATTGGTAATATAAGTACATGAAGGATGGGCTATCATAATTTTAATGTTAACCACTTGACTTAAGATATCATAAGCTTTAAAAACATCACCTTTTATATGATAATTTTTATGCTTTCCTTCAGCGTCCAATAGATCACAGCTAAATGCTAAAATACCATTGTCAAGACATTTATCTCT
>Ga0098060_1000885_pt1 | contig 12731 bp, 5 predicted proteins | sample 21_taG_FD_77063 | JGI IMG/M metagenome (GOLD analysis project Ga0098060, IMG submission 77063) | Marine viral communities from the Subarctic Pacific Ocean - 21_ETSP_OMZ_AT15319 metaG | ecosystem: Environmental > Aquatic > Marine > Oceanic | place: Pacific Ocean | collected 2015-01-19 | reverse complement strand
GGTTTCGGAAAGCTTTGAGTGTACCTTTGGACTTATAAATATAAGACAGGTTGTTGTAGATGTTTTGGTATATGGTGTTTTTAATGTCTTGCAGGGACTTCTCGTATATCAAGTTCTCGCTTCTATCGTTGAGCTTCTCTAGGATATCAGCATCGATGAAAAGCTCGGGCGAGATTAGTCCATTAGAGGTCAGGAGCTTTTCGGCGAAGGGGAGTGGCTTATTGCTTCCACTAGTGTATTCGATGTTCTTAAGGTCAGTTAAACTCTCGACTTGAAGATGGAGGGTGTCAAAGTAGCTCGACATAATCTGTGTGAGCTTTTTGAGTTCGCCGGTTCCCTCATCGTCTTCTTCTGTGATCCACGAAGGAATGCTCTTATAAATAGCGGCATTATTACTGCCATCATGAGCAGATCCGGATGCTTGAAGACGCGCGGAGAGAGACTCAACCAAAGGACTAAAAGAATAGATAATTGGATCTTTAAACTCTTTAATAGCCGCATTCGAAATTACAATAGCAGAGCCAGTGTTTCGTGAATTATTGGTATATCCTTCCCAGGAGCCATTTGAGACGCGTCCGGAATAGTCGAGCACCAAGCTATCAGTAGCTGCAATTCCTGTAATACCTTCATTGAACTTGAAGTAAACCCCAAGATTAACATTGGCAGTTTCACTAGTTTCAACGAAGGGAGTAGGATCGCTATTAACTCCACCACCAACTTGGGTAAACCAATAAAGCCCCACCTGTTCGGAAGAACGCTGGGCTTTCCAATAGCGGAACTCATCCAGCGATCCAGAAAGTTTGCCCGCATTGGCTGCGGCGGTGGTACCCGAAGGGGCAGCGATCAGGGCACCAACATTGGCGCGCATGTTTACAGAGTTGACGTTATTAAGTCCGACAGAGCCCACTGTTTGCTCATTGTCAAGCTGTCCGTCCACATAGAAACGAGTCAACACACCGTTAGAGGCAGACAAAACAGTGACAGCATAGTGATGCCAGAGACCGTCGGCAATAGATGAAGTGGTAACAGTAGAAGATCCTACTGATTGTTGGAAGAATCCTGTAGACCCCGAGTAGAGGGTCACTAAAAACGGATTCAGACCATCCGTAGTACCCGAAAGCTCAACGCGGAGGCGACCATAGTCCGTAGAGCCAGACGTTTCGCCGTTCCAGAGATCAAAAATAACCTCTTTTTCAGTCGATCCAGTAATAAAGTCTGTTTTATTAAGCCAGAATTCGACGCTAGCGCCCCTTGTAGCAACATCTAGCTGAAGATTTGATGCTCGATTTTTAGATGGCTCGTAGTAGTTGGATCCAGTGAACTGCAGAGAATACGGTGACATCCCATTGGGGTTCGTATTGGGTCCGCCTTTAACATAGATATATTCTGGGACAGCGGGGAGTCCGTACCCATCAGTTGTGCTAGTGACTGCTCCCCAGCCGTCAGCTGACAGGATCACATATCCATTGGTTCGTGGGTATTCTTCATTAAAAATGTGGAGATCTAGATAGGTGGAATCATTCTCCCACTCTAGTCGTTCCTTGAGGGATCCGTCATACGGATAAGTTGAATAAATGCGCTTAATAGATTGAGCATAGTAATCCTCAGCATACCCATACCGCGCAAAAGATGCGGGGTCGGAGTAATTGACACGGGGAATAAATCTCTCTTCGGCAATGATGTCTTGCTCATGGTAGCCAACCGACTCTATCTTTGAAGCGATTTCGTCTGCTGACTTGTTTGAAAGAGATTTAATATTTTGTGCTACTTCAAAATATTTCTTGATGCTCATGATCTAATTATTCTTCAACTCTAAATTTAAACGTTTGTGGTTGTTCTCTCCAAGATCCTATACTATCATTATAATAGGCAATTTTTATCTCATACATGTATCCCCCATCTAAAAGGGACATATCTAGGTCAAAATAATTACCATCCACATCATACGACATTAGGGTGCTTAAGTCCGATCCAGTACCGTAGGGCACCGCATTAAGATTGTCTGTGAGGCGAACAATATTGTACGAAGCGCTTGGCATAATTTCAGTAGGATTATTGGCAGTGGCCACCGTGTATATGGTCGGACTCCAATTCTTATCCCGGATGAAGAATCTAAATCGTGCCGTCTCTTGGGTGGAATAGGATTTCTGTAGATTTGTGCACGATGTGATCTTGTTGAATGTAGGGGCTGCTGCATAAGTAGGGAAGACCTCGGGGTAGACCGAACCAGTGTAGAGTTGCTCGCCAGAGGCAACGTCTCTCCATACATCATTAAGCTCGGCAATAGGGTCACTGGCGGCGCCGGTGATGGCAAACTCTACTTTATAAACACCTGTCGAAACTTTCGTGGCATTAACCGTGGTACCAGCGGGGCTTGCTATCTGGAGTGCATTGCCGGTTGGGGTGCCAAACGAGCTGGAATACACGCTTACTCCGACGTCTCCGCTATAATCTACTAGGCGACCACGAATATAATTATAAAAGTAAAGCGAATTCAGATTATCAGCTGCTGGGGCGCGGGAAGATGAATAATAAAAGTTTTCTCGATCATCCATCACACGCGAGTCCCAGCGTGCTTCTAGTACGGGTCTCTTGAAGAAAAATTCTGTTGAGCGGGCGAAGAACTTTTTAGTATAATAAGTCTGCGTTGCTCCTGAGATATTCTGTATGACTGAGCCACTATCCACCCCCAGTGAGCCAGAGAAATATGCCTCTTGGCTCGATGTCAAGTGAACTCCAAATCCATAATTACTAAACCCGCCTCCAGCGGAACCGGTAATCCATTTCTCCACTAGGTATGTGACATCCAATTCTAGATTTTCATAGCCCTGTGGAAATAGAACATTGAAATTGGAGGCTGTTAAGTAATCGCCGCCGATCGTTGTCCATGATGTGCTGTTGTTTGCTTTCATCCAGTTGGACGTCCCTAAGTCTTGATAGTTATCCATATCAAGTCCAGTGCCTTCCGTCCACGAGCGGGACACCGGAGCCACGGTTAAAGTGAAATCTTGGGGTAATGTCCAGGGAGTTTCAGCATTGAACATCTTGAGATAAAATGAGACGCTTCCGGAAGCCGGAATTGTTCCGGCAGTTCGGTCGGTTTTAACACTATCAATAGGAAACTCAATGAGAATGCGAGACAACTCTTGGGACTGTCCATTAGATCCCGACTCTTGTCCATAGATCGAGAAGACTTCGAGGGCATCCGCATACCCCATATTGGAGCCGGTACCCCGGGTGACGAGGTTGGCTTCATAAGCATTCGTAATAGTGTTGTCGGCACTTGCAGTATATCTTAAAATAGCCATTATTGAATCGATCCTTTAATATCAACATTGGGAAACTTAAGTTCGAACACAGAGTTGGAATCTGCGTCGATCATTCGACCGTCGGCACTCAATCGGTCTTGAAAATCAAAGCTAGCATCAGCATAGCCAACACCTGTGCGTCCTACGATTTCTATATCGGTCACATCAATGACGCCATCAATCTTTTGTAATACTTTATAAAAATCAGTAATTCGAATTGACTCCCCGATATCATACTGGTGGCGAAGGAGGAAATTACTCAATGCTGCATTAGCACGACTAATCACACTGAACCGGTTAGCGCCTAAGTCGATAGCCACCGTATAATTGATTCCGAAGTTGACAATAGAAGCATTAAGGATATCTATAGTATCGTTGATGACCTTATATTGAAGTAGCCAACTTCTTAAGTTGTTCTTCAAGGTGCTATTGGGTACCACCAATTTGCCACTACTGTTCTGAGATATCACGTAGATATTCAGATTTCGTCGGAACTCATCAAAATCTCTCACTACCGTAGCACGTTTGACGGAGCCAAACTCTGGGGGCATTGCATAGGCAATTGTTTCGTAGTCTTGTGCGGTAACAGCGCGACTTTGAGCTGCATAGTATCCAAAAACACGTTGCTTAATTTCGTCTGACGAAGGTAAAGAGATATCTCCTACAAAGGGTTCCTCATTGGTAATCTCTAGAGAGTTAACAACGTTATTCCGAGTTGAAAGCGATAGAGATCCCTGGGCTGTAAAGCGAAACTGCGGATTATTAGAATTAACGATCGTGCCCACAGCTGCATTTACATCTGCAACTGTATTCACACGATAGCCGATGCGCAGTGTGGTATTGGCTGGCGCAATACCAAACTTATCTGTGCTGATGAGGCGAGTAGGATCAAAATCTCGGGCTGTAATATAGTTGCGTCCATTCAGCTCAAGAATCACAGAGGAAGGGTCTACTACTGATTCCGAAAGAAGTTCCGAATCGGACCCATAACCGAACTGAATAAATGTCTGTCCGTCAGTGCCTCGTTCTACGGTAAAGCGGCGCGCAACAGGCGTAGCTTTAAGAATATTGCGAACACTACCATTTGTTGCAGTATTCGTATTACGAATGGCTTTATAAATAATATTCTGGGAGAGGTGGTCCACCTCATAATAGGTGTGTCCCTCGGAATCGACTACGCTGATTACTTCAGTCACATTGGAGGTATCGAGAGGAATCTGTAAGAATCTTTGAAATTCGTCTACTTCCACTTCTTTAAACTGGAGTCTGCCAGAGACGGCGCGTCCTTGTGCGCGGATGATATAATTAACTGGGCTCACGCCCACTACATCGCCGGCAGCTAGCTGATTAGTGGTTTGGGAAAAATCAATGTCTTCCAAGAGCGTATACATACCGCCCCCAGTGGAACTAAAAGTACTTCCGGCGCGCAGAACAGGCGCATATGCCATATCAGGACCACCAATCAGAGTACTGGCTGGAACCTGAATATAACAGGTGAGTAGTCCATAAGAGGATGGGCTTGTGTTTAGTTTGAACCCCATCTGCCTTGCAAGGCGAATCACATTATTATATTCGAGGGCTGTCTCTAGGAAGCTCTCATTCGTCTGGTAGTCCAGATAAAAAGAGAGAATGTCGCCCACATAAGCAACCGTATCCAGCATTAACGATCCAAACGAAGACTTGTTGAAGTCCTTGTATGTATCGGGGTAATATCTTTTGGCGTAGCTTTCTAGATCTCGACGAATCGAATCAAAGTCGCGACTGGTATAATCAATTGGTTGTAGTTTTTTGGCCATAATTTACTTCTCTAAATAGGTTGATCCACTTGAATTTGAATAGCTGTATTTATCTGCAGGGGAACTATCGTAAAAAAGATAGAGACTGACAAGTTGTGAGGGAACAAGTCAGGGTTATCTTCGGGGATCTTGAATTTGATGTCATCGATTTCGATATATGGTAAGTATTTCTGTACTTGCTCATTTATCCGCGTGGCTATCTTACCATAGGTTTCCGGTCCGTTATTCTCAAACAAATACCTTCGCAAGCCAACGCCAAAGTTCAAGTCCATCATCCTTTCCCCAGGGATGGTTAGGACCAACATTTTTAAATTCTGTTTGGCTAGTTCCTCAAATGTGGTGTTAAGGCGATAGGTGCCAAAAACACTGTCCACTGTTAAAGGTAATGCCGCAGAAAGTCCCGAACTCATCTCTTATTCCTCTTGCTGATCTGCACACTCTGTTTCCTCAGCTGCAATCGCTCCAGCTCCGTCTACATTTGTGAGGGCGTCCGTAGCTTCATTCATAAGTAGTTCTAGTAGCAAATAAATCAAGCCTAGTGGGCTCGGCGGAATCATAAACATACCTGCTACTGTTCCAGTAAAGTCTACACCATCAATAGAAATGCGGGGGAAATAGTCTGCATCTTCTGCGCCTGTGGTGTTCTCCAGCCCTTCTTCTCCGGCTTGAATCCCAGCATCCACTATGCAGAGGACAAGCTTAAGAAGATCCTCTCCCGTTAAGTCTTCATTGATCTGTTGAGCGGGCACATCCATAGCGCTTGCCAACTCATTAAAGGCGAATCCTGTGCCCGTCTTAATCAACTTAGAAATCGCAACGTGCGGATCTATGAGTTCGGCCAGTCCCTTCAGAATATCAATGGGAGTCTTGATGAGCATCTTCAGGATAAAGTCACGGGCAGCGTTACCATCACCCGGAGGTAACCCATTCGATGCAGCTATAGCCTCCTGGGCTGCAGGGCGTGTAAGATCTGGTAGATCTCGAAAGTTATCGTCATTACGAATTGTAGTGAGAAGAATGTCTAGTGTTCTGTCTTTGGTACTCTCAAAGGCTGTTTCGATATTACTAAAGTATTTACCCGTTAAATAAAAGTTCTGAAGGATGGGTATAAAGGTGATAGCGTCCTTGTTGAAGGTCGTGGCAAAGTATTCTTTGTATGATGGGCGGGTGGATAAAAAGCTTATGTCACGGTCTTCAAAGGTGTAGTTTGTGAAACCACTGTCAAAAATATCAACCCCCTCTTCAAATAAAATAGCACGGGTCACCATTACCTGGCGCTGGACGATCTCATCTTCGATAGCATTCGCAATCCACTCGATGATTTCAATATCGAGTCCCTGCTTTCTTTCGTCCAGGGGAGAACCTACTTCGTAGGGGAGCAGGTTGGTGGTGCCATAGGACTGAAATAGTAATTTATAGAGGGTGGTTAAAGATGCCAAGGTGCCCATAGCGCCACCGCGAAATGCAGAATTTGATGCTCCTGACGCAATAGGCGCGCTTCGGCCCGCAATTGTATGCATGAATTCGCCTACTTGAGATGCGGAGAAAAGATTGAGAAATCCCGAATCTATAATGGAACGCTCAAAGCTATAGCGTGACTCCTCTGTTACTAATCTTGTTATATATGGATAAATTCCTATCTGGACTTCAGGATAGTTGCTAATATCGTCCCATGCTATGTGCGCTGCTTGGATTACATCATTGGCGCGATTTAGAGCATCCAACCACTTTTGTCTGCGCGCGGATCCCTTGATCCCCCACGAGCCGGCATTTCTGCCATTAATACCGCCGTGAGCTTGAGAAGAATCGGCGTTGACTTGCACTACATGTCCGATAACATTGGGATACTCTGCATTCCAAGCGGTATTATTAATCAGCGGGAATGTGTAGCCATCAATGACTTCAAGATGAATTACTTCGGTTGGCATGCTTACAATCTTCCCCAGCTCTTGCTAGTTGAGGGTGATTGGTCGTCCTTCGACGACTGGTTCGATGTCTTATAGAGTCCCAGCGCGCGGGATGCGGCAGCTACTCCATCGAGTGCTGGGTCAAATATTTTAGCTCCGAAGTCTCGAAGCAAGTACACCTTTTCTGAACTTCCAGTATTACGATAATACCATAATTTGTAGGCTCGCGATATTTTGCCTGTAAGGACTTCCGGTGGATCTGGAATCGAGGCATCAGTGGTGGAGTATACATCAAAGCCCACCCAATCCGAATCATTCAACGAAACCATGGTTATATCGGATTCGCCGGTGCTTCCCTCCGCCGCGGCAGCAGTATCACTAGTCATTATAAATTTAGGTACCACATTGTAGGCTAGAGCTGCTGGTATTTCCGGAGAATCATCGAAAGGCTGATAGTCACCGGACTGAAGAGCTTGAGTTGCTTGTTGCGCAACTGCATATTCATCCAGTTCATCATCCGCCCGTAGGGCAATTCTATAAATCACAATATTATTCTCGTCGGTTGTTTTCACACTGGGTCCTTGTCCATCATAGGGGAGGGTCTCTGATGAGAACCTCTCATATATAGGAAGTCCCGAGAGATCGAATGGTTTGGGGGGAGCATTGACGATGTGTCTTAATTCGGTGTATGGAGGCTCGACGTTAGTACCTGCCTCTGACATGGCTGTTTCTTTAACTGTCATAAAGACTAAATCACTAGTGTTGAATTGCCTCACTCGTGAAGCGTTAATGTTCTCCAGAAGATGAGCGGCGCTGTCACCCGCTGTAATTTTAAATGCTTCTATAGATCGTAAGAAAACAGAGTCCATAGACTGGGGGTTACTCTCCGGGAATGAGTTTTTGACGGCATTATTAACAGGGATTTTTCCAAGGACTAAACGCTCAGAGATCAAGAAATCAATAATTTCATCAAAGCCAGCAAAGCCACCATTATCGACAACTGAGAATTGGATATCGGCAGGGAATGCAGTGGATCCATCTTCGAACTTGATCCCTCCATTTTCCTGTACACTGTTGCGTCTGATTTTGAGATTAAAATATTCTACTAGGTCGCTGCGCACAAGAGCTTCCTTATTTTGGTCCTCGTTGGCTAGGTAGCGGAGCATAGAAGCCACAATCTGTTGCCTCATAAACACCTTAATAAAGGGCGTCTCAATTAACTCATCAATTTTAAACGCCGAGAAAACAAAGATGTTTTTAACTATAAACTCGGCAATTGCCACCTGAACTAAGAGGAGATACATCCCGAATTTAATCATATTACGAATCTTCTTCCGGAGAGGTAGGTCGGTGTCATTGCATGCGGATTCTATAAACTCTTTCTGCATCTGTGCAAGGATTCCGTTAACATCCAGAAGATCGGAGACCTCATCGGGGGGACAATTGGTATTAAGATGGAAAAAATTCAAGGACTGGAGGGTGGCAGCACTGAAGACCCCATTTCTTCTTACATAGTCAAACACCCCGTCCGTCAAGATAGCATAAGCATAAGCGAAGTGTCGGTTTTCAATCCGGACGCGTGTAGACATTTCTAAGGGAGAAGAAGGGTCCTCAAACGCATCCACAAAAACTTTTGTGTAAGCATTTTGTGAGGTCTCGTCATTCTCGAATCTAAACTGCTCTTCATCGACAAGTAAGGTCTCTGTGATATTAGCAGGAGGAATATAGTCTCCGGTCGACTGGTACTTAATCACCATATTTGGACTATTGCCCTGGTTGACTTTGAAGAGCCCAGTCTCGCGAGGATAAGCAATAGAAAGTAGGTTACCTTCTAGAAGATCCGTCGCCTCGACCTCGTATATTGTGTCAAGAAAAAGTTTTGTCTGGAGGGCTTGCGTGGTGAACTCACCAGTTGTAGTTGGCAGACCTAGCGCATTTAGTTCTAGGAGAGCTTGATCAAGAATTGGGTCGCGGCAGCTTCGATCGGCGTTCAGTGAATCCATTACTCCAGAGACAACGTAGATGAGCTGAAGCCATTTTTGCATCCACTCTTGAGTTCCTACATACCCTGCCGATGGCCATGATGGTGAACTCGGAATTATATCTTGTCCGGACGCCGCACCGTATAAATCTGCCCTGTCTTGAGATGGCGTGTAGGTTTGAAGATATTCCACTAGCGCACCATAGGCTAAGGGAGTTAAGGTGGTCAGAGGAACCGTCCCGATTTCTCCATACCGATCCTGAACCCATTCAGCAATGTCAGGATAGGCAACGGCAAACGGTTCCTGGGGAGTGGCTAGAGTTTGCGGATCATAAGCACTGTATTGTTGCTGTGTGGCTGTCATGAGGAAGTAAAGGATATCTCCCACCGTACGATCATGGGAGCACACTGGCGCGGCATCCAGCTTAGACATTTCAAAGAACTCTCCCAGAAGACCGCTTGCGAGAGGAGGGGCTTCTATTGGCAGGGCTACAGTGTCCGGGAATCTATAGACAATATTCTGCGTCCCATACTGAGTCAAGCTCGAAGGACCTGCTGATTCGCGGAATGCTTCATAATAAAGGGGAACCTCTAGTGACGGAAATTCATAAGAGGCTTGAGACATATCAATATAGTTCACAAATTCATTCAAGAACTGCTGATTAAACCTATAGGAGGGATACATTGGAGTTGGAGTGGCACCGCCAGCGTCAGCAATTCCTTGAAGTTTTAGAACCAACCCTTCAATTGCCTGCTGGAAATTGGGGTCGCTGACAGTCTGGGCTGTAACATCTAACCCTGTCTGGATGCCTCCGAGAGCTGCCATGGCGTCAGGTCCTAGGATTGTAGACACCGTATCTGGGTCGCAAGCTTGAACATCAAAACTAGCTAGGGATTCAAGAACGCCGATCAAAGGTTTAAGGAAGCTAGAGTCGAAGTTTTCTAGTGATCCGGTGGACTCGGCACCTGCCTCTTTTGCATTCGCTAATACTCCAGAATCATCGCCGGTAGTGAATACTTGCTCTAACAGGACCTCTTTTACAGAGTCGGCCGAGGCAATAAACTGCAATTCTACAGTTTCTGCTAACGAATTGAACGTCTCTGGGACCGAGATAGTAATCGTCGGATCATTTAGAAACCCTTCCGCCTCAGGGCACTCTAGGTTGGGGGGTGTCGGGGCGAGTCGAAGCCCATTTTCAATGAGATCTAAGAGTCTTTCCATGTCCCCTGTCGACAGATCGTCTGCTGTTAAACAAATGTTGTCCTGATTGAGTAAATACAGGTCATTAATGATTGAGTTGCACAACTCGGTGACATCAACTGTAGCCGACAGATCTGCAAAAAAGCCCATGATCGAGGTGATTGTCGACATACCCTCACGAACTTTAAGATTTGAATACTCCGCATTGAACTCCAATATCCTGTCAATCAGCTCAGAGGAAGCATCTTCTCTGTTTTGGAACAGAATACAAACCTCTATGGAACTTAATATCTCTGACAGTGCTCCTAAATAAAGCATCAGTTCTTCGACAGACATGCCGTTTTTACTGGAAATTGAATCTAGTTGCGTTCCCGTACCGACAGAAGGTAAGAGATTGCTCTCCTCATCGGTATTTAAAAGATCGTTGATGTTGGTAGCACCATAGTCAGACGAGCGAGGGTTATTAAAATCACAATTCTCTTTGAGAAGTTCAGCCACATCCTTAATAGCATCAAGGGCTGCTTCTTGGAGGGAATTAACAACACTCTTCAGTACCTCTTTCCAGATATCACCTGAAATCGTGAAAGGCTTGAACATTTTAGGATCAATTACGGGCTTGGATATCGGGGCCGGCTTTGGGGGCTTTGGAGGCTGATAGGGCTCGGCACCATCGCGCGACCGAGCTGGCGCAGTAGCCAGGGAAGTACGGACCAAAGTGTTCTGGACTGCAGTGTTGAGGCGACCAGCTTCAAAGTTAACTCCAAAAGTTAGGCACAAAAATGCTTCTTTTGCGAGTTCATCAATCCCTACCTGCCTAAAAATCCGGGCTATAGCAGAGTTTCCTTCTACAAAGCCCATGGGACCGCGCTCTAAAATATTACCGATTGCTTTCGTAACATTAATTCCCGTATTGAGTTTTTTGGCTTTCTGGTTGGCATAGACTCGTGTATAGACCTCTGGATTATTGGCTACATCATTCCGTAACTGTTCCAACTCCTGTGAGGTCAGGGCAGTGGTGAACCCTTTTTCTAGGCTCTGAGTATCGCCAACGTCTATAAGTCCAAACTCACTCGCAATTCCAATTAGAATATTCTGTGCATCTTTTTTAGGTTGAGGTTGAAAATCTAAGATACTTGCCGGTGGAGCACCGAGTTCTGCTGCGACACTTGGGTCTTGGAGAAAATCCAAAAATGAAAAGTTAGAGTTACTGGCATCCGAAGACTGTACTGAGGAAAGAATGGACTGATAGTTCTTCAGGGTTGCTAGCGTCAAGGGGTCTTGAAAAAAACGATTATACTCAATTAACGGAAAATATCCTATCTTGAGCGGTTGCGGTTCAATAGAGTCTTCGATGAGAAGATATTCCATGCCACCAATCGCGATTTTTCCGTTCTGTTGGGCGAAATAAACTGTGATCGTATCAGCTTCGGCAAATTTATAATTAGGAGTAGATGTCTTTGCTTGGGAGGATAGCATGGTTGCTAATAAATTTAAGATCTGTTGGGTGCCACCTCGTACCGTACTAAAGTCTATATTTAAATCAATCTGTCCTTCAAAGCCCTGGAGCTGGGTATTGAAACTTCGTAATCCATCATTAAGGGAGTTATTGGTCTTTCCTAGGGTTGACACCACAAAGGTTGATTCTGCTGTTATCTCACCGATGTCATTGGTAGCATTGAAAAAATTAAGATTGTCCTCAAATGATGGCAGTTGTTCTGCTGCCTCCAATTCTTGTCTCTTTTTATCGATATCATAAGCTAAAGTGTAAATGACGAGACGTTTATTCGTTGGGGGGCGAGTCTGTAGTGTTGCCGCTCGAGCCGTTCGAGACAAAATCTCGGCTTGAAGTTGGTTTGCTACGTTCATATCCGCATTTTCAAAGATCTCAAATGCTTCCACATCTTTAGTAAATGCATAAAATTCAGGGAAGAAAGAGCGTATGAACAACCGGGCCGGAGCGGTGAGGTCGTCTATGTCGCGGCGAGCCCTCTTCATCTTCACACGGTATACATCTCCCTTAGGGTCGTAGAAAGGAATATTAACTATTTTGCTTGGGTATCTAGACATTGGATAATTTAGTTGGTGTTGTTAAATTTGCTTAATATAAACAGACCTTTACCGTCCTCTACTGCTTCGGCTCCACCTGGGACATCTAGGTAATTCTGTTCGATGGAATTCATCTTCTGCATCTGTAACATTAGTTGAGACTCTACATTAGTCAGTACATTAACTAAAGTTTCCGTTCCCTGTGGCATCAGTCCCTGAAAATCCGGAGCTGTTAGCGCCCCATAAAACGGTGAGTGGTGAGTATGTTTGATGAGAGCTTGTGTAAGCGTTCGATTATACTGTAGGAAATTTTTAAACAGCTCACGCAGGTCATGGGTTGCTTCCAACATCTCCTTCAAGCACCGTTGGAGATTCTGCCCCTTTACTAAGGGCTGCATGTCCGTGTCGTCATTCATGGCGATTAGATCAATCCCATATCCCGACGTTACCGTATTATCCGTATTTCCTCCTTGAGAGTTTTCGGTATCGGTG
>Ga0098060_1000884_pt1 | contig 12745 bp, 8 predicted proteins | sample 21_taG_FD_77063 | JGI IMG/M metagenome (GOLD analysis project Ga0098060, IMG submission 77063) | Marine viral communities from the Subarctic Pacific Ocean - 21_ETSP_OMZ_AT15319 metaG | ecosystem: Environmental > Aquatic > Marine > Oceanic | place: Pacific Ocean | collected 2015-01-19 | reverse complement strand
GTGAAGGATGAAGACGGGGTCTTCCGCCTCGTGGAGGACATGGAAGGTGATGCGAGCGAGAGCTTTGGCCGCATGGTGGCCTTTCATGGCCAGATGGGCATGTTCGTCCGGGCGCTGACCTATATGCTCAGCCACGGCGCAGACGGCTTGAAGCAGGCCTCTGAAGATGCCGTGCTGAACGCCAACTATATTCAGGCGCGCCTGAAATCCGTCATGACACCAGCTTTCGATGGCTATTGCATGCATGAGGCATTGTTCTCCGATGCCTTCACGGCGGACGGGATCGAGACGATTGATATTGCGAAATCCCTCATCGATGAGGGCTATCATCCGATGACCATGTACTTCCCTCTGGTCGTGCATGGGGCGATGCTGATTGAGCCGACCGAGTCAGAATCGAAAGCCGAGCTGGATCGCTTTTGTGACTCGCTGGAGGCGATTGCCCGGCGTGCTGCACAGGGCGATGAAACGATGAAGGGCGCGCCCTATCTCGCCCCGATGCGTCGCCTGGACGAAACGCAGGCCGCCCGCAAGCCTGTGCTCAAGTGGACACCGCCAGAAACGAGTTCCGTCGCGGCGGAATAAGGATCAGGAAGCGTTCTGCACTGTTGAGCGTGACTTTCGGAAGAGCGCGCCCATTGGCCGTTCAAAATAGGTGTAGCTGAGCAGCGAGGCGATAATCGATCCGGTCACGCAGGCAAGCGCAAACGCGACATTGTCGAGCAGGCCAGGATGGCCGAGCTGGAAAACAGGCGCGAGAACGGGAATGTCTCCGAGGCGTCCGAACAGGACCCGTAGGGCTACGATGACGATCGTGTGCACGAGGTAGAGCGAATAAGAGGCGTCACCGAGCCGGACCATCGCAGCGAGTATTTTGCGCAAGGCTGGAAACAGGGCGCGCACGCTGCGAGGTCTAGTCTGACCAGCCAGCCAACCTGTCCAAAATGTAGCAAGTGTGCCCAAGCCGCCCACCAGAACTGCAACAATAGTGGCATTGACCCGCACGGATAGAGGGGCTGTTTCTCCCAGGCCGTAGAGCTGGAAAACCGCGATAGTCAGCAAAGCGCCGACACCCGCCGGGACAAGCCATGCCAAACGATCTTCAAGTTCCAGCGTGACGAGTCCGTAGATGAGCGCGGCACTCGGCAAGCCGAACATCATGACGCGGCCCCATTGAAGTGTGTAATCGGTTTGGGGCCCCTGCAGGCACAGGGACGCCACCATCCATAGCGTGGCGACCAGCATCACGATCCCACCTCGCCACGCAACTCCGGACGCGACGAGCATTGCTGTGGCGGCGCCGAACAGAAATTCCATGGTCATGGGCGAGAAAAACAGCGACAGGAAATCGGTAACGATCGGGCCGGACAGTCCAGACATCCATCCTGCGATGACTGCAGCTCCCCAGCCAAGCAACGCATAGGGCCACCAGGATCTGCGAAGCAGCAAGACGAGGCTGAACGCGAGATAGAAATAGACTTCATGGATCAGCGTCCACCCCACCACAAGTACCGGCTCCTTTTCCTGTGGAATCAGCAGGAAGGACTTGATGATATAGATCCAGTCTGGCTCCGGACGCGACGTGACTTGCAACGTTTCGACCATATTGCCCAACTGGAAATAGCCGAGCAGACCGACTGTGGTGATACCGGCAAACAGCCACCAGACCGGATAGACCCGGGTCAGCCGACGGAACACGAAGTTCAGAGCTGTCTGGATACCGGGCTTCAATTCGTAGGTCACGGCGACCATGATGAAGCCGGAGATCACGAAGAACAGGTCGACCCCGGCGAAACCATTCGTCACAATGCCGCCAAGCCAAGCCAACTCGCCGCCACCATTATGGGCGATGCCGCGAGTTTCGTGGGCTCTGGTGTGATAGAGAACGACCAGGAGGGCCGCCACTCCACGCAGGACCTGAACAGACTGCAGTTTCATTCCGGGCCTCACGCAACACTTCATCCCGCCCTGCGCGCGGAACGAGCGGGCAATCTGTAGCAATCAGGTAACGCAGACACCAGACTTTGACCACATCATGACGATATCGCTGGCGGCGCCCGCTTCTTTTCCCATATTCAGCTTAATGGCCGATGACGAAACCCACATGAAAACGGAACAGACCGCAGCTTCCTCAAAGCCTGCGGCGGGGCTGCGCAATGGTGTGAACGTAGCGTTCCGCCAGATTTTGGCGCTTACCGGTCTGATCATGATCGTGGTGGCCATTCCAATCGCTTTCGTCACGCCGATCATTCCTGTTGGCTTGCCGATTGCCATTCTTGGTGTCGTGCTGCTGGGGCGGAACGCGATGTGGGGCAGGCGGTGGATGGAGAGCGTGTTGGCAAGGCATCCCCGGGTCGAACGGTTTGCGCCAAACTGGCTGATGCGCTTGGTGTTCGGCCGAGACAAGAAAGACCCGTCTCAACCGGAACAGTAGAAACAAATTGCGGCAAATCCGGCCGGGCAGGCAAGAATTTCACGCGTGTTTCCGGCTCAGGCCTTGAAGCCGGGAGAAATGTCAGCAGTATGCGCCAAACCTTTCTGCGGACACGGGGCGAAATGAAATGCGAATACTTTATGGGCTGGCAGCTGTTTGCGCTGCGGCACTCCTGCTTTCAGCGTGCGGTGGAGGCGACGATGCCGACAAGGCTGCGTCGTCGGAAGACGCGTTCGACCGCAATCCCTATCCCTCCACATATGCGCCCTATCCGAATGCGCCTGTCCTGATCACCAATGCCACAATCCTCGATGGCGAAGGTAACCTGATCGAAGATGGCAGCCTGCTGTTGCAGGATGGCAAGATCGTCGCACTAGGCGCCGATATCGAAGCCCCGGATGGTGCCGAGACCATTGATGCGACAGGTCGCTGGGTGACTCCGGGCATTATCGACAATCACAGCCATCTCGGCGTCTATCCCTCGCCCGGTGTGACCGCGCACGGCGATGGCAACGAAATTTCTGCGCCGGTCACAGCGGAAGTGTGGTCGGAGCACGGTGTCTGGCCGCAAGATCCAGGCTTCACGCGGGCGATAGCCGGAGGCATCACCTCGCTTCAGGTGCTACCGGGCAGCGCAAACTTGTTCGGCGGGCGCGGCGTGATCCTCAAGAACGTGCCGAGCCGGACCGTTCAGGGCATGAAATTTCCGGACGCGCCCTATACGCTGAAGATGGCCTGCGGCGAGAATCCCAAGCGCGTGTATGGCTATGGCGGCGGGCGTTTTCCTGGTGGCGCCCCTTATTCTCGGATGGGCAACGTGGCGGGATACCGGCAAGCCTGGATCAAGGCTGCAGAATACAAGCGCAAATGGGAGAAGTACGAGGACGAAGGCGGTGAACCACCTGCGCGTGATCTCGAACTGGACACGCTCGCGGGTGTGCTGAATGGCGACATCCTCGTGCACATGCATTGCTACCGCGCCGATGAGATGGCGCAAATCATGGATATGTCGAAGGAGTTTGGCTACAAGGTCACCGCCTTTCACCATGCCGTTGAAAGCTACAAGATTGCCGACAAGCTGGCCGAATATGGTGCGTGTTCTTCCATGTGGGCCGATTGGTGGGGCTTCAAGATGGAAGCCTATGATGGCGTCCGTGAGAACATCCCGATGGTCCACAAGGCCGGCGCGTGTGCCATCGTCCATTCGGACAGTGATGTCGGTATTCAACGTCTCAACCAGGAAGCCGCCAAGGCATGGTCTGATGGTTTGAGGGCAGGTATCGATATTCCGAAAGAGGTCGCTTGGACGTGGCTTTCGCTGAACCCGGCCAAGTCATTGGGCATTGACGATCGTACGGGCAGCCTGAAGCCCGGCAAGATGGCGGATGTCGTCGTCTGGTCCGATGACCCGTTCAGCGTCTACGCCAAGGCAGACCAGGTCTTTATTGACGGCGCGCTGATGTTTGACCGCGACCATCCTGAGACCAATCCTGTGATGGATTTTGAAATAGGCCAACCTGGTGAAGGAGATCGCAAATGATCCGTACACTACTTACAAGCGTTGCCGCCTTGGGTCTCGCAGCGGCGCCCGCGTACGCCGATACGTTCGTCATTCGCGGTGAAACGGTCTGGACCGGCACCGCTCAAGGCATGATCGAAAACGGTGTTGTTGTCATCGAGGACGACCGGATTGTCACGGTCGGCGGGGCAGATACTGAAGTGCCAGGTGGCGCCACCGAGATTTCCGCTGAATGGGTCACGCCTGGTCTGATCGCCTCCTTTGCCCGAACAGGCCTGGTTGAAGTTGGCGCGGAAGATTCTACGAATGACACGGCGGCGGCGATGTCTCCGTTTTCAGCCGCGCTGAATGCAGCCGATGGGTTCAATCCGGACGCCACTGCGATTGATGTCACCCGGATCGAAGGTTTTACGCGCCTGGTTGTTGTACCCAACACCGGCAATGCGCTATTTGCCGGGCAGGGTTTCGTAGCTGATACGAGCGGTGATCTCGATACGGAGCTGGATGAGAAGGCGTTCACCTTCATCAAGCTCGGTGAAGCAGGCGCGGGTCTTGCTGGCGGCTCGCGGCAGTCTGCCATGACGCTGCTGCGGGCGGCGCTGGATGATGCGCGCAGCTATCCAGCGCGCTACATCACGCAGAATGATGGTGCGGTTCTGAACCGGATTGATGCACAAGCGCTGTCGCCCGCCGCACGGGGCCAGCAGTTAATCTTGATTGAAGCGAGTCGTGCCAGTGACTTGAATGCCGTGATGGATCTGGCCGAGGAGGAGCCGTCACTGAAGATCGTGATTGTCGGCGCGGACGAAGCGTGGCGTGTGGCGCCACGGCTGGCCGAGATGGATATCCCGGTGATCATCAATGCGTTTTCCAATCTTCCGGGCTCGTTTGAGAAACTGGCAGCGACATCTGAAAATGCAGCGCGACTGGCCGCAGCAGGCGTTACATTTGCCATTGCCAATGTTGGGGATAGCAGCCATCAGGCACGGCTTGCGACACAGCTTGCCGGCAATGCAGTCGCCAACGGACTGAGCTTCGATGATGCTTTGGCGGCGTTGACCACCGCCCCGGCGGACATGTTCGGCCTGACGGGGTATGGTCGCCTCGCGCCCGGCGCACCCGCTGATGTGGTTGGTTGGGACGGGGATCCTTTGGAGGTCGCGTCTGCACCCATCGCTGTCATCATTGCCGGCGAGCAGCAGTCACTCGAGTCCCGCCAAACGCGACTGCGTGACCGTTATCTCAGCCTGGATGAGAGTGAACGGCCGCGCGCTTTTACACGGCCATAACACTAAGACTTGGCGCGAGCGTTCAGACTTTCGATCAGTTCCGGCGTGATGGTTCCTGTCACGTTGAGAGACTGAGCGGTTTGATAGTCGCGAATTGCGGTCGCTGTATCCGGCCCAAGGGCTCCATCGGCGGAGCCAATGTTGTAGCCAAGTACGGTCAGGGCCTGCTGTGTCGCGCGTACTTGAGCCGCATTCCCGATGTTCCATGATTGCGCGCCGAACCGGCCATTGGCTGCTGCGTTGGCGCGGGAGGCGGTCCAGTCTTCAGACTGTACACGGGCATGGTTCACCGCTTCTGGTGAGACGCGCTTGGAAATTTCCATGACTTTTGCCGGTGCGCCTGCGTCGCCATTCTTGGCAGCGACCATGAACCAGTAAAGAGCTTCGGTCAGATTTGGGCTGATGCCGAGGCCTTGCTCGTACAGTACGCCGAGATTGTATTGGCTATCGACAATGCCGAACTCCGCGCCTTTTCGAAACCATCCAACGGCACCGGCATAGGTTTGCTCGCCGCCCTCGCCCTCAGCCATGAAGACGGCAAGGTCATGCATTGCTTTCACGTTGCCACCGTTTGCAGCCCGTTCCGTCCATTCCCGGGCCAGTGTCAGATCCTTCGGTACACCCGTACCTTTTTCGTGCAATTTTGAAAGCGTGTACTGAGCAATTGGCAGGCCCTTCTCTGCGGCCTGCCGCATCAGGACTGCGCCGCCTTTCAAGTTGCCATCGGCAAGCTGCTGTTGCGCTAGTTGGAATTGCGCGATGCCGTTCCCGGATGCTGCGGCATTTGCCAGCGTGTCGACTTTCGGGATCGGCGGGTAGCTCGTGGTCGGCTCAATACGCGCGGTCGCGATCATTGGCGTTGGTTCAATCAGTTCAGCCATCGGGTCGGATGGCTCTTCAGATGGTGCAACCTCGCCGCTCTTGTCTGCGGCCGCAGTCTCCAAGTCAGTTGGCGGCGCGACATCATCTTCGAACAGAAGGGCATCATCGGATGACTCGGCGGCTTCTGCGGGTGGCAATTCTGTTTCAATTAGACTCGCAGCCACCCCATCGACGGGCGCGGCCAGTTCGGTTACCGAAGTCGGGGCCTGCTTACCGCGCAGATAAAGGTACCCGCCCACAGTGGCGCCCGTGATGATAACGGCTGAGGCCGCAGCATAGAGTGGGAGCTTTCCGTTTCCGAAGCGCAAGCCTTTGTCAGCCTGATCACTTGGGGGGGCAAGCGATGGGGAAGAATCCTTGCGACCCGACGACGCCGCAATCGCAGCGCGGCGAGCCATGTCGATATAGTTCGCAGCCGGCGAGGCGGCCTCAGGCTCGTCTTCTAGCGCCTCTGTAAACTCAGGGTCGGCGAATGTTTCTCCGGCCGGATCGACTTCCGTGTCGAATTCATCGTCTTCGAAAATATCCGATTCACGTGGCTCGGCAGAATTGTCCCCGTAGTCCTCAAGCTCGGCAAGTGCATCAAATCCGACTGGGGAAGGAGCTTCATCAGCATCGGCGAATGCGTCGTAGAAATCGTCTTCTGCATTGTCCGGATCTGCGTCAACTTCGAATTCGTCCTCGACGAGATCGTAGTCTTCTTCATAAGCATTTGACTTGGCGTTCGTCCCAGCTTCTATCTCGACTTCTTCGACTTCCTCTGTTTCGGTCCAGTCTGTGAGGAATGCGTCGCTGGTATCGTCATCTGCAATGTCCTCGGGCAGGCCGGGCTCAAACACTGCATCATATTCATCCGAGAGAAGATCAGACGATGCGTCTTCCTCTTCCTGGAATTCTTCGAGCAGGCGATCAGTCTCGTTCAGCGCATTCATGGTTGCCAAATCAGTTGGCTCGACTGCACCGGACTTGGAGGGCGCAGCGGTGTCTTCGAGCATTTCCAATCGCGTCGCGAGTGACGCCATCGCCTTCTGGATTGGCGAGAGGGATGCGCTGGTCTGGGTTTGCGCCTGCTCGAGTTTATCGGTGACACTTGATATCGCTTCGGAGAGCTTCAGGTCTGCGCGCTTGCGGTTCTCATCAATCTCGGTAGCGAGGGTCTGCAGGGCCTTGTCCTGGCGCGCTTGCAGGCGGTTGGCGACGGTCGCAACCTGATCCCCAATCTGGGAAATTGCCTCGGCGCTACGCTGCTCACTTGCATTGACCCGCTTGTCGAGGTTTGCGCCAAATTCTTCCATCCGTGTGCCGACCAGGTCACCAATCCGTCCGATCTCGGACGAGACCTTGTTCATGTACTGAGTCTGACGATCTTCGCCTGCGACCAGTTTTTCGCGAACTTCGTTCAGACCGGTCTGAAGTTCGGCAACGGCTTCCTCACTGGCGCCCGAGGCCGCACGAGATATTTCTTCGGCCAGTTCTGCGCGGGCCGTGTCGACGGTACTGCGGACAGTCGTCATGATTTCGTCGAAGCGCGATTCAAACTCTGCCCGAAGGCGGTCCGCCAAATCAGGCTCGACCGTTTTCGACAGGGTCTCGATCTTGGCGTCAAGATTGTTGAATGTGGACTCAAGGCTGAGCAGGGCCGCATCCGTTGTGGTTTCTGCTCGGTTCAACCGGTCCTGTGTTTGAGCCAGTGTGGTTTCGACAGTCGCCAGGGATTTCGTAATCTTCGTCTCGACACTTTCCAGACGCGCATCGCTCTTGTCGACCTCAGACAGACGCAAGTTCACATGCGTTTCCAGATTGGATAGACGATCGGCAAGCTCGCGGGCTGTGCCCTCGGCGCGCAACTCTGCTTGGTCCACGGCGCGCTCGACGCGAGAGGCCGCATCGGACAGGGTCTGTTCGACCTTCACTTCCATGTTTTCAACGCGGTCGGTCAGCTCGGTGAAGCCTGTCTCGACCCGGCCCTGAATGGCTTGGGCCTCATTCTGAGCCAGTTCGCTTTCTTCGAAGACATGGCTGGCAAGTTTGCCTAGCGCCTGTTCGAGTGATTTCAGCGCTTCGAGATTTTCGCGGGTCGTGTCGTCGGCTTCAAGCTTCTGCACTTTTGCCTGCAAAGCGGAATGTGTGTCCTTCAGTTCTTCGATCAGGCTATCCACATGGCCCGCTACGGCAGCAGAATTTTGCTCGGCCTCTTCCAGGCGAGCCACCAGGCCGAGGATCGTGTGGTCCATACCCGTTATGGCAAGTGTGGAGCGCGCTTCTGTTGCCTCAATGCGGCGCGTCAACGTGTCGAGCGTGTCGTTCGCCGCGTTTGCCGTTGGTCGGCGATTCTGGAAAGGATACGCAACTTCGTTTGGCCGGGGGGCATCGACCGACATAAGTAGCCGGTTCAGATATTCCCCCAAGGTGATGCCTTCAGCATGCGCTGCCTCGCGAGCGGCGTCGCGCGCGCGCTGGTCAATTCCTTTGACGCTCCAAGGCCCCGTCTGGCTCATCCCCACTCTCCTAAGCACTCATTTTGCCCGCGATTGTTAATGCTTCGGGCAAAATCATTCAGATTCAGCATCGGTGATGACAGGAGCCGGATTAAGGGCAGGTTAAAGGTAAAGAAAACCTCCAAATCCGGTAACTCTACCAAGGGAATCTGCGGGGAAACGAAGAATGCCAAAAAAGTTTACGTTGACGTTCGCGTAAGCCTTGATCTAGATTTGCGGAATGATGAACAACAAGCTCTCCAAGATTTCCGCTGCGGATTCCCGCACCTACACAATTTCCGAGCTTGCTCGCGAGTTTGGCGTTACGCCGCGGGCGCTGCGTTTCTACGAGGACAAGGACATGCTCCATCCCGCTCGGGATGGCATGACCCGGGTCTATTCCAATCGGGATCGCGCGCGGCTCACCATCATCGTGAGGCTAAAGCGTCTCGGCCTGCCGCTTGCCGATATCCGTGAAATCCTAGACCTTTACGTGCTCGATGACGGACAGCGCGCTCAGATGCGAATGTCGCTTGACAAGTTCCGCAAGCAAGTGAAGGAGCTGGAAATTCAGAGAGGCGACATCGACACCGCCCTGACGGAGTTGCGCAAGGGCATCTCATGGCTGGAAACGCAAATTGCGAATACCGGCCCGTCTGATGAGAACAAGCGACAGCTTGCGGCATATGACGAAATTGCCCGCAGGCAGCTCGACGAGGTCTGATCTGCATCGACCAAATTGTGCCCCACCCAGCAGATGCTACGGTGGGGCAAATTAATTTGTACAAGCGCGCCGCAGATATCTGCGATTTTCGTGCTTTATTGACAGGAAATACAAAATGCCACGTTACGACGCGCCGATCCGCGACATGCAATTCATCCTGCAGGACCTGTTGCAGATCCAGAACTATTCAAACCTGCCGGGTTTCGAAGAGGCCACGCCGGACCTGGTGAATGCCATCCTCGAGGAGGGAGGCAAATTCGCCAAGGAAGTCCTGTTTCCGCTCAACGCTGTGGGCGACCAGCAAGGGTGTGTGCGCGGCGATGACGCCAGTGTAAAAACCCCGGATGGCTTTCCAGAAGCTTATAAACAACTCGTTGAAAACGGCTGGCCTTTGTTGTCGGCCGATCCGTCCATGGGCGGTCAGGGGCTTCCGCACGTTGTAAACATTGCTTGGACTGAAATGGTATCATCGTCGAACATGGCGTTCGGGATGTATCCGGGGCTGACGCACGGTGCCTATCAAGCGCTGATGGCGGGTGGCTCCGATGAACTCAAGGCCAAGTACGGGCCGAAGATGGCGTCGGCCGAATGGGCCGGTACGATGAACCTCACCGAGCCGCATTGCGGCACGGATCTGGGCCTGATGAAAACAAAAGCCGTGCCGCAGAGCGATGGCTCCTACAAGATCACAGGCCAGAAGATCTGGATTTCCGGCGGCGAGCAGGATCTGACGGAGAACATCATCCACCTCGTGCTCGCCCGCATCGAAGGCGCGCCAGAAGGCATCAAAGGCGTTTCCCTGTTCGTTGTGCCGAAATACATGGTGGGTGAAGATGGCTCGCTGGGCGAGCGCAATGCCTGTTCCTGCGGTGGCCTCGAAGAAAAAATGGGCATTCACGGGAATGCGACCTGCGTCATGAATTATGACGGCGCGACAGGCTTTCTTGTTGGGGAAGAGCATAAAGGCATGCGCACCATGTTCGTCATGATGAATGAGGCGCGCCTCGGCGTGGGCCTGCAGGGTCTGTCCCAAGCCGTCGTCGCCTATCAGAATGCAGTCGATTTTGCGAAGGACCGTCTTCAGGGGCGTTCCCTGACCGGGCCAAAGGCACCTGAAAAGCCTGCCGATCCGATCATCGTTCATCCGGACGTGCGCCGCATGTTGATGGACCAGAAGGCATTCCTCGAAGGCGCGCGCGCGCTGACTTACTGGACGGCCTTCCAGGGTGACCTTCAGCACAAATCTCCAGATGAAAAAGTGCGGGAAAAGGCGGGCGACTATATGGCCCTTCTGACGCCGGTCATCAAAGCATACCTGACCCATATGGGCTTTGAGAAAGCCAATCAGGCGCTGCAACTTCACGGCGGCTCTGGCTTTACGCGTGAATGGGGTCTGGAGCAGATCGTCCGCGATTGCCGTATCACTCTTATTTACGAAGGCACCAATGGCGTGCAGGCGCTCGACCTCGTTGGCCGCAAGCTGGCGTCCAATGGTGGCCGGGCTGTCTTCAGCTTCTTTGGTGAAGTTGACGAATTCATCAATTCAGCCGATGGCGATGCCGATATGGCCCCGTTTATCGAGGGCCTGACGACACTGAAGGCCCAGTTGCAGGAGGCCACAACCTGGCTGATGCAAAATGGCATGACCGATTTCAACAATGCGGGCGCTTCCAGCCACGATTACCTGCACCTGTTTGGCCTCACAGGCTTGGCATTCATGTGGGCGAAAATGGCCAAGATTGCGCTGGAGAAGAAGGCGGCGGGCGATCCCTTCTATGAAGAGAAGCTCACAACCGGCTATTATTTTGTGGACCGGATGGTGCCGGATGGTGCTGCACACCTGGCCAAGGTGAAGACCGGCGCGAAGTCGATGATGGCGTTGCCAGCGGAGGCGTTTTAGCGCGCCAGTCCGATTTTGATGGCGCGTGGCCCAAATAAGTGGGTTTCACGCGCTATCACACAAAAAAATTATGCGATTCCGCTCGTTCTGACGTTGGGAGAGGGCTGGGAATTCCTCGGAGCGACGCTTACATGTTTACGTGAACGTAAGCGGCAAGCAAAAGCCGCCCATAGCGGAGGAAGACGAATGCAGGCCAGCCCACTAGATGTCCCGAAGGCCAATTGGCGCCAGGACGAAGAGCTCGAGATTTTCTCTGACGCTGTTGGCCAGTTCTTCGAAAAGGAATGCGTGCCGCATGTGCCCCAGTGGCGCAAGGACGGTATTGTTCCGATGGAAATCTGGAAAAAGGCTGGCGAAATGGGCCTGCTCGGCGCATCCGTGCCCGAAGAATATGGCGGCGCGGGTGGTGATTTCCGTCATGAAGCCATCATCATCGAACAACAGCAGTGGAAGGGTGTCGACGGATTCGGCATAACCCTGCACAATGCGATTATTGCACCCTATATCGTCGCCTATGGCACCGAAGAACAAAAGCGGCGTTGGCTGCCCGGCATTTGTTCGGGCGAACTCGTAACCGCCATTGCGATGACGGAGCCCGGTGCAGGCTCTGACCTGCAGGGCATGAAAACGACCGCCAAGCGCGATGGCGACGAATATGTCATCAATGGCTCGAAGACCTTCATCTCGAATGGCCAGACCGCAAACCTGATCCTCGTTTGCGTGAAGACGGACCCGACCCAGGGCGCCAAGGGCATTTCGATTGCCGTTGTCGAGACAGACAAGGTGGAAGGCTTCCGCCGCGGCCGGAACCTTGAAAAGGTTGGCCAGCATGCTGCGGATACATCGGAGCTGTTCTTCGATGAAGTGCGTGTGCCAGCTTCCAACCTTCTTGGCGAAGTCGAGGGCAAGGGCTTCATCCAGCTGATGCAGAAACTGCCGCAGGAGCGCCACATAATCGGCCTTCAGGGCGTCGGCATGATTGAGCGTGCAATTCACGAGACCGTCGAATATGTGAAGGGCCGCAAGGCGTTCGGCGGTACGATTTTCGATTTCCAGAACACCCAGTTCAAACTGGCCGAATGCAAGACCGAAGCGACCGTCGCCAAAGTGTTTGCCGATCATTGTACGGAGCGCCTGCTCAAGGAAGAGCTCGACGCCGCCACCGCGTCCATGTCGAAATACTGGATCTCTGATCTCCAGTGCAAGATCGTCGACGAGTGTCTCCAGCTGCATGGTGGGTTCGGCTACATGGACGAATATCCGATCGCCCAGATGTATGCAGATGCGCGCGTTCAGCGTATCTATGGCGGCGCCAATGAAGTCATGAAAATGCTGATCGCGAGGACGCTCTAGTTTCCCATGCCTGACAGTCATCTCATTCGTGATGTCTTTCCGAAGCCGAGCCCGTCCTCGACATCGCTTGGCTTTGAACTCCTGGCGCTCGACATGAAAGCGCTGACAACCCGGGTGCGCTTTGAAGGCCGCCCGGAGTTCTGCAATCCGGCAGGCGTTATCCAGGG
>Ga0098060_1000879_pt1 | contig 12778 bp, 18 predicted proteins | sample 21_taG_FD_77063 | JGI IMG/M metagenome (GOLD analysis project Ga0098060, IMG submission 77063) | Marine viral communities from the Subarctic Pacific Ocean - 21_ETSP_OMZ_AT15319 metaG | ecosystem: Environmental > Aquatic > Marine > Oceanic | place: Pacific Ocean | collected 2015-01-19 | reverse complement strand
TTGTGTCAAAGGTATTTTCAAAAAATTGGTAATATGGCTGGCATTTGTAATGGGTCTACTACCCTTACTGCACTCGGGCCATATCCAGTTGAACTTAGAGCAACACCAACTGTTGGACAAACTGGTGTTTTTAATGCTCAAAATAGTAGTGATATTAATAGCACCCAATCTGGCACAGGACTTGGTTCAAATTTGGGTACTAGTAAATCTATGTTTCAAGCCTCAATTCCTAACTTTTCAGGACTTACTGCCCCAGAACCTATAATTGTAGCTGTTCCTGCAAATAACGGAAATAGATTTACATTAGATGCGGAGTTATAATTATGATAGTTACAAAAGCAAGATATTGTAAAGACAGTAATAACAATAATATATCCGTTACGGCTACAATAGATGGAGAAGAACTATCTGTACCAATGGACACAAACAACCGACACTACCAAGCTATCCTTGAATGGGTGGCAGAAAATAATAAAATAGGAGTTGCATACGAATGAATGACCAACCCATAGAAGCTCGTATCAACAAAGTTGAATGGACACTTGATCGACACCAAGATTCTATTAAAGAATTAAGAAGTGTGTCAAAAGAATTAAAGTCTTCTCTTTACTTAATACATAAAACTTTAATTCAAATTAAATGGTTTGCAGTAGGTGCTGCAGTTTTTGTTATTGCAGACCAGATGGGTTTAATGGGTCTGCTTAATATTATAGGAATACAATGAGACATGTCTTACCTTTATGCCTGGTACTTTTAACACTCTTTGCTTGTAGTACTGCAAAAGCTGCCGACAGTAATACTGTTAGCAGTACAGTAGTTACAGATAAAGCTCCACCAACAGCCAGTGCTCCATCCGTTGTTGTAAACAACAGTGACGTATGTAAGTCTGCGGCTGCAGCTTCAGTACAAACTCAAGTACTTGGTATAGCCACAGGTATTACAATTACAGACCAGAACTGTGAAAGGATTAAACTAGCCCGATCTCTTTACGGTATGGGAATGAAAGTAGCTGCAGTGTCTACATTATGTATGGATTCTAGGGTCTTTGATTCAATGTGGATGGCAGGTACACCTTGTCCTTTTATGGGTAAAATTGGTAAAGATGCGAAAGAAACTTGGGAAAAAAACATTGAGCTTATACCTGAAGGGTCAGATGTTAAAGTTATCTACGAAGTTAAACAAGCAGCTTTAAAAGAAGAAAAAAGATTAGCAGGTATTAAGGCTAAGAAAGATGCAAAAGAAAAACTACAGTTAGCAAAACAAAAAGCATTAGAAACTAAACGAGAGGAAAAGTTAAGAGCTAATGAATACGAAACTAAAAATCGTTGGGCTACCCCTTTGTCTATACTGGCTCTTATCCTCTTTCTCTAGTGCTGAAGATATTTGTCCTTCTGGAACGGTAGGTCTGTGTGATCCAGATGTGTTCTATACAGTTGTAGAGACTGTAGAGGAAACCTCTCAGAATGATGGACAAGGAGTACTAACGACTACTGTTACGACTACGACTACGACTATAGACACTGTTACTAACGAAGATTCAGGTGACTTATTAGACGGTGGTAATGGGTTCGTGTCTTCATCTAAAGAAGGTGATATGGACATTGACTGGGGTGGGCAGGGGCCAGCTTCTATGCCAACTGGATCAAGATGTGGAGATTTAGGTACAGATAAATGTGCAGAGATAACAGGTAGTGGTTCTACAACAAGCACAATGGGTGTTCCTAATATGGGAACAACATTTAAGCAAACAATAGACGTACAAAATTTAAACATTGACAATGGTGGTAAAACTACTTATACTATTAAAGTAGATAAACAAGATGCAAGTGATAGCATTTACATACACATAACTGGTAAAGATGGAAGTGCTACCCAATTTTCGGGTACAGACTTTCTATCAGCTTCGGGGGTGAATAGTGGATACTCACAGTATACTGGTAGTTTTAATTTTCACGGTGGGCTTACTTCTATTTTATTGGAGGTAGGTGGACGAGACATAAACCTAGACATCGGCCCTGTATTTGATGATGTTTCGGTTAATATTCTTTACAATGTAATATCGAGAATAGTCCAACAAACAATAACAACTGTCGAATCTTATGTCTACTTAAATTCAGATGCTACTCAAGAAGAAATTAGTATTGTTGAAGATATATTTGAACACAACGATATTGTTGAACAACCTGACGGTATGATTGACTTTGAACCAATACAAGATACTGAAGTCTCTTATGAAACTGTTGAACTTGAAATGGAACTTCCTGATTTTGAAGTAGACTTTGAAGTACCAGAAATAGAAATGCAAACACCAGAAATGGTGGACATAGAAATAGAAGTAGACTTAGAGTCTGTTGACATGGAAATGGAAATAGAGGTTGTACAACCAGAACCAGTTGCAAAACCCGAACCTGAAGTAGAACCTGAACCTGTTGACGAACCTGAAGTAAAGACAACAGAAGTAAAACAGGAACCTAAAGAAGAAACAAAAGCAGAACAAAAACCTGAACCCAAGCAAACAAAAGCAGAACAGAAACAAAAAGCTGCAGGTAAAATAATAAATAAGATGGGTGACAAAGGTAGGTACGATGAAACAAACCAACTAAAAACTTTACTTGTTATGCAAGTCTTAGGAAATACAAAAGATTTCTTTAGTAGCCAGTTAGCCCTACCCGATACTCCTGGTTTCTTTTCGGCAATACAAATACCAGACACACAGATAAAAGATAATGGACTAGCTTCTTTTGTATTGTTTGGTGGATCGAACGCAGCAATGGATAATCTTGTAAACATGCAGTATAAAAGGTAACAACATGGCAAAACGAAAAGGTTTATATGCAAACATAAATGCAAGAAAAAAGAAAGGTACTTCTCGTTCTAAAAAGAACAGTACTATTTCTCCAAAAGCATATGCTAATATGAAGGCTGGCTTTCCTAAAAAGAAAAAGAGTTAAAGATGGCAGAGGTCGAGTACAAAGGATTAAAGATAGGTGGCTCTAAGCTACTTCTTATTATACCCCTTGTCGGTACAATTATTGGGGGTTTGTATGGGGGATTCGAAGCCTACAATAGATACTTGGCAATGGAAAAAAAGATAGCTAATTTTGTAAGCCCTGACCTTAGCCACATTGATAAACATATAACAATGGTGGAGAATCAACTAAACATTATAGAAGAACAGTTTAGTAATCTCAAAGAAGCAGACTTACTTGTTAACGAAATGATTAGAGAACAAGTTAATTCAATAAAGTCTTCAGTAGCTAACGTATCGGCAAGTGTCCACGATGCAAAGATAGAACTACGAGAAGACATAGCTGGGATAGAAGTTAGTATAAATGAACAAGAAGACAGACTAAAAGAAACTTTAGATTCATTTGACGACAGTATAGAGCAACAAGAACGAAGAATTAAACTTGATATAGATAGTGTAGAAAAAGCTATGGACACTCAGAGTACTCAAGTTAAAGAAGATTTAAACCAAGCTGAGTCTGACATGGCAAAGCAAGAAGCACGAAATAGACAAAACATCGAAGATGTAAGGTCTGTAATAAGTTCTTTTGAAATACGAATGGATTCAAAAGTAGACAGGCTTGACTTAAAAATTGAAACTCTCGAAGAGAATTTAGATTTAAAAATTAAGCAAGCTTTAACAAATCCACTATTGGATAATTAGATAAGGAATAATATTATGATGAATTGGATTAAAGCAAGATTAGCTGAACCTTCAAGTTATGCAGCCGTTGGTGTTGGCATTGTTGGTCTAGGTATAGTAAGTGGTGTCGGTGAATTAATTTTTGTAGGTATTGCGTGTGGAATTTTAGGTATTGTTTTAAAAGAAAAAGCTAAAGAATAACATGGCAAAAGGTGTACAACATTACTTTAAAGATGGAAGAAAGTACAATGGGGGTACTCACGAAATGCCTAACGGTTCCTTACATTCAGGTAAAACACACACTAAAAACTCTAAAGTTGTGGTTCATTTTAAAGATCTTTCAGTATCAGCAAAAAAAAGAGCAAGAGGTTCCAAAGTATCTAGCAGGAAGAAAAAATAATGGCTGTCTACCAAGGTAAAAAAGTAAGTTTAAATAAACCTAGGCGTATCTCTAAAGGAGAGACAAGCTACGGTAAAAAGAAGTCTGTTGTCTACGTTAAAGATGGTAGTAAAACAAAACGAGTTACCTTTGGTGATCCTAACATGACAATCAAAAAGAATATTCCTGGAAGAAAGAAAAACTTTAGGGCTAGGCATAACTGTGATAATCCTGGCCCTAAAACAAAAGCTAGGTACTGGTCTTGTAAAGCATGGTAGTAACCCAAGATGACATAAGAGTTGCAGCAGAAAGTGATCTAATTACTTTTATAAGACTTGTTGCACCTGAACAATTACTAGGGCAATGTCACGAAGATATGTGTCAGTGGTGGACTAAAGAAAATAGTAAGACCCACCAACTACTACTTTTCCCAAGAGATCATGGTAAGTCTCGAATGATTGCTTATCGTGTAGCATGGGAGTTAACAAAAGACCCGACACTTAGAATACTTTATATATCTGCTACAGCTAACCTTGCAGAGAAACAACTAGGGTTTATTAAAGGAATACTAACCTCTGATACTTTCCGTAGATACTGGCCTGACCATGTACAGAAAGAAGAAGGTAAACGTGTTAGGTGGACAACATCTGAAATTATGTTAGACCATCCACTAAGAAAAAAGGAGAACGTCCGTGATCCGTCAATTTTTACAGGTGGGCTTACTACTTCACTTACTGGGTTGCACTGTGATATTGCTGTTCTCGATGATGTGGTCGTCTATGAAAACGCCTACACAGGGGAAGGAAGAGAAAAAGTTAAAAGCCAATACTCACTCCTTTCCTCCATCGAAGGAGCCAATGCAAAAGAATGGATAGTCGGTACACGTTATCATCCATCTGATTTGTATAGTAACTTAATGCAGATGGTTGAAGACAAGTACGATGATGATGGTAACAAAGTATCTGAAGAACAAATATACGAAATTTTAGAGAGAGCTGTTGAGGACAGAGGGGACGGAACAGGAGAGTTCTTATGGCCTCAACAGTCACGAAAAGATGGTAAGCAGTTTGGGTTTAACCGACAGATACTAGCTAAGAAACGAGGACAATACTTAGACAAGTCTCAGTTTAGAGCACAGTACTACAATGATCCTAGTGACCCAGACAACGTACCAGTAGAAAGAAACAAGTTCCAATACTTTGAACGTAAACATTTACGAGAAGAAAATGGTTATTGGTTTTACAAAGAAAGTAAACTAAATATCTTTGCAGCCGTAGACTTTGCTTTTAGTATGTCAAAGAAAGCAGACTACACAGCACTCGTTGTTGTAGGAGTAGACTCTCAGAATAACATTTATGTACTAGACATAGACAGATTTAGAACTGACAGAATATCAGAATATTTTAAACACATACTAGAGTTGTCTACTAAATGGTCGTTTAGAAAAATGAGAGCAGAGGTTACGGTAGCACAACAAGCTATTGTTGTCCAGCTAAAAGAACTTATTAAACAACACGGATTGTCAATTAGTATAGATGAGTACAGACCTAATAGACACCAAGGAAACAAAGAAGAACGTATAGCTGCCACACTAGAACCAAGGTATGATAACCTACAGATATGGCACTATCGTGGAGGAAACATACAAGTGTTGGAAGAAGAACTAATGTCCAGACATCCACCACACGATGATATAAAAGATGCTTTAGCTGCAGCTATTGATATTGCAATTAAACCATCAAAGAGTATTAATCGTACAATGAAGAACAATATTGTTTGGGCTAATAACAGATTTAGAGGAGCCGCATAATGGCAGGAGAAACAATAGAACTTGAGTATATGCTTGGCCCTGACCACATGGCTGTTGAGATAGCTAACAAGTGGAGAGAATGGAATACTTTAAGACAGAAAAAGATTGAAGAGTGGAAAGAACTCCGTAACTACATCTATGCCACTGACACTCGAACAACTACAAACTCTATGTTGCCTTGGTCAAACTCTACAACAACTCCAAAACTTACACAGATTATGGATAACTTACATGCTAACTACTTTGCATCTTTGTTTCCACAACAGAACTGGATGAAGTTTGAAGGAACTACAGCAGATGACAGCACTAAAGCTAAACGTATTGTAATACAAGGATACCTTGACAATAAACTTCGTCAGTCAGACTTTGTTAATACTGCTTCTGATCTATTGTACGACTACATACAGTACGGAAATTGTTTTGCTACAATAGACTGGGAAGAAAACTACACAGTTAAAGAAGAGGGTGATACAACAATAAACTATATCGGCCCTAAAGCTGTACGAATTTCCCCATACGACATTGTGTTTAATCCTGCTGCTGCAGAGTTTGAAAAGACACCTAAGATTATTAAATCAATTAAAACATTGGGTGAAATTAAAGCAATGATTGAAAAAGATCCATCTAAAAAGTATATGGATGGTGTCTTTACAAAAATGTTAGAAGCAAGAGCAGCCGTAAGAGGTGGTGGTACATATGAAAAAGCTGACGGTTATATTGCCGATGGTTTTTCTTCAATACAACAATACTACGAGTCTAACTATGTAGAAATTCTTACATTTTACGGTGATTACTACGATGCAGAAACAGGTAAACTATCTACAGATAGAATAATTACTGTTGTAGACAGAGCTTATGTTTTAGCTAACGAAGAAAATCCAAGTTGGTTAGGTTCTGCACCAATTTTTCATGCAGGATGGAGACCACGACCTGACAATCTATATGCAATGGGGCCACTAGATAATCTTGTTGGACTACAATACAGAATAGATCATTTAGAAAATCTTAAAGCTGATGTCTTTGACCAAATAGCCTACCCTATTTTAAAAGTAAAAGGAGATGTAGAAGATTTTGTCTTTGAACCAGGGGCTAGGATTTATCTTGGGGACGAAGGAGATGTAGGTTACATGTCTCCTGATACAACAGCTTTACAAGCTGACTTACAAATACAGAACATTGCAGACACAATGGAAGAAATGGCTGGTGCTCCACGACAAGCTATGGGTATTAGAACACCAGGAGAAAAGACAGCTTTCGAAGTACAAAGTTTACAAAACTCTTCTGCAAGAATATTCGAACACAAAACTGCTCATTTTGAAAGAGTATTCTTAGAGCCGATGCTTAACGCAATGCTTGAAGTATCAAGACGAAACATGAACATGAGTGATGTAATGAGAGTTGTTGACGACATTACTGGTGCTACTTTGTTTAGAGAAATAACTAAAGACGATATAACAGCTAAAGGTAGAATTATAGCTGTTGGTGCTCGACACTTTGCTGAAAGAGCTAGACGAGTACAAAACCTTACCCAACTGTATCAGATTAAACTTGCAGACCCTAGTGTTGCAACTCACTTATCTGGTAAAGAGTTTGCTAGGATACTTGCTGACGAACTTGGAGAACCTACATTGTTCCAAGAAAACGTAGCTGTAGCAGAACAACTAGAAACTCAACAACAAGCACAAGAAGCTGAAATGGTAAACCAAGACCAACTATTAATGGCAGAAGAACAAGGAATATAAATGCTTTCCGTATGGGTAAAAGGTTACAAGCCTGAAGAAAAAGAAAAAAGAAAGTCAGAAGTATTAGGATACAGAAATGCTTTTGATGATTTAAAAAGGATTCTCGAACAGGAATATAAAAGAAAAGATGCTGTTCGTGATTACGAAGTTCCGAATTGGGAGCTTCGACAAGTGAGTGTTAACGAGTACAACCAAGTCCTCGATGACATTTTTAAATTAATTACTTTAAGTAAGGAATAACTTATGAGTGTATTTACTGAGAGCAGTCCAACCACGGACACACCTCAGCCAGAGTTACAAGCTACACAAGAAACTAAACCAGTAGAATCTTATGTTACTAAACTCGCAGAGGCCAAAGGAGATAATTGGAAAGACCCTGAAGTTCTGGCTAAAGGAAAATTAGAAGCCGATAGTCATATAGAACAACTTGAACGTCAACTTTCAGAAATGAAAGAAGACTTGGGTAAACAAGATTATGCTAAACAACTCCTAGATGAATTGCAGAATAAGGCCGCAGACCCCACCACTGCGAATACTGCAATGCCAAACAATAATACTGGTGGCACTGTACAGGAGAACACCAACTCCAATGTCAGTGAGGCAGACCTGAAGAGCCTTGTTGAACGTACATTATCTGAAAGAGACAGAGAGTCTGAAATTAAACAGAATCTAAGTCTTGTCGATCAGGAACTAGAAAGTAGTTTTGGGACGGAGGCTCTTAACAGAGTCAAAGAGAAGTCTAAGGAACTGGGGATTAGTATGCAACGTCTTCAAGAAGTCGCAGCCGAATCTCCAAATGCTTTTTTTAGTCTGATCGGTGAACCTAAGAAAGACTTTAAGCCAATGGTTCAAGGTTCGGTTCGTACAGATAGTGTCAACATGCAATCCTCGTCGGAAAGAAATTGGAAATACTACCAAAATCTAAGACGAGAAAACCGAAACCTATACTATTCCCCAAAAATACAACAACAAATCTTGCAGGATAAGCAACGATTAGGGGAACAGTTTGGAAACTAAAGGAGAAACCTCATGTCGGGTATGAATACGACAAACTCTGCTCTCCTCATTCGGACGAATCTATGGTCAACCGAACTGAAGGAGATACTAAGAGATGAGATGATGGCACAACGGTACGTCCGTATGCTTGATGGGTTCCCAGATGGAAACACATTTAACATCCCATCTATCGGACAAGCACAGGTAGATAACTACGTTGAAGATGCGGCAGTTCAATACCGTCCACTTGATACAGGAAACTTCACTTTCACCGTTGATAAGTATCTGTCCTCAGCTACTTACATGACGAAGAAAGCTGAACAAGACGCATTTTATTCTGCTGAATTAATGTCTCGTTTTGTTCCTGAGCAAGAACGTGCAATTATGTCTCACTTTGAGACAACAACTATGGCTGCACCAGAATCAGGTGTTTCTGCCAACTCTCAAGAAGCTATTGATGGTATTTACCATCGTATGTCTGGAGGTAATGCTGGTAAAATCGAAGTTGCTGACTTTGCTTATGCTAGATTTGCTCTCAAAAAGGCTAATGTACCAGATCAAAACTTGGTTGCTATAGTCGATCCATCTGTTGAGTTTACTCTCAACACTCTATCTGATTTAGTGGCTGTATCAAACAACCCTAAATGGGAAGGTATCGTAAGAGATGGTATTGCTACTGGTATGAAGTTTGTTGCAAGTGTATATGGATTTGATGTTTATACTTCAAACTTCTGTGCAACTGCTACAGACAGTGCTTTACCTGAAAGAGATGGTTCAACAACCAATAACTTTAGCAGCACAAACGGTAAGACTAGCCTGTTCTTCTCTGCCTCTCAAACTGTAAACCCATTTGTGGGTGCATGGAGACAAGAGCCAGAAGTAGACTTTGAGTATAACAAAGATTACCAAAGAAACGAGTTCGTAACCACTGCTCGTTATGGTGTTAAGTTGTACCGTCCTGAAAATATGGTTCGTATCGTTACGAATCCAAACGTATAGGGGGGATAACTAATGTCTTACACAAACTCAGATGGACTCTATGTCCTTAGTAATGGAGGAGAAGGTGTTGCCGTTGATAACGGTGGTTCTCTTAACTCTGTTAAATATCTAGTAGTAGATATACCTGATGCAACTGAATTAGGTACTTCTGCTACTGCTCCGACTCCGTTGGATGCTTACATTCCTGCTGGGTCTTACATCACCAAAGCATCTTTAGTTGTTACAACTGCCTGGACTTCAGGTGGATCTGGAACACTAGGGATTGGTCTGCAAAACTCTGCAGGTTCAGCTATTGATGCCGATGGTATTGATGCTGCTATTGCAAAAACAGCATTGGCTGTAAATACAGCCGTTGCTTGTGATGGAGCACTAGTTGGTGGAACAGCTACCGTAGGGGCTGCTGATGCTTACATCAGTTTAGTCTATGCGACTGCTGCGTTTACTGCTGGTGCAGGTAAACTTGTTATAGAATATATAACAGTTTAAATACAACAGGGTTGGCTCTTTCGGGGGCCAACTCTACTTTCTTGTTGACATTAAAGCCAATAAGATGTATAATTAAGTATTACTTATTAAGGAAAAACAATGGCTAACGTAAATCACAGTACTCTTACTGGATCATTTTTACATGAACCCAAAGGGGTTGCTGCTGCTGGTTCTGGTACAGTCTATATTGCTAACGGATCAGGAAGTGGTGCTTGGACAAATCCACAGACAGTTGTTCCTTTAACTTTGACAGGTGTTATTGATAACATTTCCACAGCTTCAACAATTCATTTTGGTATTCCTTATGCTGGCACTATTGAAAAAGTTGTAACAGTTTTGGAAGGAGCTATCTCTAATTCTGATGCAACTATAACTGTAAAAAATGCTTCGGCTGCATCAATGGGAACAATTACTGTTGCTAATAGTTCATCGGCTGCAGGAGATGTAGACACTTTATCTCCTTCGTCTAACAATACAATTTCTGCAAATAGTTTTATGACTGTCGAGACTGACGGAGCTTCTACAGGAAACAAAAAATTATATGTAACTGTTACCTTGGATAGAACCTAATGAAACAGACATTATTACAAATGACTCAGTCCATTCTTAGTGACATGGACTCTGAAGCTGTAAACTCAATCAGTGATACAGTAGAAGCACAACAGATAGCTTCGGTAATTGAAGATACCTTCTATAATATTTCTTCAGCAAGAGATATACCAGAGCATCACCAGTTGTTAAAGCTTACTTCTTTGTCAACCACAGCTAAACCAACTCACTTTCAGTACCCAACAAATACAAAAGAAATTGTCAGTCTACGGTACAACGTAGCTACAACTGGTTACTCGTACATTGATATATTTTACAAAAATCCATTAGATTTTATTAACTCAATGAACTACTCAACAACAGGTGTGACAGTGGTTGCCGATGTTGCTGGTGGTACAGACTTGTTTATTGACAACACAACCATGCCATCTTACTACACAAGTTTTGATGACTTACACATTGTGATGAACGCATTTGATAGTTCTGTTGAAACTATTTTGTCAACTAGTAAGACACAAGCTTACGGAACAGTCTACCCTACGTTTAGTCAGACAGATAGCTTTGAACCAGACCTAGACGACACACTAATACCCTACCTTTTAGCTGAGGCTAAGTCTACATGTTTCTCTTTGTTTAAGTCAGGTGCAGATCCTAAGATCGAACAAGCTGCCAAACGATTAAAAACATTTGTACAGAATGACATGTACAAAACTAAACAAGCTCCTCAACGTCCTACTTATGGAAGAAGCTAATGGTAGAATTTGTAGAGGATACAGTTAACCAGACTTGTATCTGTAAATCCGACAAACTTGTTACTGATATTTTAATTGAAAAATCTAATGACGGTTTTGTTTTCTTTGAGTTTAGAGTTACAAAAGGTTCTGTACCGAAAGAGTTGTCTGGTAAATACTCTAGTATGAGCAGAGCTAAAGAAGCTGTAACTGCTTACCTTAATCGAAAAAGTGAATCAGTAGCTGCTAAAAATGCATACTTTGCAAAAAGTTTAGAAGAACGGAAAGAGCTTAATGCCTCAAAGCATAAATGAAAAAGTAGTTAATACTTTTATAAAAGGTTTAGTTACAGAGGCAGGTGAGCTTACCTTTCCACCTGATGCTTCTATTGATGAATCAAACTGTTTACTTGAGAGAGATGGGTCTCGAAGACGAAGACTAGCCGTTGAGTATGAAACAGACGCAGCTAACTCTACCTTTGGGCTAACAGATACACAAGTTTTTACAACAACAATATGGACAAATGTAGCAGGTCAAGCTGGTCTTACTTTTTTAGTAGTTCAAGCTGGATCTGTTCTTTATTTTTACAACACTGCTACTCAACCTTATTCGGGGCAACAAAAATCTTTTAGTGTTAACTTAGCTACTTATGAATTTTCTGGTAGTGCAGGTGCAGCTACAGTTAAAGTTCAAACAGCTTCAATAAACGGTAGCCTTGTTGTTGTGTCGGGAGCAATTTCTCCTTTTTATATTGAGTATAATCCTTCTAATGATACAATAAGTGCAAGCTCTGCAATTACTTTTGAAACAAGAGACTTTGAGTGGCAAGGTGATATTAGCACCTATGATGATAGAACTTCTGGAACTGTATCTGATGCTCGAAAATGGGATACTTTTAATTCTGGGTGGATTGGAGAAAAAGGACTTGCTGCTAGATCAAGTTGGAGTTCAGAAAACAGTAGTACTTACCCTCCTTTAACACACCCTTGGTACTCAGGAAAAAATTCAAATGGAGATTTTGATGTAAATGCTTGGGATAGAGTTTTTGGTGGTTCAACACTAACAGCTAACGGTCATTTTATTTTAGACTTTTTTAACAAAGCAAGAGCTACAGGTGGAGTTACTTATGTAGCAACAGAAGTAGAAGCAAGTAGACCTAGAACAGTTGTTGCATTTTCTGGTCGTGTGTTTTATTCTGGATTAAGTAGTGCTAAAAATGGTGGTCGAATTTTATTTTCTAAAGTTATTGACAATATTTCTGAGGTTGGTCGATGTCACCAACAAAACGATCCAACAGCCGAAAATGCTTCTGACTTATTAGCTACAGATGGTGGTGTTATAAATTTACCTGATGCTGTAAATATTCAAAAGCTACATGTACAAGGAAGTTCTATACTCGTCTTTGCTGAAAATGGTGTGTGGCAAATTGCAGGTGTG
>Ga0098060_1000877_pt1 | contig 12785 bp, 16 predicted proteins | sample 21_taG_FD_77063 | JGI IMG/M metagenome (GOLD analysis project Ga0098060, IMG submission 77063) | Marine viral communities from the Subarctic Pacific Ocean - 21_ETSP_OMZ_AT15319 metaG | ecosystem: Environmental > Aquatic > Marine > Oceanic | place: Pacific Ocean | collected 2015-01-19 | reverse complement strand
GCTGCACCTGTATATGGTACTTGTGATACAAGTATTAATATGATAGAAGAATATCTGGACAGTATTGGTGCAGATAGATCTTGCCATAGTGGTGGTTGGATCGGTGCTAAACTACTTGCACTAGTCAATAGTAATGATAGATACTATGGTGCATACATAGACTTAGAACCTAGAATGCTTAGTAGAGTAGGTGACTACTTAATCATAGACAGAGATGGTGATCTATCAGCTGAGGATACTGGCGGTATAGTAGGTAATTATCATGAGTACTATTGTTCAAGTTGTGATGAAGGTCTTGATGAGTATGATCAGTATTACTCAGAAGAACTAGGTGAGAGTTTCTGTGAGTCTTGTTACAGTGACAGACATACGCATTGTGATTGCTGCGATGAGTCTTACCTTAATGATAATATACACGAAGCTTTGAGAATGGGTACATGGACAGAGACAAATGATAAAGGTAATCGTATAATAAGAACTCGTAGAGTAGAGGATTACGTTTGTGAACATTGTTTAACGGAGGATTACAGGTACTGTGAAGAAGAAGATGAGCATTGGAGTCATGAAGATGTTGCATATATTGAAGATGAAGATATCTGTGTACCTATTCATTTACTAGAAGAGAAAGGATTTAAAGAGCAAGAAGATGGTGAATATAAAAGAGAAGGAGAATAAAACTATGTATAGTTTAATAGAAATGCTCAGGTATAGAAGACCTGAGGGTGGTGTAACACAGATGAACTTTTGTTTAAGGTTCTTGACACCTTTATTTGGTGGAGCAGATATGCATGGTAACTATATACTATCAATACCAAAATCAGATGGGCAGCAATCTAATCTATGCTTTACTGCACATCATGATACAGTACATAAAGAAGAGGGTATGCAGAAAGTATTTGTTAAAGATAACATAGCATTTGTAGATGATAAAAAATCTAACTGCTTAGGTGCTGACTGTACCACTGGTATTTGGATTATGCTGAACATGATTGAAGCTAAAGTTCCAGGTGTGTATGTTGTTCATGCTGGTGAAGAGTCAGGTTGTATCGGTAGTAGTAGACTAGTAGCTGATGAACCAGAATGGTTGAAGTCTATTGATGCAGTTATATCATTTGATAGAAGAGGAGATAACTCTATTGTTACACATCAAATGAGTATGCGTACTGCATCAGATGAGTTTGCACAATCGTTTTCAGATGCGGTAGGTTTACCTCAGTTAATAGCAGATAGTGGTGGTAGTTTCACTGACTCCAATGAGTACTGCGGAGTGGTATCTGAATGTACTAATATATCAGTAGGATATAGAGGACAACATAGTACTAAAGAAATACAAGACCTTGATTTTGTTGACCTTTTAGTAGCGAAACTTATAGCGGCAGACTGGTCTACATTGGTGTTTGAACGTGACTGTACAGTGACAGAATACGAATCAGATTGGTGGGATTATGGGTATCACTATGGACATACTTATACTTCGAGTAGTTCTTCTGACCCTAATGTTAAACATATATCAGATATAATAGAAGATTACCCTGATGAACTAGCTAAGTTGCTGCATGAGTATGGTTGGAAAGCAGATGAAATACTTAGTGAGATATTTGAAATGGATAACTACAATGAAACTTATGGAGGTAATAGTAATGAAGTAAGTAATTATATAGTTCGTAAAGGACTATGACATAATGTCACACCCTATTGATATAACTTTATGTATAACTATATAAGTATACTTAAAGTATTATATTAATAATATATATAAATAATAATAATATACTTAAAGTAATACTTAAAGTATATCTTATAATAAAGGAATTGTTAATGACAATTATATCTTGGTGGAGTGCTGGTGTTACAAGTGCAGTAGCAACTAAGTTAGCTATTGATGAGTATGGTAAAGATAATGTTACCCCTATTTATTTCGCCATTGATAGTGCTCATAAAGATAATGAAAGATTTAAAACCCAGTGTGAAGATTGGTACGATAAAAAAATAGAAGTTCACAGAGCACCCAATCACAAAGATCAATTCGATGTAATACTAAAAGATAAATATGTAAATGGCCCAGGAGGTGCACGTTGTACTCTTGTACTAAAGAAAAAAGTTAGACAGAGAATAGAAAAAACTTTAGATTATTCTGGTCAGGTGTTTGGATTTGAGTATAGTAAAAAAGAAATTAATAGAGCTATTAGATTTAAAGAACAGTATCCAGAAGCTAAACCTCTATTCCCTTTGATACATAATAAGATGACTAAACCTGAGAGTTTATTCTTTCTAGAAAAACAGGGTATAAAAAGACCTGTTATGTATGACTTAGGTTACAATAATAATAATTGTATTGGTTGTGTTAAAGGTGGTATGGGTTATTGGAATAAGATACGAGAAGATTTTCCAGATTCGTTTAATAGAATGGCAGAAGCAGAGCGTGTAGTAGGTCATTCTTGCATAAGAAATATATTTTTAGATGAACTAGATCCAGATGCTGGTCGCAAACAAAAGATAGTAATGCCTGATTGTGGTAACTTCTGTGACCTAGAGTTTACAGAAATTAACCACCCTAAATTAGAAAGTGTTTATAGAAAACCTGAGCAACTTAAATTAATATGAAAGGAAATAAAATGAATAGGTTTATAATAGATCACGATCCCCAAGACATAGCAAGGTCATTGTGTGATAAACACATTGTAAAGATGCCACTCGAAGAAGCACAGATGTTATGTACTGCATTAAGACATCATGCACCAGAGTATGCAGAGAAAAACAATCTCTATAAAGCAGTGCATCAGAGACACCCTTGTACACTGTGGGCTATGGAGACAAGAGATAACTATGCCTTTGCGTTTAAGTTATATGAAGCAATGTTGATAGAGTATACACATCGTTATGGTAAGTATCATGGTGCAGGTAAACATCTACATAAAATACAAGATGGTTTTAAATACATACCTAGTGGTATGATAACACCACACCCCCAGTGTTTCTCAGGTCACGATGACCTCAAGACAGATGAGAAGTGGCCTATCAAAGCCTATCGTGCATTCTATCGTCGTGATAAGATGGACTTTGCAAGGTGGGGTAAGAACAGACCAATGCCTACATGGTTACAAACAACAAAGGAGTTAGCAGCATGAGAGTATTAAGTTTATTTGATGGTATGTCATGTGCTAGAATAGCACTTGATAGGGTTGGCATAGCAGTGACAAGCTACAAAGCAAGTGAGTTAGACAAGTATGCTATTAAAGTATCTCATGAAAACTACCCTGACATAGAACAACTTGGTGATGTCTGTGATGTTAAGGCTGAAGATGTGGGTGAGGTAGACCTGTTGATTGGTGGCAGCCCATGTCAAGATCTATCCTTTGCAGGTAAAGGTAAAGGATTAAAAGAAGGTACTCGTTCTAGTTTATTCTTTGAGTTCGTTAGGTTAAAGAATGAGTTAAAACCTAAGTATTTTATTCTAGAAAATGTAAGAATGAAACAAGAGAACCAGGATATTATTAGTAAGTACCTTGGTGTAAAACCTAAACAGTTTAACTCTTCACTTGTATCAGCACAGAATAGGAATAGATTATTCTGGACTAACATAGACTTTGATTTACCAGAGGATAAAGGTATTATCTTAGCTGATATACTTGAAGATGGTGTAACAGATAGAGGTAAGTCACATTGTCTTGATGCTAATTACTTTAAGGGTGGCAATCTTAAAAGTTACTTTGAGAAACATAGAAGACAATTAATATTCAACAAAGAAATAACATCACCTATCAGAGAAAAGTCTAAGACTGTTAGATCAGGCGGTAGAGGTAGCTATGATAGACATGAATGGGATAGTGTAGATAAGCTACACTGGAGGAAGCTCACACCTCTTGAATGTGAGAGACTACAGACAGTACCTGATAATTATACTAATCATGTTAGTAATACCCAAAGGTATAAGATGTTAGGTAATGGATTTACTGTAGATGTTATTGCTCATATATTGAAAGGAGCAGAACTATGAAGATGACTACCGAAACTTACAGTGCATCACGTAAAGAGATGATTAAACAAGCACACTCTTTACCTATGTTGAAGTTAGATATAGGTGCAGCAGTGTATGTAGACTGTACAGATGACCTTGAGATTACACTGCTACAAAGTTGTAGTGATAATATTAAAGGTAGTGATGGAGAGAATGGATACGATGCTTTAGTTGTAATAGATCAGCCATCAAGGGGTATGAACAATGAGTATATGCTTATGGTGAGTTCTGATTATTCAGATTTTGTGGAGGATTTTTATGGATAAATCACAGGAAGAAATACTACATGAGTGGTTAAAGACTTGCCCTTTCGATTACCTTATGGTAGGAAAGATTAAAGGAATAAGAACTGTAAACTTTGAGATAAAGGAGAATGTTAATGAGTGATAACCCACATCAAGCCTGTCCGTTTGTGGATTGTGGATCTTCCGATGCATTTAATTGGAATGATGATGGCTTTGGTTTTTGCCACAGTTGTGGTGAATCGTATCCAGCAAAGAAACATATTGAACTCTTTGACTGGGTGAGTAAAGAGTATCCCGTAAAGAAAAGGATTAATGTAATGGAGATACCAGTAAAAGGAATGACCTATGATAACATAAGAGGTATCAAGCCCAGTGTATGTCAGTTCTATAACATACAGGTACAGACAGGTGAAGATGGTCAGCCTGTTAGATATGCCTACAAGTATCCACATACTGTGAAGTATAGGGATTACAATGATAAGTCTAAGTCTTGGGTAAAGGATAGAGGTTTAGGTATGAACCATCTATTCGGACCAGACTTTAATGCAGGTTCATCACATCGTATCTATATAACAGAGGGTGAGTTTGATGCAGCAAGTCTCTATCAAGTACTTGGTGAGAAGTTTCCTGTTAAGTCATTACCTAGTGCATCAATAGGTGAGAAATTTGTTAAGCAAAACTATAACTACCTTAACTCTTTTAAAGAAGTTATCTATGCAGGTGAGTTAGATGATGCAGGTAAACGTGCAGCTGAGAGATTGTATGAAGCTCTTGCTGAGAAGTTCTACTATGTACCTATGTCTAAACACAAAGATGCTAATGACTTCCTTACCAATGGAGATGGTGAAGATCTTAAGTGGGCAGCAATGAAACCTCAGAGGTATTCACCTGATAATTTCTTCTGCTCTGATGAAGAGGTTGATGCAGCTATACGTAACGAGAACCCATACGAGTATGTACCCACCGGACATGAAGGTATTGATTCTAAGACCAGGGGTATGGTGAAGGGTGGACTTACCTTTATCAAAGCACCACGAGGTATGGGTAAGACAGAGGTAGTAAGATACTTTGAGGTAGGTTTACTACAAGATCCTGATGTCCGTATAGCCTTACTACACATGGAGGAGATGAAGTCCACTACTTACAGAGCTATGGCTACGTACCGCCTAGGTGCAAATGTTAGAACTAAAGATGATGCAAAAGAGAATGGCTTTACTGAGGATCAAGTAGTAGCTGCTGCACAGGAAGCAACAGATGGTGATCGTACTATTGTATTTGAGATGCGTTCACATGATGATCCACTTAAGTTACTAGAGTATGTAAGACTAGCGGCATCAGTCTATGGTGCTAGTTATATCTTTGTAGATCATGTACAGAGGTTAGCTTATCTAAGTAACACAGGAGTAGACGGTGCTACCAGTACACTGACAACATTAGGAGCACGTATGGCACAGTTATCTAAGGAACTTAACATAGGTGTAGTATTTATATCACAGGTAAATGATGATGGGCGTACAAAGTATGCAGCATCTCTTGAAGAAGAAGCAATTATCTGTATAAAGATTGAGAGAGATGTTGAGTCTGAAGATGAAGTAGTACAGAATACAACTACATTTTTCATAGATAAGAACAGACCGTTTGCTAAGTTAGGTAATGCTGGTACTGTTTACTATGATCCAGAGACTACCATACTTAAGGAAGAAAGCTTTGTTACAAGGAGAGAGATTGCGGCATGATTGTTAGTAGAGTAGATAGATTTAAAGAGTGGCAGTTAAAATACCCTAGCTTAAAAAGTCAAACACCTTTAACAATTCAAACAATTAAAGATATGAATTTACCATTAAGGTATAATGATAAAAGAGAAGACGGTTTTATATTTAAATGGTATTATTGTAGAAATAGTGGTAATGGACCTGCAATATTTGAGTCTTGGGCTAGTCCTAAAGCTGAAAAAAAACGTAAAATAAATAGATTAACCTACTCTAAAAAAGTGTATGATAGAAACAAAAATTTTATAAATAGGTATAAAAGATTAAAAGGCTGTACTATTTGTGGTTGGAAAGAAAGTATTTGGGGTTTACACTTTGATCATATAGACCCTAAAAAAAAGAAATCAAGTGTATCAGAAATGACAGGGCATTCAATTGAATCTTTAAAAAAAGAAATTAGAAAGTGTAATTTACTGTGTGCTAACTGTCACTCAATAAGAACAGAAAAACAATTCAGCACACCCAAAAAAGGAGCTTAAAAATATGATTGTATTTGATGTAGAAGCAGACAACCTCTTGGAAGATGCTACAAAGATACATTGCCTGTCGTATACTTCTAATGGTTCAGACGTTAAGACACTGTTCTCTTATGATGAGATGCGTACTCTACTACTCAGTCAGAAGGGATTGATAGGACATAATATTGTTCGTTATGATATACCTTTACTTGAAAAGTTATTAGGTATTAAGATTAAGTCTAGATTATTTGATACTCTACCTATGTCTTGGGTACTTAATACTAATAGAGGTAAGCATGGACTTGATTCATTTGGACAGGACTTTGGTGTGCCTAAACCTAAGGTAGATGATTGGGTTAACCTAACACAAGAAGAGTATGCACACCGCTGTCAAGAAGATGTTAAGATTAATTGGTTACTGTGGCAGAATCTACTCAAACGATTTCTATTCATATACAAAGACAAGGTACAATTAGATAAGTTTTTTAGGTACTTAGAGTTTAAGATGGGTTGTGCAGCAAGTGCTGAAGCTAGTGGTTGGAAGTTAAACTTAGATCTTGCACAGGAATGTGTTGACAAATTAACTAGAGAGCAAGACTACAAGACTAAAGAGTTATGTAATGTAATGCCATTACGTAAGCTATTTAAAGTACAGACTAAGCCTAAGGTTTGTTATAAGAAAGATGGTTCTCTATCTGCACATGGTAAGAGATGGTTTAAGTTACTTGATGAGTATGGCTTACCTGCTACCTATACAGGAGAAGTAACTGTAGTAAAGGGTGCAGAACCTGCTAACCCTAACTCAACTGATCAGGTAAAAGATTGGCTTACATTCTTAGGTTGGCAACCATGTACCTACAAATACAATAAGAACAAGGAGACTGGTGGAGAAAAGAAAGTACCTCAGGTGCGTAAGAATGGTGAGCTTACTGAGTCAGTACGATTACTTATAGATCAGAATCCAGCAGTTGAAGTACTTGATGGCCTTACTATTATACAACACAGGCTTGCAATCTTCCAAGGTTTTATTGACTGTGAACGTAATGGCTATGTTAAGGCAGAGATAGATGGTCTTACTAATACACTCAGGTTTAAACACAAGAAGCCTTTAGTTAATCTACCTGGGGTAGACAAGCCTTGGGGTAAGGAGATACGCAGTTGTTTAGTAGCACCTAATAATCATGTACTATGTGGTGCTGATATGACATCACTTGAAGATACAACTAAACGTCACTACATGAAACCTTATGATCCTGAGTATGTAAATGAGATGTCACAACATGGATTTGATCCACACTTAGACTTAGCTAAACACGCAGGAGAGATAACACAAGAACAAATTGACCAACATAACTCAGGAGTTATAAACTTAAAAGCTTTACGCAAAGACTACAAGGTAGTAAACTATTCTGCTACCTATGGTGTAGGTGCAGCTAAGTTGTCTCGTGAGACAGGTATGACTAGGAATAAAGCTCAAGCTTTACTTGATGCTTATTGGCAGCGTAACTGGTCAGTCAAAGAGTTCTCAGAGTCACAACCAATAAGACATATAGATGGTGAGATGTGGATACAAAATCCAGTCAGTAAGTTTTGGCACAGTCTTAGGTTTGAGAAAGATGCTTTCTCTACTATCAACCAGAGTACAGGATCGTATTGTTTTGATAGATGGGTAGCATTATACAGATTAAATAGGCCTAATATTATAGGTCAGTTCCACGATGAAAGTATTAACACAGTTAAGGAGGGTTATGAAAATGAACATACCAATGTTTTAAAACGTGCTATTAAAATATTAAACGATCAGCTTAAGTTAAATGTTGACTTAGGTATTGATGTACAGTACGGTAAAAATTATGCAGAAGTCCATTAGAAGGAGAAAAAAAATGGCAACAAGAAAAGTAAAACTATCAGGCATAGCTGAGTGGGCTAAGGTCTTTGAACAGAATCGTGATCATAAAGGTTACGAGGGTGCTTACGAAGATTTTGATGGTGCTTGCACTATTGATCTCATTATTGATGATGATAATTTAAATCTTCTCCAAGCCTCAAGGTCTATGAAGAAAGGCTCTCCTGACAAAGAGGGTAGAGGAACTAAAGTTACCTTTGTCCGAAAGTTTGATACAGGTAGAGACTGGGACAGTGGGCCACCTACTGTTCTTAAGTCTGATGATACCCCTTGGAACTTAGAAGCTGATGGTCTCATTGGTAATGGGTCTAAGGTAGAGGTGCATCTAGCTGTCTACGATACTAAACGTAGAGACATAGTAGGTACTAGGTTAGATAAGGTTAAAGTTACTGACCTTGTTAGGTATGAGTCTGAAGTTAGTACTGACTCTCCACCTCAAGCAGTTGTAGCTGAAGAATCAGTATTGTTCTAAGCTATGAAAAGGCGTAACCCTGTGGCAAAAGAAGTACGTACCCCTAAGTACCGACTCAGGGTTATTGCCGACAAAACAAAGAAGTTATTTAGAAAAAGGAAACATAGAAAAGATGGAAGTAGAATTAGTAAAACAGATTGATACTCTTGTTGATGACATCTATGAAGTTGTTAAAGGTAAAGGTAACTGGACAGGTACTTTAGGTGCTTCATTAGGTAGAAGTATATCCTTAGTATCTAACCAAAGGTTCAGTAAGCCACAAGAACCAAGGGGCTATCTATCTTTATCTTCTATAGGTATGCCTTGTAAACGTAAGCTATGGTATAAAGTTAATAAACCAGGAGAAGGTGAACCCCTTACTCCTAATACACTACTAAAGTTTTTTTATGGTGATATGATTGAAGAGTTACTGTTAAGTTTAGCTGCAGCTTCTGGACACTATGTATCTGGTGAACAATGCAGACTTGATGTGCATGGTATCAAAGGACACAGAGATGCAGTCATAGATGGTATGACTGTTGATGTTAAGTCTTGTAGTACCTATGCCTTTAAGAAGTTTAAGAGTGGTACACTAAGAGATGATGATCCGTTTGGTTATATCTCTCAACTTAGTTCATATGTATATGCAGGTAAAGATGATCCACTTGTTACAAATAAAACACATGGTGCTTTCTTAGCTATAGATAAACAGAATGGTCATATCTGTTTAGATGTGTATGATTTTACAGAAGAGCTAAAGACTAAAGAAAAAGAAATGCTTGAGGCAAAAGATATGGTAGCAGGTGATATACCTAAGGAACGTATACAACCAGTACCTCAGAGTAAGACAAGTCCTAATACCAAGTTAGCTATGGCTTGTAGTTACTGTGAGTATAAGAAACTTTGTTGGCCTGAGATAAGAACTTTTAAATACTCTTACGGTATAGAGAACTTAGTTCACATAGAAAAAGAACCTAAAGTACCTGAGATTACAACATGACTAGATCAGCAAAAGCAAAAGGTAGAGTAGGTCAGAATGAAATAAGGGATAAGTTACTAGAAACTTTTCCTGAGTTTGAACCTGATGATATTAGAAGTACAACTATGGGAGATACAGGTGAGGATATTCAACTTAGCCCAGCAGCTAGGAAGAAGTTACCTATTACTATAGAAGTTAAACGTAGAAAGGCAGGTTTAAAAACTGTGTATGGATACTTAGATCAAGCTACTAACCACGGCAAAGGAGATCCTATAGTATTCTATCGTTCAGATAGGAATCCTTGGATTGTTATTACAGAACTAGACCATTACATGGAACTACTAAGAAACTGGAAGAAGGAGTAATATGATAAAGGATATAAAAATATGGGGTATAGTTGAAGGACCAATCTCTGTTAGGGATTTACCAGATAATGACTACCCAGAAGGAGTTAAGTGGTTTCATGAATGCAAAGTAGAAGTTGATGGTGAGATAGTTATTCACCCTTATTGGTTCTACAGTTTAAATGAAGCTAATGAAATGAAAAAGTATTTCAATACTCATATTGAACCGCTTGAAGTAAAAATAAATTATGGAGAACTTTACGATGCCTAATACAGCAATAATATTTACCTGTGCCCATGTAGATCCAAGTATTTCTAATGAAAGATTTGACTTACTTGGTAAACTTATCTATGATCTAAGACCTGATTACGTAGTTGATCTTGGTGATGGTGCTGATATGAAATCTTTAAATAGCTATGACACTAGATACCCACAAGCTATTGTATCTCAAAACTATGAAGAAGATATTAATCATTATAATGATGCACAGGATAGATTAAGAATGAAATTTAAACAGATGAAACGTAAGAGACCTAAGTATTATGGGCTTGAAGGTAATCATGAGAATAGAATTAAGAAAGCTATCTCTCTTGATCCAAGACTTGAAGGTACAAAGTATGGTATAAGCTTTAAGCATTTACAAACAGACTACTACTTTGATGAGTACTATGAGTATGAAAACTCTGCTCCAAGTATCTTTAATAAAGATGGTATATCTTATGCTCATTACATCTCAAGTGGTAACTTTGGTACTGCTATGTCTGGTATGCACCATGCATATACTATGTTAAATAAAAGACATCACTCTACTACTGTTGGTCACAGTCATAAAAGATCTATCTTCTTTAAAGATGACTCTTATCCTAACCCTACTATAGGTTTAGTTGCAGGTTGTTTTAAAGGTGCTCAAGAATCCTGGGCAGGGCAGGCTAATATGGACTGGTGGAAAGGTGTAGTAATAAAAAGAAATATAGACAGAGGTTACTATGACCCAGAATTTGTAAGTCTTGAGAGACTTAAATCTTATTACGGATAGGCTTGACAAATGAATAATAAAAAGTATAACTGGTGGTTTCAAAATGGACTATGAAATAATTATAAAAGTATCAGTAGATCCTGATGCAAATTTCCTTGAGGTAGGTGAGGTTAATAACGCAAGTGTTATTAAGCAAGTAGTAAGTGACTGTCTATATGATATAGATGATTTAGAAATTAGAGAGTGTGAGGTAATAAAAAATGTTCAGAGATAATAGTTTTAGTAGCTATCAAAAGCAATCAAGTCAAACTGCAGTATATGACGATGTAGATCTCGTTATATATCCAGCACTAGGTTTGTTCAGTGAAGCAGGAGAAGTAGCAGGTAAGGTTAAGAAAGTCTTGAGAGATAAGGGTGGTCACTTTTCACCTGAGACTAAGCAAGCAATAGCAGATGAGTTAGGTGATGTGTTATGGTACATTGCTGCTATGTGTAATGATTTAAATATAAACATGGAAGATGTAGCGCAGAACAATCTTAATAAATTAAACAGCCGTATGGCACGTAATGTAATAAAAGGAAGTGGAGATTACAGATGAGTAATATGTTACCAACAGACTACCAAGCATTTATTCACACATCAAGATATGCAAGGTGGGTAGAAGAAGAAAACCGTAGGGAAAGCTGGCCGGAAACAGTGAGTAGGTATATAGATAATGTAGTAAAACCACTATCTTCTAATTCAAAAATTACTAAACAATTAGAAGAAGCTATACTTAATCTTGATGTTATGCCTAGCATGAGATCTCTTATGACTGCTGGTGCAGCTGCAAACAGAGACAATACTTGTATGTACAACTGTAGTTATCTACCAGTAGATGATGTTAAATCTTTTGATGAAGCTATGTTTATACTACTCTGTGGTACAGGTGTAGGCTTCAGTGTTGAGCGTCAATACATAAATAAACTACCTGAAATACCAGAGTTATTTGATAGTGATACGACTATTGTCGTTAGAGATAGCAAGGAAGGGTGGTCTAAAGCCCTCAGACAGGTCATAGCCTTGCTGTATGCAGGTGAGATACCTAAGTGGGATACAACTCTCGTTAGACCTGCTGGTGCTCGTCTTAAGACGTTTGGTGGCAGAGCATCTGGACCTGCTCCATTAATTGATCTATTTAATTTTACTGTTAGTATCTTTACAAATGCCCAGAGAAGAAAGCTTAACTCTATTGAGTGTCATGATCTTATGTGTAAGATAGGAGAGGTAGTAGTGGTAGGTGGTGTACGTAGGTCAGCAATGATCTCACTATCTAATCTTACTGATGATAGAATGAGACACGCAAAAGATGGAAACTTTTGGGAACTAAATGGTCAACGTCAGTTATCTAATAACTCAGTATGCTATACTGAAAAACCTGATGAAGATGCATTGATGAGAGAGTGGGCTGCATTAAAAGCATCAGGTAGTGGAGAGCGTGGTATATTTAATAGAAAGGCAAGTAAGGTTCAAGCTGCTAAGAATGGTAGAAGAAATACTGAACATGACTTTGGTACTAATCCTTGTAGTGAAATAATACTAAGACCATATCAATTCTGTAATCTTACTGAGGTAGTTATACGAGCAACAGATAACCT
>Ga0098060_1000876_pt1 | contig 12795 bp, 12 predicted proteins | sample 21_taG_FD_77063 | JGI IMG/M metagenome (GOLD analysis project Ga0098060, IMG submission 77063) | Marine viral communities from the Subarctic Pacific Ocean - 21_ETSP_OMZ_AT15319 metaG | ecosystem: Environmental > Aquatic > Marine > Oceanic | place: Pacific Ocean | collected 2015-01-19 | reverse complement strand
AGGACTTGAATTTGATACCCGAACATAGCCAACCAACTTTCGTTTAGCTTGTTCTTTTTGATTTCTTCCAAGTCTATAACGATCTCGGTCAGTTTATCCTCATTAAGAGTCTTCATGATGTTAGACCTCCAGCTTATATCAGTAAATAGTGAGAAAAATAAAATAAAGCCAAGTCTATAGACAATACTATCCAGAGCTTGATTGTGAGCGTGACTGCTGAATTGAATCTTCTACTGCTTTATTTTCTTTTTCTATTTGTGTTGCCAACCTATCAAGGAACCATCTTCTAATTCTTATGGGGAGATTATACACTTCCGTAAAGCTCCAGCTACCATAATATTTTAAGAGAAAGAATTCTTCATAAACGTTAGCTATATATTCATCATTTAGGCCAAAAAAATTCCGTCGTAAACGGAACCTCCATTTCCTGCTCAAAATCGCAAGAAGTGCAAGCGTATACTTGCGATAAATCTATGTTTGGCACTATTTCTGCATACACTCCTCGAAGAAACTTTGAGTCTCTTGCCGGCATATTATCGACAAACATCTGCCTAGATGAATTACTGGAGTCTCCGTTAACAGAAACTATCATTCTCATAAGTTGATCAGTTAAGTAAGATTCTGGTAACTTATTCTTTCTCTTGCTTTCTGCCAACTTGCTCAAATATTTCTCATCTCTTCCTGTCATCAGCCTAACTTCAACTTTTACCTTGCTAGCTGGGACTGTTATAATGTGGTTTCCGCTTTCTAGCTTTTCTATGCAATGCTTATGTTGTTCTGGTATATTACCGACATAAGTTGAACACTCTTTTAAATTAAATGAATAATCTGAAGACTCCCTGCATGAAGGACAGGTTACTCTTGTACTATAGTCCTCGCCATAGCCAGTAATTCTAGCGGCAATCGTAATTGCGTTTTTGTCACCGATATACAAATCATCAATGTTAATGGACTTATCAACAAGAATATTCTCAATTAATCTATCGACCGCAATACCTTTTCTAATTAAGGTTTGGGAAGTTAAAATATCCTCGTCTTTTGCCGTCATAAAACGGATCTCTACATCTTCTTTGCCGTGCAAAGGATGTTCTTCTGGATAGTGCCTGCCTCTAGATGGCAACTCTACAAACTCTGTTGGAGTTGCAAAAGAAAAAGTGCCGTCAGAAGATTGATTAGCTGCTTGGACAGGAGCATCCGCGTTTCCTTCACGGGCGCCCAAGCGATCTTCATTATTTCTCAAATTTCACCTCTATGTATATATTATATATTATATACTAAATATTTTCGTTGCTGCGGAAGGACCATTGCCACCGGCATCGCCGTGAATAGAGCATGTAGCCCAGTCGTATCTGACATCGATTGTCACGTTGGTCAAGCCGTCAGAGCCATAATCTAGGCCACTAAGGTTAACGCTTTTAATCCAGCCATTATTTAGTTTCCACTGCTCAAGTACGCCGCCTTCAGCGTCAAGTACATTGATTTCCACTGTGCCCAATCCCGCAATAGAAGAGGACTTTGAAACTGTGGATAGTTCAGAAGCAGAGCCAGGAATCTTATATCCTGAATCTTGGATCGCGCCCATCATGATTGCTGTGGCGTCTGGACTAACTGGATCGACTAAAGTAATCGATACTGTGTTCCAAGAAACTCTTCCTGGATAATAGAAAGTGTGATTCAAATACTCGTGGCTTGCCTCACTTAACGATAGGTTTGGTCTGTCGACGCTTTTAATAAACCAACTGCACCCTTGATCGCCAAGGTTTGGAAGGACGCATTGAAACCTATACTGTCTTTTTGGATCTTGTAAAGTTCCGTCTGTCCAAAATGATGTAGCCATGTATTAAATTCTCCTATTCTAAATTAATTAGTTTGGGGGCGCAAAATAGCCCCCCTTTTTTATCTCTAGTCGTCAAACGATGCGCCGGTTCTCGCTATTACAAAGTCAATTGCAATGAACTCGATAGCTCTGGTGGGCTTGATGAATATTTTAGCGTACATCACATTTCTATCAATTAGATCTGGAGTAGTAGTAGTTTCATCTAACACAACCTTAAAGTCTGATACGCCAAATCTAGTTTTGACACTTGAAAGGAAAGGCTCTACTTGTCCAGTGAAGCGACTCCAAGTTACGGCAGTGTTCTGGTCAAACAGAAGCGTTGCTGCAATTCTAGAAATCTCTTTCTTGATAAATACCATCAGTCTGCGAACATTGATGCGGTCCAAGGCAGATTGGGTCTGCTGTAGGGTCTTCTGTCCGAAGATTACAATACCTTCCGCTGGGAACTTGGCAATTGGGTTAATGTTGTTCTCGTAGAGCTTGTCTCTCTGTGCAGACGTAAGTCTTTCAGAAACTTGCACAACTGGGATTCCAGCTGAACCGGCGGACAAGCCACCTCTGTTGAATCCAGCAGGTGCGAACCACAATTCAGATTTAGCCTCGGAGCTTCCGAACGTACCAAGAGCGGCAATTGAAGGCGGAGCCCACAGAAGCCTGTCTGATTTAGTATCTCGGATTTGAATCCAAGGGTAGTATGCACATCCGTAGCTGTTGTTTAGGTCACGAGCTTGAATGTTAGAGACTGCCGTGTCTACTGAACCTAGATTGTCCGCGTAGGAACTAGTGTTCTCTGTATCAGGCGTGAATATGCCTTCCAAGTCAACAATCGCTAGAGCATCAGCTCTGTCCGAACATGTTTCGAGCATCAAGTCAGTGACTTTAGTGTTCGTAACGCCAGGTACGGCCAGAAGATTGCATTCCACAACTTCAGCATCAGCAACGGTGTGTATGCCTCTGATTACCGTGTTTAGGGCATGGTCTTGTAGGTTTGTAGTGGTAGATGCCCATAATGAATTGCGTAAAGGCTCTTTTTCAGTAATGTCGAATCCATCTGTACCGCCAAACATTGGCATCCAGAATCTATCATGACTATCAAGAACTTTTGAATAACTAGAACTAACTGCACTGATTGAAGTTCCAGCAGCCCTAGAGCCAGAGAAGTAAACTCCGTCAGCGCCAGAGATCTTAAGATCGTCCAAAGAGAAGATGAATGAGTATTGCGCATTGGTCGGAGCTTGTTGTCCGTTTGTGCCAATTGTATCAAATCTTCCACCGACGTCTGAATCGAAAGGCAAGCCTTTGTTGTAGTCGCCATAATCTTCGTCATATATAGTTGAGTTTTGTGCTCTTGTTGGTTGAATTCCAAAGAATGCTTTCTTGCCAGGATTGCCGGCGTCAGCTGAACTTGAGCGTAGCGCGATAGAAGGCCAATGCCAAGAGCCTGTGAACTCAACAGTACCAGTCGACGCGATGAGCATAGGCTCACCAATAACTGCGGTTGTTGGAATACCTCCACCTAGACTAGTATCTCCAAACATCCATGGACTTGCAGCGGTACCGCCTGTTACATATGTAAAGAAGGATGCTGTAGTAAATAATGCTGGAGTATATCTTCCCTCACCAAACTCTTGGAAGGTTGAAGCCCCAGAAACGTATGTAAAGCTTTGTGGTACAATTGGACCTGTGCCTCCAAAGGGAAGTGCAGCAGGATTAACACCGCCACGCTCTAAATCTGGATTCGTGATGATGTATACATATCTTGAGTTGTTAGGGTATGTTCCATTGATAGTATGTCTCTTTTCAGAGTCAGACCAAGAAAGGTATTGATCACCAATTTTTCTACTTACAAAATTACTAGAATTAGGATTAAGATCACATAGTGTATATCTTTCAAGTGCTTGTTGACGAGACTTTTTGTCCACTGCATTTGACGGGTAGATGGCAACAGTAAATGTTCCATATGGAGATGTCGGCGTCCTAGACGCACGAATATCCTCAATTGCAATCTTAATGTTTGAGTTTGGCCACGCACCTTGATCTAAAGCTTTGAACTTAAATAAGGGAGTACAGGTGTTCGGCGGATCAAAATCAGCTGAAGCTCCAAAGTGTTGCGAGAAGAAGTATCCAGTTTCGGCGTTCTTCCATGAGCTTCTTCTATCACTCCAAACTGCGGATCCACTCTGTAACGGAGCTATGAAGCCAAATTGTGTGTTGGCCGCAGTAGTTGCGTCTGAAACTGCTCGTTCAAATGTTTCTCCGAGGAAATATAAGTTTTTAGAGTTAGAAACTTTGGCGCCATCCGTAATGACTCCGTTTGTCAATGTTGGGTTTGTATTAAATTGTTTTCTAATATATTGGGGACTGGTTCTGTCGAAGTTAAACTCGATTATCTCGTTGTTTGTTGTGCCTTCGCAGATGATAGCCTTAAAGTTATTGTTTGCCGCGGTTGCAGAAATCAAACGGTTTGAGCCTGAAACTTGTTTCGGCAGCGTGTCCGAACGATCAGACCCCGTTAGAATAATCGAGGAGCCGCCAGACATGTAAAAGACTGCACCGAGAGTACCAGTAAGATGATCTCCAAAGTTTCCGGAGTCAATTACCCAAAGACCAAATGCGCCGCCATTGGCAGTAACATCTGCACCATTAGGATCAGCATTCATTTGCCAACCAGCAAGATTGCCATCAGAGGCCCTGTCTGTATGATCTTCGCCCAGAAGACGAACTACTGTTGCGGGGGCGGTTCCTGCCGCCAACCAAGCCTTGGCTGCATATGCTGCATAAAGTGGGCCGGATGGTTTACCCGATCTCCAGTCTCCCTTACCACCTGCTGTGGGCTCTCCAAAAGTCTTGACAAACTCTGTGTAAAAATCTACCTTGACAGGTCGCATTGCTGGACCTTTGTCAAACCTTCCGACGATAACTGGCCCTATAACATCTGGTGCTGCTGGTATCTGAGATTCGTCTATCTCTTTTGTGAAAATACCGGGGGAAATAAATCTAAAATTATTAGCTGCCATTTACAACTTTCTCCTTAATAAATTAGAACAACTTTAATGCGCTTCTTTTGTTATAAATAGTATTTTATAACTTCAATGACCTAAATTATAGGACACTCTCTATAAAAACCATCTTTAGATAGTCTATCGGCGGCCATGGGGCTGAAATAGATGATATCATCCTCTCTCATCTTCGCCTAAAGAAGTTCTCTCTCTTGCTTGTACTAATGTGACTGCGTTCTCTCTTACTGCTATTTTTGGCCTGTCAGAGTTTGATCCCTCTCCTAGGAGGTATCCAAGTATTCTGACAGATATGGTCGTCTCATAGGAACGCTCTGATCCTCCCATATTAGAAGAATTATTCATTTGTGAAAAATCACTCTGGATAAAACCTTCAAATCTGTGCCCCTCACTGGTAATAAAGAAATTATTTATTTGTCCAGTCTTTGTTACAAACGGGGTAAGTATTTCATTTATCTGTTGCTGGTATTCTGCCCTGACTCCTATTGAATACGTGACCGCGATATATGTTGGCATAGGCATCGTCATCGTATTGTATACCGTCAAATCTTTATCTGATGGGAAATTGTTCTGCCTATAGTGTTTATAAGAGTGCGCATTCTTAAAGTTTGCAGTTTTCTGCTGGTTGATGGTTCTTGCGACAGTTATAAAACCACCCTTTGGATCGTTAATGGGTGGTATGTGAGACCAAGCCACCCCTTTGAAGTTTGAATCTTTTGATATGGAGTCGCGGCTAAGAGTAAGTAAAGGTAACTTTAAAGTCCCCTTTGAGTCTCTGAGGTCTTTGTCGTTTTTAATTTGATAAGCTCTTTCTGCCGAAGCCCATATAGCCGGAACCTTTTTCCAGCCTTTGTTTGTTGTCGAATGAATGTTTAATGTTTCATTTAAATATACAAACATTGCCTCATCTATTGTCTCAATAGTAGATGGCATCAAAGAGATTTCTTTAAGCGCCGCGTCCTTTAATTTTTCATCATGTGGCATCGAACAAGCCCTCCCTTGCTTTAGTGCAAGTTGCAGAGATTTCTAGTCTATGATCGATTTGGCCAAATATTTGTCTAGGTTCCGACAACATTGTTATCTCATAATGAATATCTCCGTAAAGAACAAAGTCGCCTTCTCTGACAAAGAGATCTTGGTCTTCCGTCAGCCTACGCTTATGGAAGTGAACTACAATAGAAGAATCTTTATCTAAACCAATGTTGCTTGAAAATTCTGTTTGAATTCCTCCCCACTCTACCAACGCGTGTACTCTAACGGGAGGATGGAAAGTTTTGTTTATAGCCTCTCCATATGTAGAGTGATATTTTGTCCTCTCTACATCTATTGGGTAATATATTATAGTCTGCCCAATTACCCTTTCAATAAGCTCATCATTGACTTGCTTAACTAAATCTCTTTCTTTTTTACCAACAAAGAGAGGTGGTGGCGGGTGATCCGGCTGTGACCATTTATTGTTTGCCATTAATTAACTACCCCTGATAAATAAACAAAGGAACTTCTTCTAGCACCTTACTGGTTGCACCGAGCAGCGCTGCATCTTTCTCTGCCAATGCCCTGTATGACATGTCATCAAGAATAGACTTAAGCTCATCTTTGAGAGTCTGCTGTTCGCTTGTCGATTGACCCAATAGCTCGCTTGAGTTCAAAGTTACGCTTTCTCCAGGTATGGGGATTACTCCGAACTTTCCTCGAACCTGGCCCAATACTTCTTTTGTGAGAGCTAGCGCGTAACGTCTAATCCATTGTTTACCTATAGAGTTTATGTTTTTATATGGAATGTTTTCAAAAGGTAAAGCGTTAACATTGTTAATACCGCTCATTCCAGACTTTCTATCGGCATCTTCAGTCCACCCATCTTTCTCCACAGTAAAGGTAACCCACATGTAGTTGGGAAACTCTCCATTTGGAACAGGATATAACTTCAATTTGTTATTGCTTATCTCATATGAAAAATGAGAAAGCCTAGTGAATATATGATCCTCAAAAGCTTGAGCTTGAAGTTTGTTTTGCCATGTAGGGATAATCTCGAAAGTAGTGTCATCAGAGAATTGTCCATAATTATTTAGATTACCGACAGCATTTAAGCCACCATAGTATCCAAAGAATCTCCACATCGATTGCGGAGTCTTATAAATGACTTTTCTTATTTTTACTTTTTTCTTGCCTACTAAATTTTCAAACTTTGGAGCAACACCAAGTGCCGGATCTGTTCCGACTGAAGAAGAATATATTAAGGATTGCAAATCATATTCTTGCTGATTTTTGTTTACCTTAAAAGATGCAGAGTATTCTGTTAATCCTCCGGCAAAGCCGGCTTCTTGAGCCAGTCCTTCGCCCTGCCTTCTGGCGTACCTGAACTCAAACCTAGGAAGAGCCAAGTTTGCTGCTGAACCGCTGGCATCCCCACCAGTCATCTGACCATCATGATTAAATGTGCCAGTAGACATTCCAAGAAGATCTGATAAAACATTCTTTGCTTGGTGTATGTTTATTTGATAAGAGTACTCCAAGCATGCTTCTTCATATGCCGAGTATATATTTGAAACAGTAAGCTCGACATCTAAAATATCCCCTCCTAATTTTTTATAGGTGTAGGCTACTTGGTCGGACGCTCCGGATATAAAATTAACATCATGCAAGGGATATGTTGTATCAACATATATACCAAATGGGTAATTCGATGTCTTTGCGGCTGAATCCGCATAACCAGTGGCAGATGAATCATCACCGACTGTTCCAGTCGATGGCAAGACAATAGCACTGGTAGTTCTTTTTGGAGTTAAATTTGGTATTGACATACAATGGTTCTCCCGTTCACAAGTAAATAGTTCCTCGCAAAACAAAAACCCAGACTATGACTGGTTAGCTCTACTCTTTCTTTTTACTAGGAGCACTCTTTTTTGGTGCTGCCTTCTTCTTTCCAGAGGCACTCTTTGCTTTTGGCTTTGCCTTTGGCTTTGCCTTTGGCTTGGGTTTCGGCTTTGGTTTAGGCTTTGGTTTAGGCTTAGGCTCGACCACAACTTCTTCAACCTTTGGCTGCTCGATGATTGGCTCTACCTCGACAATAACTGGGCTTGGCTCTGCTTCCTTGCCAAGTAAGGCCTTTCTTATCGCTGCGTACTTCTTGGCATACTTGGCCATTGTTAAACGCTTTCTTTTTTTTCCCACAATTCCTCCAGTGGTTTGTAATAAATAGTTTGCTAAAAGACAAAGCCCCGCACATCGTGCGGGGACTATAGCTAAATAAGTTTATTAACTATTTTATTTTTTAGATCCGAACAGACCTTTAGAAGCTTCCTTCTTTGGGGCTGCCTTTTCCTTTTTAGGTGCTGCCTTTTTCGCAGCGCTCTTTTTTACCTTGGCGCCTTTGGCCGCTTTTTTCTTTTCAAAATGTTTTAATCCCATAACAATCTCCTAAATGTTAATTTGCTTTTTCTTTCTAGCGAAATAAATAGTTTTACGAATCGATTCTTTTGTGTCATTTTCTGAAACATCGCAGCCCAGCGATATCGCTTCTTTTAAAAGGTTTTGCTTTGTGGCTGCAATTTCTTCTTTGGCTTTTATTCTCATCTCATCTTCCATTTTTTTTAGCTTATAGTTTCTCTCTTTAATCACGTCTTGCAGCGCGACAAATTTATTCAATATTGACTCATATTCCTCTTGAGTCAGCTCATCGTTGTCTTCAGATAACAATCTAAACTCCTATTTGTATCGTGAGTAACTTCAGTACCCAAAAAACCCCCCTCGCTTGAGGGGGGCTCTGTGTTCTACTAAAGGGACATATTATCCAGCAGCAGTGTGGAATGGTACAGTTGAAGCGTCGTTAACGATGCCATGGACGTACCATCTATCGCCATCCGTAAATATATCAAACCTATCGCCTGGACTCGCGTCGGCGGCGCATTTAATAAAATCATCGTCATTAACAGCGTAATCACCAGCATCTCCGTCAGCTGCAACAGTCATACCTACTACATCATTTCCGGAACCAAAATCAATGTTCACTTTGTTGTTCATTCCTTCGTCAGAACCATCGGTACTTTCGGATAAAATGATTGTACAATGCCAGCCAGATACTAGAGTGGTAGGTAAGTCAACCTCGGTAGTTGCAGCAGGATTAACAAGAAAAATCTTTCCTGAATCTGCGGCAGTAAGTGCCTGATTAGCTGTTATTAACTCTACTTTCTTGTAGTGTCCGTGAAGTACAGTGCCGGCACCAAGTGCCAAATCTCTCTTTAAATTTTCCATTAATGCCTCAACTCTCGCTAGGCCTATTCTTTTTGTTCCCATGTTAAAAACCCTCCTTTTATAATCGTGTCACCGCTAAATTGCGGCCGTGTATATAAACACGCAATAACTTGGTATGAACCTTGTGGTTCACATATAAATAGTCCCTATCGCACCCTTTGTCGCAATAAACAAAAAAAAAGCCCCACCTCCGAAGAGGCAGGGCTAGATTTGTTCAATCTCTATGGATTAGCTAGTTGCACCAGCTTCACCGAGGAGACCGCGAACGACGACGATACCATACATATCAGGACGAACCATCTTCTTGGCGTAGCGTGTCATGACGCCTTTGCGAGGTACGAAGTCCTCGACACCAAAGATAGTAGGTGTGACTTGTAAAGGCACATACGGAGCGTAGACATATCCACTTTCGAGGAAAGATCCACCCTTACGGCCGACGAGTACGACATTCCGTGGGAAGTATGGGTCGACATAGACGTCCCACTTCTTGGAAATAGCACCAGTCTTGACAGCACCAACGGTTCCGCGTTCTGCGTCAGCAGTAACGGAAGCACGGAAGCCAGCAGTGAACTCAAGGATGTTTGCAACTTCAGGTCCAACGACGATGAAGTTAGCGCCACCACGAAGAGTCTTACGATGAATTTGAGCAGACACATCATTGATGGTCTCAATCAAAGTCTCGTACCACTCGCTTACAGTACCAGTGAAGTCAGGAGCAGCCGAAGATGCACCGATTTCAGCACCAGTCTCGCGGTTCACGAAGAGACCAGGAGAGCGGGACCAGTAGAATCTACCAGCAGCTGCGCCAACGACTAGATCGTTCAAGATTTCCTTGTCGATCTCTAGAGCGATTTGCTCAGACAGAATGCTTGTCAACTCAACTTCAGCGTCGAGGTTGTGGTAAGCATTCAGATCTTGACCAAGCTCTGGTGTCCATTTAGCTTTGAGCTTTTTGGTGACTGCGGTAACAGCAACAGAACTAACTTTGATATCAATCTCAGGAATCTCTGCTTCGTTCTCAAGTGCCCAAGACGTAGTACCGATAACAGAACCAGGATTTCCCTGACCTGTTGCGAAGTCATCAGTCTGTGGCCATGTGATGGTTGGAGTATGAGCTTCCTCTTCGTTTGCTAGAAGGTTTGCTGAAACAGTACCATCGATAGAAGCTTTGAAAATCAAAACATCATTTTTGGCATCGCCACCTTTCCACGGAGCGCGGGTTGAACCGGACCATGCAGTGAGTCGACGAATCTGTGCTTGCGAACCACTATCGATAAAGCTACAAGAGATACCGATAAGGGAATCTGTGTTAAGCTGATCGAGCGATGTACTACCAGAACCTGCAACATTTCTAAGACCACCGATCTTCATAATAGCAACAGTAGTTGTTCCTTTAATGAAGTCAGGATCGTGACGACAAAGCGAATCGAATTCGGCTTGTGTCATGTCACCAGCAGCATTTGGAAGATCCATGCCTGTTCCGGAACCACCAAAGGTACCAGAAGCGACAGCAAGAAGACTAAGCGTAGTGCTTGATCCTGATGGGGACGCAAAGCCTTGGTTGAGGTTGTAGAAGCTGTCTTCTCCACTCTCGTTCTCAAGGCTAACACCTCCTGTGATTTCAGCTGCGACCTTTCCACCACCATAGATGGAATCGCCTTTTTCAACGCCGCCACCAGAAGTGGAGCCGCCGAATGTGAAATCGAGGAAGAAAATGAGGCCTGATGGCAGGCTCATTGGTTGAACGCTAACTACGTCGTTAGCAAGAAGACCACCGAATACGCGACGTACAAGGGGGAAAGCAACCGAAGCAAAACCTTCAACATTTCCAGCTTCCATAGTAGAAGCCTCTTTCAAAAGTTGTTTTGCTTGGTTTTCTAACAAGCGAGCCATGCCTTCTCTTTCATTGTCGGCACTAAGACCTTCAAGAAGACCTGTTCTCTCCCATTTGCCCAAAAGGGCCTCACCTTCCTTGCGGAGGTCGCGGCTTACGATGCCTTCTGTTAATTTATCAAGTATTGACATTTTTAAATACCTCCTAAAGTATTATTTTTTATTTATACCAGCCAGTGCTTGGAAACGATTCTTCACAACACTTTCGCGAGGTGAATTATCTCTTCTTTGTCTTGGCAAGTTTATTGAAGATCTTTTGATTGCTTCGTTCAGTGATTTTGGAGTCGACTTGCGTGACTCACCCACTGTACTTTGAAGTGTCTCATATATGACCTTCGCTTCCTCTATCGTGTCTGCACTTTGAATAGATTCGGCAATTTTATTTTTTTGCCGCTCATTCAGGGAGGTACTCTTCAATGTTCGATTTGTATAGAGTAATTTTGCGTTGGAAAGATTAGTTTTTTCAAACTGCTCTTTCATCAACATAAACGTTTGTTTAAGCTTGTCGCTGGACTCTGCAAGTGTTTGCATCTTTTCTTTTAGTTCTTCAACTTCAGCGTATTTTGCTTTAACAGCTTTTTTGGCTTCTGATAGCCTAATTTCATATTCTTCCGGCAAGTTGCTTTCTTTTGCATTGACAGGCTCTTCATCGCGACTTGCAACCTCTAAAGAGTCTTCGTGATCAACGACAGAATCTGCGGCAACTTTAAAGCCCGTCTTCTGTCCGCTAAGATCTTTTATTACTTCCTCTTCAATGATTTCTTCTTCATATTCAAAAAGAATATTTTCATCAATTTCTATCTCTTCTTCCATTAGGCCCATCATCTCATCTTCTTCTGGCTCTTCAGCACCAAGCGCCATGGCTAGTGCTTCTTCAGGTACAGGCTCCGCTGTCATTCCTGGATCCATTGCTTTTGCTAATGCCTCTAATTGGTCAAAAGATATTTCAACAACTTCTTCTTCATCTGGGCATGCGCACAGATTTAGCTCTTCTGCTGCTGCATATGGTATTTCTTCTTCTGGTGACGTGGCAGCTGGGGGTACTCCAAGCGCTGCCATGTCTTCGTCTTCGGGCTGTTCCAGCATTGTCTCTACAGCTTCCTTGATGTCAGCAGAGTACTTCTCTAAAATTGAAGCTTCCGCATTTTTAATAGCGGCCTCTCTTAATTCCGTAGCATCTACGATTGCTTCTTCCAGTAATGACATTTATTATGTTCCTTAAAATAAAATTTGATTTTACACAAATAAATAGTGTTAAAAATACACAAAATCCTGTTTATCGAATTTCGACTCTAGTTTTGTGAATTTCTTAGCTTTTTTAGTGTCCTCTCTCTCTTCTCTTTGTCGATTCTCCGGCGCTCACTTGGCTTAACAAAAAAAGATTTTTCCCTACATTTCTCTACTATTCTTTCTTTTTTACACTTTTTTAGAAATCTTTTTATTGTTCTGGCTGGATCTTCGTTTGGTCGGGGGACTACCGTAACGTGTGATGGTCGTTTGCTTTTTGGAACAAACATTTTTGAAACTTTTTTATTTCTATCTCTTTTTTCGTATCTTTTGTGGTTATTCTTGCTGTGCTTCGAATTTCTATTATATGCCATTGTTTCCTCTTATTTATTAGGTATCTGCGAAAGGTGTTCCTGGAGTGCCGCCAGCTGCGAGTATGCCATTGACAAGCCATTCGTTTGGACCCATACATGTAAACTCAATCCAACCGCCAGAAAGTCGACCCCTGTTGTCGGCGCCTACTTTTAAGGTATCATTAGATGTGCCATTGGGTGCGAACCAATCAGACTT
>Ga0098060_1000872_pt1 | contig 12813 bp, 10 predicted proteins | sample 21_taG_FD_77063 | JGI IMG/M metagenome (GOLD analysis project Ga0098060, IMG submission 77063) | Marine viral communities from the Subarctic Pacific Ocean - 21_ETSP_OMZ_AT15319 metaG | ecosystem: Environmental > Aquatic > Marine > Oceanic | place: Pacific Ocean | collected 2015-01-19 | reverse complement strand
AGAGGTCGTCTAAAATCGTGTCTTCCATATGTTCTCTATAAAATATTTTGTGAGAGAACACGAGAGGTCGTCTAAAATCGTGTCTTCCATATGTTCTCTATAAAATATTTTGTGAGAGAACACGAGAGGTCGTCTAAAATCGGCGGTCGTCTAAAATCGGCGGTTGTATAATCGCATCTTCCATATATTTCTAAAATATTTTGTATTCGCTGTGATTCGCTCTCCGAGCTCATTCACAACTTACTCAGATTTTCCCTTGGGATATCCGAGTAAGAGAACACAAGAGGCTATCTAAAATAGGCGACCGTCTAATCTTGTGTCCTACATATTTGCTTTCTTGTAGAAAGCTCATGAATGCGGGCAAAGCCCAGATAAATATTCTCCAAGATATTTTGTACTTGTTATATAAACCGCTATTCGAGCTCATCCGCAGTTCATGAAGACATAAATAAGAGGACTTAGAGACTATACAAAATCGGTAGACATACAAATATATTATCCTTATATATTCCAACGAGATGCGGTTCTCTCAAACAGGCTCTCACAAAATCCACGCCCGTTTATTCTCTTTGCCCATAACTCCGTCATGACATATTCATTATCCTCTTGGAATATTTACAAGCAGTCCAAATATGTTTTCATGGAGCCATATTTAGCCAACAATACTTTTTACAGACGCATGGACACATAAAATAGTTCGAGGCACACCAAATGGCCATATTACTCACAGCTCCCCAATATTCGCTTCGCTCATGAAGACATAGATATTACCAAGCCTATCTTGGCCACACACCCAAATAAAAAACCCCTTTTGGTTTTTTTATTATCGCCTATGCATAGAAATCCTTTATTGTGTCAATGTGCTAAGACCATTCCTAACACTCTCAAATATGCGAAGTGTCAAAATACATGAAATTCTCTCCCGCCTGCTATTCGAAACTGCTACCCATTCGCCATTTTTGGTTTGGATAAGATGCACCCCTCCCAACTTCAAAGTCTCCACAAATATGTCTTTGTTTATATCGCCAGCTGAAATAATATTTACGATCTTAGAGCTCTCCACCACGTCGCCATCGACTATCCGTCTTTCGATGAAGGTAACCGAAACGCCGCCCGTGATATTATCCAATCGCATGCACGAGTTAGACCCAAAGAGTAATACATTTGCAAAGAATAGAATGTTGTTCAGGCCCATCTTGAGCCTTGTCCTATCGTCCTGCTCCAACATAAACCCATCAACCGCGAAAAAGAAGTTCGACTCTTTCGCTGTCTTCAAGGTTTCGAACATGACATCATCACAGCCATTTGTCTGCTCCCACAAAAACCAAATAGCTCCGATAGCATCTTCGTCTCCAGTTAGGCTTGCACCATCTAATTCTAACTGCGTGCCGGAGATACGCTTCATGGAAAGTATAAATCCCATTCCACTCCCTCTAAATAGGGCAACTTGGTCAAACTCTTTTAGCTTAAAACTAAAGGAGTTACCGTCTTTACTCAATGTTAACTTCGAGTCCATTTACGGCAGATTGCCGTTTTAATATTTTAGTTTTGCAGGGGGATAAATGACCGACTCAACTTCTTCGCCCGATATTTTGCAATGATGTATATTAATCTTAGTCTTAGTCTTTTGTATGATGATAATACAAATACAAGGGAACATGGTTAGAGGATTCGAATATAGGAAATAAATATGACTGGACTGGTCAAGTGTAGCGGATGACCTTTATTTACACGGGGGAAATATACGTCCTTTAAAGAGGAGTAATATAAGATATGCTGTTAAGAAAATGCAATGATAGGTAATATAATGCAATTATATTTTAAAGCCCCACAGATTTCTCGACGGCTTGGTTACATCCAAAGGTTGAATTTTAGTATTTCTACTACTATGTAGTAGAGAGTATAGTTTATCCTGCGATACAGTTCTTTGCTAGAATACGACGGATGAAAAGTCTCTGCTGGCGGGTCAATCCCGTCCAAGAACCCGTGAAGTGGGTTGAAAGACATAATGTTAGGCGTGAAGACACCGTATTCTGCGATGAAAGATAGTTGGTAAACGCAGAAAAATACAAGACGTACATCGTACAAGTCCTTTAGATTATGTCCCACTTTGGAGTTAATTATGGAAAGCATCCTTTCCATTCGTGGCCTCATCCCCGGTAAGGTAGTTAATACTGGCCTTACCCACCCTTTGGCGGACTGATCATCCTTCCCCATCGCGCTCGCAGAAAATCTCATAAGTAGCGTGTCATCCGTGCTGGGATAGATTTCCGGTCGCGAGTTATTCGCAGATTTTCTCAAAAATTCACTGAACATATTTCTCCGCTTGTGCTTATATGGCCTAAATAGATCGCTTTCCAAGCATTGTGCTGCAGTCCACCTTGTCAGAGGATTGGGATCTAGCATGTTCACAAGTACATTCCATATCTTTTCGTGTTGCGAGTGAAGCTCCGGCCTCATTCGCCGTATTACCTCTGATGGAGACACGGTACTAAGTGATCCCTTGTCTGAGATATCGGTTTTGTTGAGAGTGTCTACGTAGCTTTCCCATCCGCTATGGTGGAAATCCATCCCAGATCTTTTCATGTCTTCTGTTAGGAACCTGAGCATATTTAGAACATATGCGGTCTTCTCATTACCCTTAAGTAATCCATCGAGTACGTGTGCTACATCGCGGGTGATAACATCGCCAGTTTGGTCTCGATATGAAATCGTCTCCACAAAATCTAATCCGGTCAGAAGTAGGTAAAATAGGGCCCCAACGCTCCAGATATCGGAAATGGTAAAGACCGGCTTCAATCCGTGTTCACTCCTGTGTAACGTCTCAGGCGCGGCGTATAGCAAAGAACTATCACCATCTGTGAGAAATAAATTTTTAATCAGGGCCTTGCCATTGCCGTCGACACGTTCCCCGACGTTGTATAGCAGTTTCATCTTCTTGAAAATACGCTCGTCTTCTGGGCGTATCTTTCTGGATATTCCAAAATCACAAAGCTTCCAGCTTCCTTTGCTCGTGACCAAAATATTTTGGGGCTTTATATCAAAGTGGGCAATACCCATTCCATGTAATATCTCAAGTGTAGTCAACAGAGACGCAATCGACTCTATCACATATCCAGCATCCATAAGCGGAAGTCGCCCCGAAATTTCGCTCAACCCCAAGCGATATGGAGGTCCCAGATTCTTCCTGCGGGTATATATAATATCTTTGACCTTATTTGTCTCGGAAGCTAGGTCGCCTCTCTCCAAACACATACCCAAGTACCCAGCCCCTATTTCTCTTACATTACAAACACCAGGAACAGCATTTCCTAAATATGAATACACACTGGCCTCGCGCAAGAAGTCTGCGCCGACAGTATTGGCCACATGATCGTAAGAATCTATTTGTTGGGTACCCTTGTAGTATTTTTCCAACATAAACTTACAAGCCATCTTCCCGCTATCGGTTTCGCATTCGTAAACACTTCCATATGCGCCGCCGCCAAGTCGTCTCACCAAATCCACGTCGCTGAAAGACATTGCATATTCTTCCACTCCCACGACACCATCATTCTCACTTTTCTGGTACTGCATTTACATCCAGATAAAATACCGGGGGAATTTTCCAAAGGTAGATACTTAGCCGTGTTTATATTTCTCAAGGTGATAATACATAACTACGGCCCTTAGCCATAATATTTGTTGGTGGCAAGGTAAAGAATACCCGGAATATAAGATCTATATTACACAGATATAGTTACTTGGCGCCAGTAAAGGCTTATATAAATACAAGTTACGCAACAAGGACTATAGTAAAAGCATATGACATATGCTTGACCCGCCAAATATTTCTCTGATAGCGCATGTATTTGTGTTACCATTATGTAATCCTAAACATATCATGTACAGGGACAGTGCATATATAAAACAGGCTTCAGGTTACCATAACAGGATCCCTAGCTCTTTCCTTATACATTGGCCGCCAATATATCGCGTGATATATTTTCTTGAATTTGTACTTTAGTAAGATACTGGACTATGTATCATTGGGCTTCTATGTATCATTGGGCTTCTATGTATCATTGGGCTTCTATGTATCATTGGGCTCCTTTGCGCTCTCAACTATAACTTTCCATATGATAGCGCGAGCGTAGCGCAAAATCGAAGGGCCGCGAAAGCAACCCGAGCCGCGAATGAAATATACAAAATATATTTGTGTTATTGGGATGATACCATCTTATCACGACAACTTACCAAAGTAGTGTTCATATTTCTTTTCCAAGATGGGGTCCCCATTTATCTTCTTATACAAAACCTTTTCGAAAGAGTCCGTGATAGCTTCGGGCCCTGCAGATCTCTCGCCTTCTCTCATTATGACGTTCTTGGTTATCATCACTCCACACTTCTTCCACTCCTTTACACACTTTTGCTTGAGAAACGCCTTTATCTCTGCTGGGGTCCCGGTGATCTTCATCTTATATTCCGCCGTTTCCAGCAGATCTAGATTTTCGTAAGTGCTCTTGTCATTGCACGTCACAAATAAAGTCTTCTTTGCGAGAAACTCTGTCTTTAACCGTCTGTGTGTTATCACAACATCTTTAGTTCTATACACAAACGACAGGTTGGACTCTGTGTCCTTTATTTTGCTCCCCATGTTACCTGGATATAATCTAAGTAGGGACACAGACTTCATCCCTTCCTCGCCGAAGCCTATAGGATAGGCGGTACCTGCGTAGACTATATTTTCCTGTGGTCTATGGTATTTGTGTATGTGGCCGCTCACAGTAAATGTGGAGTCCTTTGGCCAACTATCACCCTCTTCCGAAAGTAGTATATCCTTTCCATCGTTTGCGGAATGCATATTCGCTCCGCGGTACTCTTGGTGAGAAAATATGCAATGGAGATCGGGAGTAAGATAATCGGCGAGCTTTTCTTTGAACATGCCGGTTGGTATGAATGGCGTGAATAGTAACTTGAACCCTTTTACAGTTTCTCTTATGGGATGGTCAACAACAGTACAATTCCGCCATTGCTTCAGGGCCAAAAAGCCGTGGTCCTCCGAGAAGCACACTTGGTTGTTGCAAAGGTCGTGGTTGCCAATCAAGAGTATAACTCTAACCATGGAACAAACATCTCTTATGAAGCGTATGGCTCTACTTTGAACAGGAGTAAGAACTTGTTCGAATTCGTGCAATGTGTCCCCCAATATAACGACAAGGTCTGGCTTTGCCTTGGCTACTTTATCCAAGATATCCTTGTGGAAAATATCGGTTGAGCGCTTGTTATTTGCTTTAAAGTGTGGGTCCCCAACAGCCAAGATCTTCAGCCGCCCCATGTCTGCCTTTTTAGCGTCCCGCACCATGTTTGAACATGGCAAACTATATAAATTCACAAAGTGCTAACCATGGATCTGCTCATACACATATACATTTGCAGTTGCAAGATATTTGATATATTGTGTAGGATACGTGCCTTGTGGGATATGAAGTAAATCGTGTTTAAAGGACCGCCGCGCATGTTAAACGACATGTCGTCTGAAAATGTAGCGAACTGTACTACGGAAGAAATAACCACGCTTAAGTTTGAGCCGAAGGCGGATAGCCGTGAATATTTCATATGCGCGGTTCTCATGATGAGGCAAGAGGAGAAAACCGTCCAGCGTATGTTGGATTCGCTGAAAGATAACATAGATGCCATAGTATTTATGGACACCGGGTCTACGGATAACACAGTGGATGTAGTTACTAAATATTGTGAGAATAATGGGCTGAGATTCGCACTCTTTCACGATGAGTGGATAAACGACTTTGGCCGCTCTAGAACAAAGTCTGTAGAGTATGCTAGACAGGCATTCCCAGAATCTACACATTTCCTCATGACAGACGCGGACAATGAATGGGTGTTTGAAAAGAAACTAAAAGACATCGACCTTCCACATAGCGGCTCGTTCGACATTTACACACCGACTATCCACAATCTTAATCTGCGCTTGCTTTCTGCAAGGCTTGATTGGAAATGCATGATGAGAACTCACGAGCAATGGATTTACAATTTCGGAGAGGACTTGTTTCCAGCAAGAGAAGGTATAGTAAGCGGAGTACATATTGTGGATCATGCGGACGGAGGATACAAAGCAGTTAAGTTCGAAAGAGACGAGAAGGCCCTTGAATTGGATGTGGAAGAGTTTGAACATGCGAATAATAAAAGAGAGTGGTACGAGCGCGCCATGTTTTATCTCGTGCGCACAAAACACGCTCTAGGAAAACATCTTGAGGTGGTCGAGCTCGGTCAAAAGGCAAATTTGGTCCTCCGCAACACTGAAGAACTTTACTGTAATATGAGAACTACCGCGAATAGCCATATTACACTAGCCAAAAACATACTCTACAAGATATTAGACTACACCAAGTTAGAAGACATATGTAGAGAATATGCTCCAGATACGCCGCCAGATCTCCTGTACGAAAAAGCAGTTTACCACATAACCCAAGCCGTAAACCTATGCCTTTTGGCGTTCTATGTTAGCGGGGCGAGGGCAGAGTCTTTGCACGACGCTCTTGAGATATTTGAAGATATAGGCTTGTACGAACACCTTTACAGACTTTGTAAGCTGGCTAGGCATATATCAGTTCCTGAAAAGGTGGGCGGGTTTAGACACTTGTTTGTGGAACCTAGCAAATATGGGGACCGGTTCTTGTTGGGATCAAGTATAGCATGTTGGTACACTGGGAGATATGAAAAGGGGAAGGAAATCTGCAAGTATCTGATGGAGAAGGAATCTCCATTCTCTGGAAGAGCTGCGCTCAACCTGGCACACTATCCTTGAATACATAATAGCATGTAACTACCACTAAGGCATCATATGCTAAAAATCACGGAATGATTTTAAAGACGGACACAGATCATCGTTATAGGTAATATCGGAATGAGTGCCTGGTATTTTTAAGGCGATAGCACATACGAGCTACCGTTATTGCTAATAAAGCCCCGCCCATGATCGGCGATATCTCTTTTCCGGCAACGACGATACATGCTCCCATGAATACGGATTCTGCATCTAGGCTGCTCACTGCTACACCCAAAACTCCGATCAATGCAGACGCACCTGCACCTGCATATAACCCAGAGATAAAATTAGGTAATGTTGTAGATGCCTGAGTAGCGTACATACCGAGTTATTATGTGCTACCCTTATCTAAATAAATATAGTTACCAAAAACGACACACTGTGCAAATACACGGCAAATATTCGCCGTTCATGAAAGGTAAAAAGTCCGGCGAAGATACCCTAACAACAAACCGGCGTTCAAAATCATTCTGTGATTTTTATGTTCTGTGTCCTTGTCCTTATACAACATGGCGATCATTCCAAGAAGACGCTCCTTTCCAGTTCGGCTCGCTCTTCCTCTGGCGTGACCTCTGTTACCCTTGCCCGATTCGCGTTTCTAAAAATATAGTAGGCTAAGCGGCAACCAGTCCCCGCCGCAAAGGCAATACATATCCTAGTATCCACAAATGCATACAATGTGCATGCATACAAAATGCCCAAAGTTCCCAGCATGCTGATAACATCGACGGCCTCGCTCTGTGTTATTCTCAGAGATCTAGCCACACAGTTTCTAAATCGTCTTAGTTCTTCACAGATAAGAATAAACCCTACGGTGCCTCGATATACCATAAACATCCTCTTTACTTATTTTCTAAGACACGACTAGCAATTATTAGCTTCGCTTACGAATGGCGGTGAAGCCACAATAAATATTTTCGCATCAAGGACAAAACAGCGCAGCGCACATCAAGAACGTTATGGAGAGTATCTGTGACGCCCTAAGTAGAGAATATATTGGGACACTAAGATAGAGAATATCTGTCTCTGCCGGTTCCAATCCCTCTATCACAAGACTATCCACTTGTTCCTTCGTTATTACAATGTTGGCAGACATTCTTGACGGATATTTCTGAATAGGCCCCGTTCTATAGGCAATCTCCTTCGAATGTGCTATATGTTATAAAATATATCCCATAATATATTTCTTTGTGGTGGATGCATAGAATCATCAGAATGTGCTGCCTATCTCTTCACTGTGGCGACATGTCTTAAATACTCGTCTACTATTAACTTACCAGAGGGAAGATTAGTAATAGCGGTAACCATGCGGAACACATTCGGGGAATATTTGATCGATTGTCCAAATACCAATCTCTCATCTTCTCTCAACGTCGTGTCGAATATCTCCCTACATCTCTCGTAATTGAGGCACGAAGTATCCTTTGGGACCTTTTCTAGCCACACACCACCGCGTTTGCCAGACAAAATACTGGCAGCCATCTTCTGGCAACCGACAGGACCCATCTTTGGTATGTTCTTGTTAAAATCGCAGCTGAGGAGAATACAAAAGTCCTTGAACTCTTCCAGCGACATGTCGAACGACTCCAGAATGTCGTTCATATCATACCCAATAAACACAAGGGAGTAGAACTTATCATCCTTAGAATAAGGCTCGTGAGAAAGCTGCTTAAACATCAAAGGACATCCCATGGCCAAATTATCTGTGTCTGTAGAGTATACGCCATCAACATAGCCTTCCCGACACAACGCCGTACAGAGATTCTCAGCCTCTCCCCTTGCCTTGAGCACGGGAAGCGATATGGTCCGCAAAAACTCTTCACATAAAGATTTTGTATCTTTTGGAAGAGCTGAGTTGCTACAGTAAGCCTTCTTATATTCTTCTACCCTGCAAAATACAGAACAATCCATCGCCAGGGTGCCATCTTGGAGACCCTTCCTGATTTCCAAAAGCTTCTCTCTAATATCGTCGTACTTTTGCTTCATCTTCTCCCTCGAGTCCACTCTGGACTTCTGCGTTAGTTTCTTTTCTTCACAATGCTCTCCATCAAACACGAAAATAGGTAGGATACCGTCCTTCATCATATCATTAGCAAAATGAAGTATAAGAGAGTACAGCTCGTTGAGCACATCTTCCTCCGTGGGGTCTTTAAATAAAGGATCCACTCTCCCAATCGCAGCCTTTCTGGCTGTATAGTACTTTGCGTGAATAAGGATGCTGATGTCCACAGCAATTCTGTCTATTTTCACATCTGGCCTCTTGAATCGCTTCTCCAACTTGCGGTCTTTCAAAATCTTAGATAGCCCCTTGATTCCCATTATATGCTAGATGCTAGATATTTGGCTTCTTGTGTTATCGTCGCCTTCAATTAAGTATCTTGAGGACACACTATAAGTATACCTCATAAATAACTCTTGGTTATTTGCTCCTTTCGCCACTTACATACCTAGCGGCTAATCATATTAGAGCAACTACAGTGAATACGACCGCCACTATTCTCCATTATTCAGATACGCAATTGCAGCGACGCCCAGCTTTGTTTCCTGTCCAATCGTTCCCTAATTTTATGTCTATGTTTATATATTTTGCTCACGCGCACTCGACCTCGGCTTCAGGGCGCGTAGGTGCAGGCTCCTTCCTATTCCTACTATATGGGTTATTTTTCTTGAGGCTTTCATAGACCATTTTCCACACCCCTTGGTCGATATTGCCGTCTCTTTTCAATGCCTCCACGGCCCGCTGTTGTCTTCTTGTCATTTTGGAGAACTTTTGCTCGTTACCATCCTTGGCAACTTCTGCCAGCTCAGCATATATTGTCCTAAATGTGGCATCCATCCTTTCGATGCGTCTTTTGACCTCTTCCTGTATTTCGTCAGGAAGAGGGGATAGAATCTCTTCTTCACTCTGTCCCTTAGATAATAGGGCAATAAGCCTCTTGTTTGTTAATTTTAGAGGACCCTTTTGGAGCTTCATATAGCTCTTTTGTTTTATCTTTAGCATCTCTCCACTCTCTTCGAGATACACTACTAAGCCTTCGCAGTTCTCCCTCTCAGGCGCTCTCGTCGCTTCTCTTATTGTGTGGTACTCTATTCTTTGTGCTACTTTACCTTTCCACTCTCCCAAAAACTCGCTATCGGGAGGAAAGCACTTCCCACTTTCTATACAAACAGCCCCAATTAGAACAAGATCGTCCATTTCTCCGTAGTCAAGCACGATCTTGTTCTCTGGATATATAATCTCAAATAAGAGAGTAAATCCCTCTGGCACCTTGTAATCAGAATATCTATTGCGATAGAGGTCGGTCGCGTGAAGGGCCTGTTTACTATCGAAACACCCTCTAGTGGAAATATAGGGCCTACCTTCACAAAAGTAGAGAATGCCAAGAGAGCCGTCAAGTTTATCGTAACAAGCCACTTTATCTTCTCCCGACACCGTCGGCGCCCAGGCCTCGTTATTATTAAAGAATTTTGGAAAGGGTCTAGCAACAATCGTGGGTGGGTCTTCAGAAATATCCACAATTAGCCCCCTGCATGTTGTAGTCATTTCGTTCCAAGCCTTTCGGTACGTGCAACGGTTTGTGTAGTTTAATATGGCTAGCTTCGGGTATTCTGGATGTTTTCTGGCGGTTAAGAGTCTCTTGGAGACCAAGTCTTCTACTTCCTTAAAAGAGAACGGCGTGCGCATGTTTGGCATGCAACAACGTCTTCTTAAAAATTTCTTAAACCAGTGTACACCTCTTCCTTTTAATACGCGTGTAGCATCTCGGCGCTGGATTATTTTTGGGATAACCTCTTAATCCCACACCAGAATAACATATTATAATTGTCTTAAATAAGTATAACAAGGATACATAAGCGCAGCTAAAAATAACCAAGAGTTATTTACCCCTTCACACTTTACTCAAAGCCAAAAGCTACATCATATTAGGAAGGCGGCCACAGTAACTATAACCACGACGACCAAAGCGATTAACTCTACAATACCAAGCGCTATTATCCAAGGACTTAAATCAGTTCCTCCATTTCCAGTTCCTCCATCTCCAGTTCCTCCATCTCCAGTTCCTCCATCTCCAGTTCCTCCATCTCCAGTTCCTCCATCTCCAGTTCCTCCATCTCCAGTTCCTCCCCCGGTTCTTTGATTATAATCTATGATTTCCCAGTCGTCCGTGTAAAGACGGTAGGGTAAAATATATCTGTAGATCTTGTTTGTGTCTGGGTACACAGCATATAAACTTTGCAACAATTCGGATATTGTATACACCGTACCCAGCACATCCACATACATAGCATCTGGATCTTCTGTCGCTTGTGATACATCTGTTAGAGGATTTTGTGGAGGTCCATAATAGTTCGTCTGAAAATTGGGCATGCAAAACACGAGTATCGAGCTGCTTTCGATAGAAGAAGCGTCTATATTTATGTCAGAGAAAGAGGGCAGACCGATCGAGTATCCATCTGCGTAGACGAGACCCCGGAAATTATCCGAATCCGGATCAGTGTATCCAGAAACCGCGTCCACTGTTTGTAGAGAAGAGGCATTCACCTCGGTGTCACTACTAGTAGAAGTAACAGTAAATACTGCTTCTCCATCCGAAGTAAAAAATGCAGTGTCGTATCCGCAAAAATTCCGGGCCAATATATCGGACATTTATGAGTAGATTTTTGCGGGGTGATGGCACAGAATATACACACGACAACTTATTAATATTAAGCCATTGTTTCTTAAATGGGACAAGAAACAAGCTCTGATATTTACGAAAAAAGAGACGCTATTAGTGATCCTAATTTTAGAGAATCCGAGACGGGTAGCCGGAGATATTTCAAAGACGGTATATTGAGGAGAGACGACGGCTCAATTACCATTCTGGAGGAAGAGAGAACAGAATACTACAAGCAAATGGCAAGAGGGAGGAGGCGTGGTAGACGCGTTGTCGGTCCTTTTCTTGAATGGTGGAAAGATGGGTTGCTCCACAACGAAAAGGGGCCTGCTATACAAAGGATAGACTGGAGAGGAGATAGGGAAGAGTGGTGGGTAGATGGAAAGAGGCATAAGACAGGCAATGAGCCTGCGGTTGTTGTTTACAATGTAGGAGGAGACATAATAAGGCAAGAATGGTGGGTTGATGGCAAGAGACACAGAGAAAATGGCAACCCGGCAGTTGTCCATGCTGATGGATGGTATGATTACAAAGAGTGGTGGGTAGATGGATATATCCACCGTGAAAATGGTCCTGCATATCTTAGCGAAAACGAAGAGATATGGTTCAGATGGGGCGTCAGACATAGGGAAGATGGCCCAGCCGAGATAACCAAATATAGAGGAAAGGTCAGTGAATTGTGGTACATGGAAGGGCAGCTGTTGGACACACCTTTATTGAGACAACAGAAGAAGAGCAGTCCAAGATTCTACTCCATAATAGGAAGAATGGCCGGGAGAAGGCTTAGTAAGTCATCTGATAAGGGAGGAGGTTCTCCAACCTCGTCTTGTTCTATAAGTCCGCCCCTATCCACCAATATATCTGCAAATACAAGTCCTTTCAGCAGTCCAGTAAATAGCCCCAGAAGCATACCTCCCAGTCCGCTAGCCAGTCCAAGAGATTGTGCAGATCCGCCTACAACGCCAAGAGAGAGAAATAAAGTTTTCTGGAATAAGACCGACGATAAAGTTATATTGAAGGATAAGGATAGGCGTTCCCAGCTATCTGCAAGTAAGTCTATGGATATGATAGACTCTTTATCTAGAAGTAACATATCAAGAGAAAAGGTTAGATTCGGTCCACTGGGACAAGACTGCAACAGCCCCAGGAAAAATATAAAAGGAATGGGCAAATCGATGACCGAGGTTCGGTAGTGAGCCCGATACAGAAAAAACTTCCGGAAGTTTTTTAAGCCAATGTCTCTTGGTCAGCCTAGCTGCTCTTAAATGATGATGGGAGGATATTTGGGTCATAGTCCATTATCTTGACGTAGCTTTCCAAGTATTT